>Ga0208011_1000421_pt1 | contig 16692 bp, 16 predicted proteins | sample 7_EtaG_FD_184080 | JGI IMG/M metagenome (GOLD analysis project Ga0208011, IMG submission 184080) | Marine viral communities from the Subarctic Pacific Ocean - 7_ETSP_OMZ_AT15161 metaG (SPAdes) (version 2) | ecosystem: Environmental > Aquatic > Marine > Oceanic | place: Pacific Ocean | collected...
TAATGAGTGCGTCTTTTCAATTTTCCCTAGGGAAAGTGAAATTCTTAAATTCGTTTGGGCAACATTGCCATTACAAGGGCGAACATTTACGAACGAGAGAGGGATGAATGATGGTATAATCTCCGGTCTGTGATCCGGTGTAGAGGGACGTTCGCAGAATCAATTTCTCCTCCTCCAACACCACCAACAAGCCTTCTGAAACGCACTCTGATAGCTTCACTTCCGACAGGTCATCATTGATGTAGCCTGACGGGTCAACCCACGTTACGGCAACACGCTTATTCAGGTAGCTCTTGGGTATCTTTTTCATGTGAGCTTGTAATAAGATTTCCGGTATCGCCGCCCGTCCTTCCCGCGACCAACGAAGTACCGTTTCTTCTCCGCTTTCCCCGCCGAAATTAGTCGTCTTAAATGTGGCAGAACCCCCGACTCGGCCATGCGAAACTTCTCCGCCAATTCGGCGATGTTTAGCCAACCCGCCGGTATCTTATCCAGTCCATCTCTAGCCTCGGCCATGGCTTTGGCCCATTGAGCCAAATCCTTGTCGCGGGACGCTAGGGATGCATCCACACTCCGTCTATTTTCTCTGCCTGCCATATCTTGAAATTTCCTGTCCGTTTGCTAATCACGCCATACAGCCATCCATTGCCCCAGCGCATGGTTGCGTGGCGCAGAGCGGCATAGTGGAGGCGGGGTATGTCGGCCAAACATCCGCCGGAATAACCCTGCGCCCCACCATGCCTGACCGCGTGGATTGCCTCAATGCGGTGCAGATGACCCATCACGGTTGCACCCCCAGGTGGGGAAAACACTTCGGCTGTGTGCTTAACAGCGTGAACACTGGCTACCATTCCGTGGACGAACGCGACTTTGCCAATAGTGTGGACGCCCTTGTCGTAATGGTACGGATAGACCTTGCAGCCCATTTTGCGTAAATACGTTTCCAGTTTCGCAATTCCCTCCTTGGCATATTCACGAACGAGGCCATTCGCTGCCTCTTCCGCAACGCGGTATAATCTATGTTCATGGTTCCCATTCAAAAATACTGTGGGTTTGAGTCGCTCCAACCATCCATAGGCGGCAGTGCTGTCAGAAACGAGGTCGGAGTAGGCATCGGATTCCTCCCTCCCGATTCCTTTGCGTAATGCGCGAAAATCAAAGAAATCACCGAGGCAGATGCGGTGATCTGGCTTGAAGTCTTTGATGTGCTTCTCAAGGGCTACTATGGCCTCTTTTGAGGCCATATCCCCGTGCGCGTCACCAAACGCTACGAATTTTTCCCATTTTGCTTTGATATAATCCCTCCACCCGAAAAGATTTTTCTTGTTTAATGTGTCACATAGTCAGTAAGTTCCTCACATGAAAGCCAAGAAGGCCAAACGTGGTCGGCCCCCACTTAAAAACGCTAAACTCGCCGATATATTCATATCGCTGCGAATCAACCATAAGGACGCTAAACACCTCGATGACTTGTCCAAGCGGTGCGGCATGACACGCTCTAATTTCGTCCGCAGGGCCGTGGAGGATGCTGTAGTCCAGATTGAGCGCAAGACGCGCTTAAAAGCCAAGGAGAGGACGTTTGTGGACATGTGCAGGTTCATCATTGGTCGGGATTAGTCTTCTAGGGAACCGTGCTCCTTTGGGTTATACATATCTGAAAGGGTGTTGATGTATGCCCACATCTCTTCGCCATCATCTTCTCCGTATTCTGCGGTGAGTTGGCGTTTGTATTCCGCTATGGCGGGTTGGCCCTGCATTGTTGCTATTCTTGCCGCTCTCTCCACATGAGGATTTTGCACGAACTTTGCCGCTTGCTGTGCCGTCCAAACAACTGGCTTCGCCCCGCCGCGAACACCGTAGTTGGCAAGAGCAGTAGATAACAGCCAAGTTCTCGTTAAGACCTCCACCTCCGCCACTGGGTTAGTCCCTTGGGCAATGCTTGCGTATGAAGTTTTGCCAACCATTGAACCAGTTCCCTTGGATGCAGCTTCCTTCCTTGCTGTTGCAGCCATGGCATCTGCCAATAATTCATCCGCTGCAAATTCTTCCTTGCCCAGAACTGTCTTTAGATATTCCCTATAATTTTTATCATACTTGATAACTTGCAAATTGACTGCATCGGGGAATAATCCCGTTTCTCCCGCCGCTTGCTTCTCTATAACAATAGGGCCAGCAGCTTTGCTGGGCGTAGTGGAAACAAATTTGTAATGCTCCATCCTCACCTTGCGCCGAATATCGTCAATCAATCTCTTGGCCGTTTCAGCTTGAGGACTGCCACCTTCTGCAACCCGATTAAGGTTGTTCATTACTTCTTGGAGTTTTGCGTTTGGTATTTTTGGGCCTTTGGAGGCACTATACCCGAAAATTTGCCCGTAAATGTTCTTGTATCCTGCCTTGACTCCTTCCGGTAACGCATCCCCACGCAACGCCATGAGCAAAGGATCATCCTCCATGGCAACCAATGCAGCCTGTTGTGCTTCCAGCTTTTCTGATGCGGTTAATGAAGCCCTTCCAGCTTCCTCCTTTCTACGAATCAACTTTGCTGCTTTGGTTTCAGCTTTTTGGGCGGCGGTGAGTTGCTTTCTGATTGCAGCCTTCACTTCGGGTTCTGGAACTCCCTTCAATGCTTTAATCACTTCATTGGCAATGTTTTCACGCTTTGCCGTCCCGATCTTCAGGTAACTTGTTACATCTGTTGAAATGTTTTTCCCCTTGAAAAATCCTGCATCAAATAAAGCCCGAAGGTGTTTTGCGCTGATGTCCGATGACCCCTTGAAGGCATTAACAGCATTTCTGGCTACATCAAGGGCCGTCTTATCAAACCCAAAATTCCTTGCCATCTGGGGGGATGTTTTACTTATGGTGTCAATGGTTCCAATAAGTTTTCCAAGGTTTATCGTGTTGGCTTCAGCATCGTAAGCTCTCCTCATTAACTGACCACGGATCAGCTCATCCACTTCCCGCATTTCCGGCGATTTCCTCCCCAGCAACTTCACCAAGTTGCGGTACATTTCAGATTGTCCGGCATTTAGCGCAACATCATTCACCAGCTCTGGCATAACCCCTGTTGTGGACTTTGTGGGGTCAAGAAACAGTCTGTTTACTCCCGCTGCATCAAATTTAGCCACATGTTTCTTGTAATGGTCATTTGCCTTATTCAATAGAGCTTTAAATTCCTTGCCGCCTTGACTGGACTGACTGCTCAACACCTCGGTAATCTTTGCTCCTATTTTCTTCTTCGTGAAATCGTCAATCCCAGGAAGGATAGCGGGGTTCCCAAGTGAGTCATAAATTTTAGTCCGAAAAGCCCTCAAGTTTGCTAAAGATTGGAGGTCTTTTGCTCCCATTAAGGAGTCAATTATCGCTGTGTCTTGGGGAGACAGCCCACTAATAACTTTGTTATCTTTACCCACCAATCCCTGCTTTAAAGCCTTAATCTCTTCCTTCGCTAAAGAGATATTAAAAATCTCCGCATTAGCCATGGGATGTTCTTCAACTTTCCCATAAAGCTCACGATTCTTCCCCTTGAAAGTGTCGAGCCTTTGCTTGGCAAGAGCCGAAACTTTCTCGTAAGCACCTTGCGGGGGGGTCTTCCCCCATAGGTCGGACGTTCCCGTCAACCGCGTGGCCGCTCTTTCTGGAGCTTCAGCTCCAAGGGCTTTTAATCCCGCCTCGGATTCTGCGGCAGCTTGCCCCCTTATCTTTCCTAGCATGGATTCTCGCACTGTTTCCGCTGCCTCTGCGGCTTTTAGTTGCCCTTCTCCTGCCGCTGTCACCGCTTTTGATTGAGCAGCTACGGCATCATCAGAGATTTTCTGCAACTCTGCCACAAATGCCTTTTGTTCCGGAACGGCTTTTGCTAACTGCTGAAGTTCTGCATTTATTTCCGCTGGGGCTTTAGCTCCCGCCACCCTGCCTTCTACTAATTCTGAAAGTTTTAGGTAAACATCTTGGAATCTCTTTTTTAGTCCAAATGACAATGGCATCTCGGCAAGGGTAGCCTCCGCTTTCGCAAGGGCTATCTGTGCCTCTCCTGCTGTGATTGGGGGCATCCCCAGCTTCTCCCGTGCCGCGATTGATGTCTCAACAAGGGCTGGCTTTTTAGAGGCTTCGGTAATCTTGGCCGCTGCACCTTTCGCTCCGGCCCCCATCCATTCAAGACCGCGCTGCCCCACTCCCGTCAAAAGCGCTGTTGTCGCTGCTTCCTTGCCCAGAGTGCCGAGGGGAACGGGCGTTGCGTCTTCAGGTAAAAACTCCTGTGCGGCCTTTTGCCTAGCAAGCTGTGAGCCACTCATCGTTGTGGCGGTAGTTACGGCCCTTCTTGTAGGGGTGCTGGCAACCGCTTTGCGAAAGAGTGCCCAAAGACTTTTCTTCGCTCCCTCTTTCATTAAAAGAGAAGACCCAGCAGTTTCCGGAGCAGTTCCAATAGCGAAGATTGAAAGGGCTACATCAACAGCAGGGCCAGCTATGTCAAATACATCACCTATGCTCGCCCCCTTTTCATCTGCCAAACCCCACTTCCCGTTTCTCTTAATAATGTAGGTGTCTAATTCTTTATCATGGTGAACTAAATCAACCCCATCAAAGTGCTGCAAGATGCCCTTTTTGTCTCCCGCATTAGCTGCGCCAAGAAGTACCCTTTCCGGCGCGGTTAAAAGTGATTCACCCAACTCAAAATCAATTGCGCCAATCTTTTTTTCTAGCCGAACCTTATTGAGTTCTCCCCGCATACTTTGCAGGCCAGACCCTTGTGAGGTCTTTGATGTGGCTTTGAGCAGTTCATCCAAGGGCATTTCCTTCGGGAAGACCCTGCCTCCCGCCTGTCGGAACGCTCGTGCTGGAGGGCCACCTCCTAATAATGTAACTTGCGCGTTTAGATTGTACGCAGCAAGAAAGTCATCGTGTAATTTCTTCTCCTCCTCATCAAGAATTTCTGGTGAACGCGCAGATTTTGTTACCGCCGCTGCTTTTCGGAACTTATCCCACTTCTCCTCGGCTGCATCCTTCTCTGGCAGACTATAAAACGCCTGTGTCGCATCTGTTCCGCTTCCCTTTGTCACCCCTAAAGGGGGGATGTTCGTTCCCGTAGGGGGAGGAGGGGCGGTTAAGGGAGTTGGGGTGTATAAATCTTCCTTTTCCTGTGAAGGGCCAAAGAGCTTTCTTTCAAGTTCCTCGATTTGCTCATCAAGAGTCTTGGGGGGCGGTGGTGCTGGTGGTGGCATTTCTAGTTCTCCTTGGCTAGTTTCTTCAGTAATTCCAGATACCTACGTTTGCTGGCATCATCCATTAAGTTCGCAGCTTTGGCCGCTTTCAGCTTTTGAAGTTCAGTGTCTTCGGCAGAGGACAAGCCTCCTGAACCTTGAGGGGTTGCCCCCTTGTAAATGGCTTTCTCCAAATCAGGGTTAAAACGCAGACCTACATCCTTATATGCCTTGAGCTTTCTCTGTGTACGCTCCGTTTGCAACTGGGCAAATCCAAGCAGCTTCTCTAGGAAGTCTTCCCTTGTGGGATCACCTACCACGGTCTTCAGCCGCTTAAACTCCTGCTCGGTTACTGTCTTGCCCGACTCAATGAACAGCTTGTAATTAGCCATGTCCTGATACTTTTGAGACAGTCTGTTAACGATAAAACGATCTTCATTCTCATCATCAATGCCAAAAACAGTAAGCAACTCCGAGAGCGGCTTTTGAATTGGGCCAATAAAAGCAGTCATCTTGTCCTTCCCGTACTTTTCTGACAAATGCTTTATATCTTTAGCCAAACTTTCCCCATACATAGAAAGCTCATGGGCATTTGCCATATCAGTAAGGATTGCGTTATTCGGGGTTCTCCCCGCCCCTCTTACAAGGTCTTCCAAATGGGGCGGCACAAGCCGTCCTGGGTATTGGTAAAATGCCATAACATGAGCCATGTTGGACTTCATTTCCCTCATCTTTAAAGGATCAGGCTCTTTTCCTTCCTTCAGGTCTTTCTCAACGTCTTTTAAAAGCTCGTCGTATCTTACGCCAGCTTCAGCCGCCGCCTTGTAGCCTCGCGTTGAACCAGATAATCCAGTTCCCTTTTTCTTGGAATCAGCTATATCCCTTTCGCGTTTCTGTACTGCAATTTTGTCTCTATACGCTCCATAAAGTTGCATTATTGGGCCGCGCCCCATAAGCAACAGTGCTTCCCTTGACGGCTGTGGCCCCCGTGACCCTTGTGGCCCTAATTGCGCTCGCATCTGGATAATGCCATCTACTGCATCTTCTGTGGATAGCTCTGCCTTTTTGCTTGAGTCAGATTTTACTTTCAGCAAAGCCATAGCGTCTTCAAGACTCCTATCCGCAGTTTTTTCTGCCAACAATTCTTTTTCTATTCTTTGCCCTGCTAATCCTGTCCCTTGAAGCTCGGAAGGTGTCATGGTGTCGTATTTGTCCAAGCGACCTACTTCGCCCATATCCAAGCCTTCCAACATGGCTGGCGTTTCAGGTTGTTGTCCGGTAAAGAGCAAACGATCACCCAAGGCTTTCTCTCTAGCTTCAGGGCTTAATGACTCAAGTATGGCTTCTCGTCCTTGCCTTTCTTTAATTGCATCCCGTTCTAACTGCATCTTTAAATCAGTTAATTTGTCTTGCCTGACGCGGTCAGCTATTTCTCTGGCATCTTTTCTCCGTTTTTCTGCATCTTCCAACGCTTGCTTCCTGTCTTCCCCGCGCTCTCTGCGTCTCGCCGCAGCGTCCCAAGACCTCTTAAAGCCTCCCGAAAAGCCCTGCCCAAATCCTGCCCAAAAGTTTGCCATAATTATTTCTCCTGTATTTTACGGTCCGGTTGGCTTTGGTCCTGTAGGTTTAGCCCATTGAGTCCCATACGCCTCGCCAACCCCTCCAGCGAACGCGCCTCCGACTGTTCCAAGTATCTGCCCGAACCCACTCGGTTGAGCGGCGATCTGTGCTTGTTGCCCCCATATACCAGCTTGAGTCCCAAACAAGTTACCCTGCAACTGTTGTTGACCCTGCAACAACGCCTGTGCGCTGGTCGGTTGATACTGGATTGGGTTAAAGGTGGCTTGCATACCCTGTTGCGCTCCAGCCATTCCACCAAATTGCTGGCTGACGGGTGCTAACCCGCTAAAGCTTTGTAGGTTAGCCATCTGTTGTTGCTGCATCTGTTGTTGAGTAGCAGTCCTCTGCATTGCGTTGGCAAAGGATTGCTGTCTGGCTTGGTTCTTTTGTGCCAGTGCCGATTGCTCTTTCGCAAAGTCTGCCTCGGCAGCTTGGTTCCTTTGCCCAACAGCTTGCTGTTGCATACCAAACCCCGCAGTCCTCACGTTCTGTTGTTGCTGTAAACCTTGAAGAAGGTTCTGGTATTCAGACTCTTCAGCCTGATTACGCTGCGCCAGTGCCGAGAGTTCATCTGCCCGTTCACGCATCCTTTGTTGCGTGTTAAACTCTTGAGCCTGTAAGCCGGTAGCAAACTGCTGCCCTCTCGCTTGATTGATTTGATTCAGTGAGGTTTGCAGGTTTTGGAACTCCGCCTCCTGCGCTTGATTTCTTTGCCCTAATGCAGCCAATTCATCAGCGCGTTCCTGTACCTGTGCAGCGTTATCAAATCCCGCAGCTTGCGCCACGGCCCCAAGTTGAGCCTGACGCGCTTGGTTAACCTGCGCCAGTGAGGATTGAAGGTTCTGGTACTCCTGCTGCTGCGCCTGATTGCGCTGACCCAATGCACCGAGTTGGTCTACGCGCTCCTGCATTGCTGCTTCATTGCGCTGACCTGTAACTTGCTGCCCCATCCCAAACTCTGCTTGTTCCGCTCCTGTTCTCTGCTGGATGCCCGTTAGACGGTTGGCGAGGTTCTGCTGTGCTAGTCGTGATTCATAATCACCCGCGCTTTGCCCCGATTGCAGGAACCCTATCAAGTCTGCGAGGTTCTGGCGTTGCCCTGCATCTTCGGCTTGGCGTATTGCACGCGCCTCTTCTATAACCGCACCGCCTCCAAAAATGTTTCCGGTTGCAGCCGCTCTCCCTCTTGCAACCCTTCCTGCTTCCTCTCCCATAAGTTGGGATGTGCGACCTGTCTGCGCCCGATCAATAAATTGTTGTTCTGCGAACCTTCTACCGGCAAGGGAGGTTGGGTCAGCAGTTATTTCTGGAATATCCTGTAACCTTTCCAGACTTGGCGCAGCTTGAATCCTTTCCAGTGCAGCCATCTCTGCTGCGCTTTCAAGTGTGGGGCCGGTAGTTCCGAGTTCCGCAAATTGTGGTGCTTCCCCCACCCTACGCAGATCACCCAACTCTCCAGCCGTCTCGTAAGACGGGCCATAGCCGGACTCAAGATATTGCGGGGCAGTCTGTACCCTTCCAAGATCGCCCAACTCCGCTGCCCTCTGGTATTCGGGCGTATAAGCCACTTCAGACAGGGTGGGCGGTGCGCCAATCCTTTCAGCCGCAGCAACATCGCCTATCTCCTGCATCTCTGGAGCGGCAGGAACATCGCCAGGTTGATATGATTGAGCAAGGTTTCCAAGTAATTCACGCGCAGCAAATCCAGTTGGATCGGTTGATTCAAGAACCTTTCGCCCCAACTCTGCTGCTTCAGGGCCGTACTGTTCAAGTTGGTCTAGGAAGAACTCTGTTCGTTCTGGTGAAGTCTCCTTCTCAAATTCCCATTGCTTCCGAGCAAGGTCAGTATCGCTCATCCCCGTGAAGTCGGACATTAACGCTTCGTCCCTCTTGACTTCCGTGCGCTCGCCTTCGTCATTAATCTTAAAATAACGACTGGACGGGGTAAACGTCCCGTCACCACTCTCGTATCCTGAAAGGGTTTCTACCTTCGTAGTTCCGTACTGCTGCCCTGCGCCCCCGTGTTTGTGTGTCCAGCCGTGTGGATTTTCCTCTACAGCCTCCCACCAATCCATCCCCACATACTCACCCTCTTTAGCAAAGTGTCTGGGGTCATCTTTTCCAGCCCACTGGCTTTCAATCTTCCCATCAGAACCAACCTTCAGCCGAGGACGACCTTTCCCTGCGTCCATGATAAACTCCGGCATGGTGGTGCGAATATCTTGAGTTGAGTAAACAGGCTTTGATCCTTCTGGAACATCCAACTTCTCAAGGACATAGCCGTCCTTCAACACTTCGCCACCAAACTGCATTGCGCGTTGCAGTTCTTGCATAGCTGTGGCTGTCTCTACATTTGCCGCAGAGATTTCTGCTGCTGAAGGAGGTGTTGGTGCTGCGGGTGCTGATCCTTTTCCCATAATATTATACCTTTATTAATCTTCTCCTTGCGCGTTCCATCGGAACGCAAACTACCTTATCGTTATGCTTTGGCCTTACCCAAGCCATTGTCTCTGCTCGATGTCCCATGTCATTAAACATCTTTGTATAAAGCTCCTTCAACACCCCTTCGCCTTTAGCCACTGTAGCATCTACGAAACAAACTTTCCCTCCTGTATCAGCGTAATCCTTACGACAACCGTCCTCATCGTCTACAAGCCGAACAAGGGCAACTCCGGCAAGTTCCCCGCCCCGAACCACTGTCCAGTACCTCTTTTTGACGATGAACCACTGCACCCATTTCAACATGAGTGCCTTATCCCACTTACGGCAATGACCAAGATGTCTGTGGCAGAAGAGTCCCACTGTTAATGTCATTATATCCAAGGCAGTCATCGTTGTGGATCAATGGGTTGCCCAAACGCGCTGGTTTGGATTGATTGTAAGGCGAGTCTCCCACCGTCTGCTGTCACCTTAAACTGCATCTGGTCAAATCTCCCCTTGGAAACCATATTGTAACCTTTTCGGATAAGGTTGGTATCGCCAGTCAGGGAAAGGCTTGCATCCAGCGCACTGCCCGAAGCGGATAAGTCCTTATAGTAGTTAATTTCCCCATCCACTGCGTCAGTGTGGATGTTGCTAAAGTTAAACTGTGAGGAGTACCCGATCTTGTCTCCCCACGTTTCCCCGTAGGTATAGGCTCTGGTCGTGATGTAGGACTCGTAAGTATAGTTGCCATCCTTAAAGTCAGATATGGTTGTCGATGCTTCGGGCGTGGTATCGTCCCAAGTATAAAGCTCACCGTTCTGTGTGCCGATATTCAACTTTAACTGGCCGCTGAACGCGCTGATGACAAAGCCCCTCGCCTCCCATCCTGTCCAGAATCCGCACCAAGCTCCGGCAAGGAGGTTGTAGGTCAATACCGTGTCCGGCGTAGTGGCTGAATCCAACGGAACCGAGAGCATATAACGGTTGCGCCAGTAGGTTGCAGTGCATTTGCTAACCGCAGCTTGATTGATCCGGCCAATGTAATCATTGATGTTACGACTTACAGGCAGGGAGATATCTGTCTCTGTTCCGGCTTGAATAGACTGCAAAGACCTTACGCCGTCACGGGAAAGGAACATAATATCCGCACCCACCTGCTGGACTGTCCCGTCAGCCACGCAACCCGTCCGGTTATTGATGAGCTTGATAGTCCAATCTGAAACATTTTGAGTTGGGTCAGCCGTTACCTTATAAATTGATCTTTCCTTAAAAACATACAGGTCAAAGTTCTGTGCAGGAGCAAGGGCAGTGATTGGGTCACGATCATTGCCGATTCGCAGGTTATCACCCGCCAAATCCCACGCTTCACCGTCCAGTATCCCGCTCACATACAGTACATCGGAAGGAACATCAGTATCCGCGCTGGTAGCGAAAAGCCTGTTGGTGTGGGTTACAATAAACTTCGGTTCACTTGGTATTTGGGAGATATGAACCGTTCCTGTCGCATCCGTCCCACTGGAGGGGGAGGCGATGGCAACTGCGGGAGGGTTATCCTTATTATAGCCCGAACCCTCGTTAGTCATGGTCACACTGACCACGCTGCCGTCATAACCTAACACCGCCGTGCCGGTTGCGGTCACACCAGATGAAGGTGCGTCTATGGTTACAGTTGGAGGGGAAGTGTATCCTGATCCACCAGCAGTAATGGTGATACTGGTGATTTTACCGGCAGTAATTGTCTCGGCAGTGACAGGATCAGTGGAACCTTCAATATAACGCAGGGCACTTGCCTCATCAGTGTAATAAAAGCGATTGTTAAGCTGCGCGAAACGCACAACTGCACCAGAGGCATAGGTTGCTCCGGTTAGGAGGGTAAACCCACCTGCTTCAGTAACAGCCTTTAAGTAATTGGAACCGTCAGCAATGACAATGTACTCCTCACTGCCTGTATCAAAGTATCCAAGCGAGGTAATGGGAGCAACCAGTCCTTCCCAAATAGAAGTCTCGCTTTCCCAATCAACAGCAGTGTCTTCCCAAATCAAATACCCCGCCCGAAGGCTTGCACCCCTGCGGGTTACAGCATTTCCGAACTCATCGAGGTCAATGTTCTTGCCTTCAGCGTATGCGTCCTGCGGAACAAGGTTTGCACGGGACGCACTCACCTGTCCTCCCACAAAGCTGTTGTTCCCGTCGAGAATCAACGGGTCATCCAGTGCTTCATTGGATAGTACGGGCATTAGTTAACAAAATCCTGTGTCTGCCAGTGGTTAGGTACGTCAGGGATGATTCGGCTCTCCTTCGCTGGCTGCACGTTGTCCAAGTCCCTGCAAATCTGTAGTAAAGTCGTTGCTTCAGTGTATTTAGCCTGTGCCTTCTGGTATTGCATGGAGCGTTCAAGCATATCACCCTCTGCATAGGCCAGGAGCACGTTATCAGCACCCAAAATCACCGGAGAATCCGAATCACCAAGCTCGGTAAACTTTAATTTGCCTAATGCGTACAGTGTTCCAGCATTCTTGGGCGTTGGAAGGGGTTTAATCCGGCAATACCCGCTGGCATCAGGGGGCAGGGGAGTAAAATTGGTAGGATTAGCCCGACGAGAGCTAGTGTTCTCCCAAATGTTGGGGTCTAGCTGGAAGAATTGTATCCAGTTGGAACCCACAACCTCCGTCCCATCCTCTTTCCCTGTCTCGGTGAACTTCATGGCCACCACGAACTGCAACCTTGGGGCTGTGGAAGCAACTGTCGAGGATGTTGGGTAGTAAAAGATGGTTGGATCACCCGATAAAGTCAGTGTTTCATCCTCTGCTGCCACCGTCTTGGTTACAACTCCAAGTGCGTTCGTCCATAGCCCCGTATCCCATAACATACGGTAACGGTTGTTAACAAACTTCTTGCAGGTCGCGACAGAAGCGGAATCGGTATCGCTTAATTTAGTCGTAACTTGATCTGCCAATTCGGTTAATGTCATTGTCCTGCCTCTATCTGTTGTTCAAGTTGATTTATATATTTCCCAAGCTGCCTAATAAATTCTGCTCCCTCGTCTGTCTCCACTGCGTTCTCAAGCCCCACCGGATTCCTCTCCGCTATCTCCTGAAACCCGTTCAGCCTCACGCTCACGCAACCTGCGCTCACGAGCAGAAGCAATAAGAGAATCCACCACTTCATCTTTCTCCGCCTTCCTCTTTTGTGCCATCTGCGCCCGTGCTATGTCTCCAAGGGACTCCACCGCATCCACCAACCGAGGCAATGCGGCAAGTCCCTTGAGTGCCTCTAGTATCATTTTTTCTTGGCTGCATACTCCTTAAAGCAATCCACCAGTCCTTGACCAGCGAGATAACTCGGAACAATTATGACAACCGCACTGACAATGTTTGAAGTCAGTTCCGGTGACAGGTTTAACCATTCAGTAGCGGCTACAGTCAAAAGACCGCCAATAGCCATCCACAGTTTTCTCGATTTTAGTTTCTCTTTCATTCTTCTTTTATGAGTTTAACAATTTTAATCCCCGACCAAACACAAGTAAGAATCAGCAGGATCACCTTCAGAATAAGCTCAAAGTCTGTGAGCGAAACAGTTGCTAAAACGCCTCCGTTCACTCCGAACACCTTCAGCCATTCCAAATCATTTATCATCACTCCACCCGATTATCCTAAAAATTATTCAGCAGGTGCATCCTGCGCCTGTTGCCACGGAAACTTGGCTGGCAATGGACGCGCCTTTGCTGCTTCAATTTGTTTATCCAACGCATCTTTCCAGCCACCTTCCTCGGCAACACTATTCGCCTTGTCGATTGCCCAAGATTCTGGGAGGTCATCAAAGGGAATGAAGTTGTCAGGGTCTAGTGGACAGTTAATCGCGCTGTCCATATAGGAACTGTAACCATCATCGGATTGGGCGGTTAAACCCGCAACCAGAGTGATTACTACTTTTTGTTCAGAACCATTTACTTCCTCTGTTTTTACGAGAGGTTCCAGTCGGCTCCAGTTGTATGTGTTTGGCATAATGTTTGTTTGTTTGTTTGTTTAAGAGAACTTCGCTGCGACCCCGTAAGTTGTTCCGGCAGTTGCTCCGTAACAGTTTATCTGGATTACAAACTTACTGTAACCAGTACTCACTATGTCATAAGAAAATACATCAACTTGCATGCCTGCCGTATCATCATACTCTTCATTCCCGTTCCAAGTATGGCTTATTGAGGTCAAATTACCTGCCGTTTCAGGGGCCTCGCAGTCCACTAATAAAGTAACTGAATGTCCTGCCTGTGCCGAACTGGCGGTTACTGTAACGTCTTCGTTGTTTTCATCTAAAACAAGGTGCTGAATATTGCTCGCATCCATATCCACCGTGTAAGTGACTGTAGCCGATGCACTCGGCGTGATGGTCGTAACAGGTTGGGAGACTTGGCCGCTGGAGCCGATGGTCAGGGCTAAATTTTGGTCTTGAACCGAGGAATTAACATAGAATCTATGACTACCGTAGGAGTGGTAGTTCATCGTGTTTACAGTATCGTCACGACCATACCGGAACAGGATGCAGTGGTTCATGTCAGCCCCACCGTAAATCGCACCACCGCCACGCGCATCCTCGGTGAAGATACCAACATCAGAAGTATTGGTTATACCGGAAGTGGTTGCTGTTTTTACATGTAATTCAGAGGATGGGGCTGTGGTTCCAATTCCAAGTCCCGTTGCATCCAGACGCATCTCCTCTGTACCGTTGATACTCCAGTTTTGGTATCCCCCTGCACTAGAGGTATTAAATTTAAGATATGCACCAGAGCCGAGGAGGGTGTTGTTTATTACGGCATGCCCGTTAACATGGAGCTTTTCGGATGGCGAATCCGTCCCTATGCCGACGTTGCCGCTGGAGTCGATTCGCATCCGTTCGGTAATGGCGTTGGTATCCCCAGTATGAAATGCTAATCCTTGTGCGCCCCCAGTGCCGTCATCAAAAGAACTTATGGCTGCGGTAAAGGTGGTTGCGTTCTCACCAACCCCAATTAGCGGTTGATAATAGGAGGAGGTGGTAACCGCAGGAATGAAAATTGCCGCCTGTGAGGCATCCTCAAAGTCCAATGTTGCAACTCCCGCCAGTGGTCTATCAATGTGGAGGGAAGTGTACGGAGACGTAGTGCCTATGCCGACGTTGCCTCCCGACAAAATGGACACTCTATCGGCATCGCCCGTTCCAAAAATTAAATCCTCACTTGCGTTACATCTAACATAACACTTATCTGTTCCTGCTGACTCAAACTCCAATGTTCCTGTTCCAGCATCACTCTTGTTTATAGTTATGCCTACAGAGTTTGTACCGTCACCTACGGTTAAAGCATCAGACGGAGACGTAGTGCCGATGCCTAGCCTTGTGGGTATATCCACATATCTAGTTGTCCCGTCTATCCCTAGAGACTTTGTACCGTGTGCTCTAATCTCAAAATCCTGCCCAGAACCATCTGCGTTCACTACCGCAACGCCTGTTCCATTTGACTGAAGGTGCAATAGCGCATTGCCGTTGGTTGCGGCTGAAGAGAGCTTTAAATCGCAGTCAGAACTATCACGAAGGGATAAAGTACCAGCATAAGTCGCAGCGGTGCCATTTCCAATACCAAGACCATTGTAGTCCTCAAATATAATTCGGTCAGTTCCTTTAATAGTTCCGTCACCTGTCCAAATCCCAATCTGCTTATTTACTGGAGTGCCAACCTTACTGACATCACCAGAGCCAGAGGGAACGGCCCAAGAACAGGTTCCATCTCCGTCTTCGCGCAGGAACTTTGTTGCTCCTGTTTCGCCCGTAGACAGGACTGCTGTGCCTTCTGCAGAGGCACTCTGCCAAGAGCTAGTACCATCTCCATCTTCGCGTAGGAACTTTGTTCCGCCTGACTCGCCAGTAGACTTAACTTCCGTGCCTTCAAGATCAACGTAAGTCCCGTCCACTGCTGTTCCCTGCCAAACGCCCGTACCAATTGTTCCGACTGTCGCAAGGTTAGCCGCGCTTGTAATGGCAGCTTGAGTTGCTCCTGTAACAGTCGCAGCAGTTCCGGTGGTGTCTTGGTTCAGCGTGGGGAAAGTGCAGTTTGTAAGTGTACCCGATGCAGGAGTCCCAAGCGCAGGAGTTACCAGTGTTGGGCTGGTGGCAAATACCAGTGAACCACTCCCTGTTTCATCCGAAATAACTCCAGCTAACTGCGAGGATGTTGTGGCTGATAGGACAGAGAGATTGTTTGTGGTGTAAACCCCGTTTGTAACCGTAGCCGCATTGCCCGTGCAACTGCCCGACGAACCGGATACATCGCCCGTTACATCTCCGGTAATATCCCCGACAAAAGCTGTTGAGGTTACAGAAGTAAGTCCGGTTAAGGTGGCATCAAGGTTAAGGGTGATTGCACCGGAGGAACCTCCACCATTCAAGTTCGTTCCCGCTGTTACACTTTCAATATCTCCAGCAACAGTTTGCCACGAACAAGTCCCATCACCGTCCTCACGCAGGAACTTTGTTCCCCCGCTTTCACCTGTGGACTTAACCTCTGTGCCTTCAAGGTCTACATAAGTGCCATCAACCGCTGTGCCTTGCCAGACCCCTGTTCCGATAGTCCCAACCGTTACGAGGTTGGCTGCGCTGGTGATAGCGGCTTGAGTTGCGCCCGTTACGGTTGCTGCCGTGCCGCTGACGTTCCCTGTGACATCGCCGGTCAAATCTCCGGTAACGTCTCCGGTCAAATCTCCAGTGACATCTCCAGTAACGTCTCCGGTTACATTGCCCGTTACGTTTCCTGTAACCGCACCCGTGTGGGTTCCTGCGCTATCACCTGTTAAGTCTCCGGTAACATCCCCTGTTACATCACCCGTCACGTTGCCTGTCACATTCCCCGTCACGTTGCCTGTGACCGCTCCTGTGATGTTTCCTACAAAGGCCGTGGAGGTTACACTTGTTAATCCGGTTATGGTTGTGTCGAGGTTAAGCGTTACATCCCCGCTTGTGCCTCCCCCATTTAAATTCGTTCCGGCAGTAACTCCAGTGATATCACCTGTCTCCGGCGTAAACCATTCCAGTGTACCTGCCCCGTCTGAAGTCCTTAAAGCCTGACCGCTCCCTCCCACCGCAGTCGGAACAGTGAGCGTGTAGGTCGTAACAGTCGCAGGGGTTCCTATCCCAAAGTATTCTCCACCCGCATCATCTTCCAGACGTAGATCATCTGAAAGTGTGGTCACACCTGTCACCGCCATCGTTCCGGTTGACTTAACTCCGGCAGTGCTTAACTGAAGCGTTGAATCAGTTGCGTCACCGTCCTGCACCGTGTCCAGAGATGCAGTTAGCCCACTGGCACTTGTCGTCTTGAGCAACTCCGTGTAGCTCGATGCAATAGTTCTTCCCGTTAGCGTAGCCATAACTTAAAACCCCCAAGCTCTTTTTATCTGTTTCGTACTAAATTGTGATTTGCGAA
>Ga0208011_1000422_pt1 | contig 16689 bp, 14 predicted proteins | sample 7_EtaG_FD_184080 | JGI IMG/M metagenome (GOLD analysis project Ga0208011, IMG submission 184080) | Marine viral communities from the Subarctic Pacific Ocean - 7_ETSP_OMZ_AT15161 metaG (SPAdes) (version 2) | ecosystem: Environmental > Aquatic > Marine > Oceanic | place: Pacific Ocean | collected...
CGGGAAAATAAATATAATGAAAATTATAAAGTACGATACAGAAAAATATCCGTTCTCTCAAGTGGTGAGAGAAATTTATGAGGTGCCCTTAGAAGACCTAGACAGTCATGATCGAAAGAAAAATCTGGCACTAGGAGAGGATACTCACACACCTTTCCATAAAGCTTTTTATAAAAAGATTGATGCCGGCTGGCCAGAATTCGAAAATTTATACACTTCTTTCCTTCGTGAGGTTATATTTCCTTTGTTTCAAGACGATACGCTTATATATCAAAAATATCCGAACATTCGATTTCATAGACCTGGGGCAAAAGCAGTCTATCTTTGGCACTGCGATGGGGATTCTAACCATAAGCACCCATTAGGAGAGGTAAATATCTTTTTGCCCATCACTAAATGTTACGGAACTAATACAATCTGGTCAGAAACCCTACCAGGCCTAGGAGACTTTAAGCCAATAGAGTTGGAATATGGCGAATTTTTGTTTGCTTATTTAAATCAAGTCCGCCACGGAAACAAAACCAATAAGACAGGTGCGACAAGAGTTAGTTTTGATTTTAGAGTTATTCCTGGTTTTGCCTATGATGAAGATTTCGCGGGCACTACTGCTACTACTGGAAAGTCTTTTAAAGTCGGAGAATATTATGATAAAATGACAAGAGAAAAGGCTTGATTATGTTGGTGGATAAATATATGAAAGAACACGACCTATCTGATCCGTGGGACGTGGTAGATCTTTTTGAGAAGAAGTTAGCGGAATATGGAGGCAGCAAATATGCTGTAGCCATTGATAATTGTACTGATGCGATGTTTTTGTGCTTAAAGTATTTAAAAGCAGAAGGAGAAATTACGCTCCCAAAAAGAACCTATGTATCCGTCCCGTGCACAGTGATTCACGCAGGTTGTCAGGTAAAATTTAAAGATATAGATTGGTCAGGAGAATATCAATTATCTCCATACCCAGTTTATGATGCAGCAACCAGAATGAGAAAAGACATGTACGTGCAAGATTCTTATTATTGTCTCTCTTTTCACCGCAGAAAACATATTCCAATTGGCAAAGGTGGAATGATTCTTACAAACGACAAAAAAGCATACGACTGGTTTAAAGTGGCTAGGTATGAAGGCCGACACATAGATAAGCTTTATAAGGACGACTCTTTTGACATGATAGGGTGGAACATGTATATGCCACCGGAACAAGCGGCAGAGGGCTTGGAGCTATTCAAAAATATAGAGGATTATAATGAAGATTTAGAAACTTCCGGAATTCACAAGGACTTGTCACAATTTCCGATATATGAAGCTGCAAATCGGGAGTAAAAAAGGAGAAAAAATGGAGACATACAAACAAACAGATCTGGAAAGTTTATATACACCCGATGAAGGCGATCGCCCCCGCACAGATCTGCTGGCATATGCAAAAAGTCTTTTAGGAGATGTTGCAACTGCGGTAGAGCTGGGAGTTGCCGGCGGCACCCACGCTAGGTTAATAAAGAAAAAGCTACGCCCCAACAAACTTTATCTTATTGACGCATGGGGTCTTGACGCAGAGTATAACGAGCTTACCGGTGAAGACAAATCTCTGTACGTAGGCACAAACCTGGACGAACTCAAGCGCGTCCGTGATATTTTTTCCACGGATATTAAAAAAGAAAGAGTCTTTGTTCGTCGAGAACGAACTCAGATTGCCCACTCAGACTATCCGGACGGATACTTTGATTTTATTTATATAGATGGAGACCACCGCTACAAGGCCTGTAACGCAGACATAAAGAATTGGTTTCCAAAATTAGCTAAGGGCGGTGTTATATCTGGTCATGATTACATCGAGAGGCCGTTGGGAAATGGCGACACCTATGGAGTTATTGAAGCGGTGCAAGAATTTTTACAACAGAATAAAGAAAAAATCCAAGAGTTTGTATTGTTCGGCGCCCCGCCTATACATAAATCATGGCTTATAAAAACTAGAAGAGCTTAGGCCAACAACTATGGAAGCAACCATTATCATACCGGCCAGAAAAGGTTCCAAAGGTCTCCCGGGAAAAAATCGCATTTTGCTGGACCATACCATTTCAAAAATACCAACAAATTTACTAAAACAAACAATAGTGTCAACGGACGATGAAAAGATCGTAGAAATGGTACAAAACAATTACCCAGAATGTAAAATATACAGACGAAGCCCCGAGAGCGCCTCAGACACAGCATCTACAAAATATTGTTTACAGGAAGTGGTATCCGAACATTCTTTGCAGGGCGATATTGTTATGTTATATTTAACGTATCCGGAACGGGAATGGCTTGAAGTGGAAGAAGCCTATCGTTGGTATGTTAAGAGTGATGCCAAGTCATTATTATGCAAAGAACCCATAAATACACATCCTTTTTTGTGTATGTATGAACTAGATAACGGCAAAGGAAAACAAATAGTAAAGCATGATTTATATCGGAGACAGCACTATCCGAAATGCTTTAAAATATGTCATATGATTAGTATATTTAAAACAAATGAGATTAAAAACCTAAACAACAACCTGTATAATAAAGATACTTTATATTACAAGATACCAAAAGTTATTGATATAGATACTCTTAGTGATTTAGAGGAATTCAAGAATAAACATGGCAGTTAAAATAATAGCAGAAATTGGAATAAACCACAATGGCGATATTGAATTGGCAAAAAAGCTAATTGATTTGGCCGAAGTTTCCGGATGTGATTATGCAAAGTTTCAAAAAAGAACACCAGAACTTTGCGTCCCAGAACATCAGAAAGATAAAATGCGCTCTACACCCTGGGGCGAGATGAAATATATTGATTATAAAAATAGGATCGAATTTGAAAAAGAACAATATGATGATTTGTATAAATATGCAGAGACTAAGAAAGTAAAATTATTCGCATCTGTATGGGATAAGCCATCAGTTGATTTCATGAAACAATATACTTCTATAATGAAAATCCCATCTGCACTTATAACCGATCTTGAACTTTGTTTATACGCAAGACAAAATTGTGATAATTTGATAATTTCCACAGGAATGAGTACGGAGGAGGAAATTTCATTGTGCGTAGATGTTTGCGATCCGGATGTTATAATGCATACAAACTCTTCCTACCCTTCAAAAATAGAAGAATTAAACCTGAACTATATTCATCACCTTTCCAGTAAAAACGTCAATAAAGATATAGGCTATAGCGGCCATGAATATGGTTTAGTTACCACATTTGCAGCAGTCGCCATGGGTTGCACATGGGTCGAACGACACATAACTTTAGACAGAACAATGTGGGGCAGTGATCAGATGGCGTCAGTAGAACCAATTGGCTTAATGAAGCTTGTAAAAGGAATCAGAGATATTGAAAAATCTTTTGGAAATCCCGGCCCAAGACAAGTACTGGGCTCAGAGCTTTCTAAAAGAGAAAGCCTAAGAGGAAAATAATGATAATTTATGTTGATATAGATGAGACAATTTGTTCCTCACCGCCGAATAGAGATTATTCAAAAGCTACACCGCTGAAGAATCGCATATCAAAAATAAACGAACTTTTTGACCAAGGTAATCAGATTATTTATTGGACCGCCCGCGGCACTGGTTCAGGTATAGACTGGACAGAAACAACACAAAAACAATTTAAAAAGTGGGGTGTTAAGTATCATGACCTAATTTTAAAGAAGCCGATCTATGATTTATTCATATGTGATAAGGCAATTACTTCTGATACTTTTTTTGAAGAAGAGTTATAAAGTGATATTAGTATCTTTTGGGACTAGGCCCGAGTTTATAAAAATTAAACCAATATTGGCCAAGATTAATCTGCCTTATAAATTGTTGTTTACAGGGCAACATGAAGATTTGCTACGAAAGATTATAGCAGAGGAAGGGGATATAATTAGATTATCTATTGTTCATGGAAAAAATAGACTTGATTCAATTGTGTCTTCCATAATGAACCAAGACGAAGTGTTCAAAGGCGTAAAGGCGGTACTAGTACAAGGAGACACTACCTCGGCCTTTGCGGTGGCCTTGGCTGCATTTCACAGAAAGATAAAAGTTGTACATCTCGAAGCAGGTCTAAGAACTTATAATAAATTACAACCATATCCAGAAGAGTTTAATAGGCAGGCTATTTCTAGAATTGCTGATTTACACCTGTGCCCAACTGAGACATCGAAAAAATTTCTTCTCGATGAATCCACGCAGGGAAGAATTGAAGTAGTAGGCAATACAGTTTTAGATAATTTGAAAGATCTAGTTCCAACTTATTCTAATAAAGTTGTAGTAACTATGCATAGAAGAGAAAACCATCAACAAATGCACATGTGGTTTAAAGAAATAAACAATATTGCAAAAAATAACAAGCATTTAGATTTTATAATACCCTTACACCCTAATCCAAATGTACAAAAACATAAACATCTACTATCAGACGTTAATATTATCGAGCCAATGGAGTATAGTGAATTTATATCTATTTTGGCAACAACAAGGTTTGTCATAACAGACTCAGGCGGATTACAAGAAGAAACATCGTTTCTGAAAAAAAAATGCATTGTTTGTAGAGAACAGACAGAGAGGTTAGAGGGTATAGGTAGTTTTGCGTTTATGTGCGCCAAGCCCAAGGAACTAAAGAGGGCCTTTGAAAAGGTAAAATCAGATTGGTCTATAGATTTACCATGTCCATATGGTGACGGCAATTCCGCAGATAAAATTGTAGATATTTTAAATGAAGAACTAAATAAGGAATAAAGATGAAAACAGCATTGATCACAGGAATCACAGGCCAAGACGGCGCCTATCTGGCCGAATTTTTATTGAATAAAAAATATAGAGTTATAGGTCTCAAAAGAAGAAGCTCCTCTTTCAACACTGGAAGAGTAGATCATGTCTTCGGTCACCCCAGGTTTCATATGGAGTTTTTTGATCTAAATGATGCAGGGTCTGTGTGGAAATTAATCAATAAATACAAGCCAGATGAATTCTACAATCTTGCGGCACAATCTCACGTTAGAGTATCTTTCGATATACCTGAAAATACGGTCGACGGCATCGCGATGGGCACATTAAAAATTTTAAATGCACTAAGAGAACTCCGGCCGAATTGCAAATTCTATCAAGCCTCATCGTCTGAGATGTTTGGAGATAATCCAGAAGTGCCACAATCAGAAAAGACAGCGTTCCAGCCGGCATCTCCATATGCATGTGCAAAATTGTTTGCTCATAATTTAGTGAATAATTATAGGACCGGGTACGGAATGCATGCTTCTTCTGGTATCTTGTTTAATCACGAATCTCCTAAACGAGGGGAAACATTTGTGACTAGAAAGATAACACTTGCTGCAGCCAGGATCAAGTTAGGCCTACAGGATACTTTATATTTGGGCAACCTAGAAGCAAAACGTGACTGGGGTTTCGCCGGCGACTATGTTGAAGCAATGTGGCTTATGTTGCAACAAAAATACCCTGATGATTATGTTATTTCAACTGGGGAAACACATACTGTTAAAGAATTTTTGGAAGAAGTTTTTACTATAGCAGGCCTAGATGTAGATAAGCATGTTAAAATAGATGAAAGATTATTTAGACCACATGAAGTACCGCTTTTGTTGGGCGATAGTTCAAAGGCAAAAAGAGTATTGGGTTGGCAGCCAAAAGTAACATTTAAGAAATTAGCCAAAATTATGTATGAGAGTGATTTCAAAAAGATAAAGGAGAATATGTAATATGAAATTATCAGACCAAGCAATGGGAGCCATCATGATGGCCCTACAAAAATCTTTACTAGAACAAACAGATATTGTACCGGTATTAAGATCATTTAATTTTGTGGTAAGTGACCCAAGTCAGAGCGAACTTGTTGTTACTAATCCTCCAAATTTTAAGGTCGAAAACGAAAATAGTTTGCATCGCCTAGAAGAGACCAACACTACTGTGGGCTCTGATTAGTGCCGGTCTATGTTTATAAATGCAAGGATTGTCTTGAAACGTTTGAAGTGAAACATAGTATGTTTGATGGGCAAAATGCGTGCATTTTGTGCGGAGGAGAAAATATTTACAAGGTCCCTGCAATTTTAGACATAAAGACTTCAAATTTTAATTCTTCAAAGACTGGCCAGGTTGTAGATGATTATATCAAAAGAACCAAGCAAGAAATGAAGAGTGAAAAACAAAAATTAAAAAATAAGGAATTGTAATGTGGTTTTGGTTGTTTATAGTGAGTTTATTGATAGTTTTAGTTTTAATGCTATATGTAAGATGGTTATTGCAAATTATAGCAACAGCTAATCAAGATATGGAGTCATTGTCAGAGATGATCACAGATTTTTCTAGTCATATTAATAGCATTCATGAACTTGAAATGTTTTATGGTGACACCACATTACACAACCTTTTAGAGCATAGTAGAGAGTTAGTAGCAATACTAGGTGGACTGGACTTGGTATTGAACGAGTCAAAAGAAACAAAAGAAATTGGATTAGGTAAAGACTAAATGAGAAGAAGGAAAAGTAAGAAAAATGATTATTTTACAAAATTACATGAAGATGCAATAGTAAGCTATGCATCAACTAATTGCAAAAAGGAAAGAGAAAAACTATATGGATCTCTAATCCAGCCTGCTTTTGATGAGATGGTTAATAAAATCATTTTTACTTATAAGTTCAATACACTTCCAAATATTGATTCTTTAAGGGAAGATTGTAAAGTTTGGCTAACTACGATATTAGAAAAATATGACCCAAACAAGGGGTCAAAAGCTTTTTCTTATTTCTCTGTTGTTACAAAAAATTGGTTTATTCACAAAGTAAAAAAGAATTCTAAAAAAATTAAAAGAGAGGTTTCGTATGAGAACCTTGTAGAAAATGGAGGAGCCGATGTCCTAAATGGAACCTCCGACACAGAAGTTGATTCATATATAGAAAGACGCACAGAGATAGAATTTTGGAACAGTTTGCTAAGCCAAGTTGACAAGTGGGACAACGGCAATTTAAAACCAAACGAAAAATCTGTTCTTGAGGCTGTAAAAGTTCTCCTGCACAATATAGAGGACATTGAAATATTCAACAAGAAGGCGGTTTATTTGTACTTGAGAGAATTAACAGGCCTTAATACAAAACAAGTTGTAAATAATCTAAATAAATTAAGAGAAAAGTATAGATTGTTTAAAACAAAGTGGGATAAAGAATAGTAAAATTTAGCACATACCTAATTAAAATATGGCAAAAAAGACAGTTATAGACTTCATTGAAGATGCAACGAAAAACATAGTTGATGATCGAGCAGCCACAAAAAGCCTGCTTATGAATCTTTTAAAATACATGCAGATATCTGATGATAGACATAAAGAAGTTGGATTAATCGCTGCAAAATACTTAGAAACCCTACAAAGATCAAATGAACAACTAGTAAAGTTGGCAGGTTTAATGCAAAAGAAGGAAAACAACAAAGAAGGAATATCGGAAGAAGATAAGCAAGAACTTTTTGATTTAATAAATCAGGATCAAGAGGAGGAGTAAGATGTCAGGTTACGGTTCAGGCCCAGTAGAAGAAAGAGACAAAAAAAGACAACCATCTGATCAGATGAATCTTAGATACAACCCTATGAGATATGCCTTAGAAGGGTTAGAGCCTAGGCACCCTAATACCAAGGGCCTAGACAAGCCATCTCAAACTTACAACGGCATAATCATGCACTGGTCTTATATAGATTATAAAACTTTTTGGGAAAAACATGATAATACATTCTTGTCTTTGGTGATGGGCAGCAAAACACCAGAAGATGCAAAAGATGCAAACATAGTAGAGGCAATAGTGTATATACCAGAAATTTCAGGATGCTTGCCGTTGCCAGAAATGAAATTAATTGATAGATTTATTTCAGAAATGACTTTGATGGATCCCTCGGACGCGTCGATTCTTAATCCAGACAAACCATTTAGTAGTGTGGCCGATTCCGGCTTGTTTACTCTTGAAGGTATTGAGATGGACGCTGGTGAGTACGTCGAGAAAGACGCCACCGGTGCAGTTGTGCCTCCAGAGTGGTATAAGACTGTGCCAAAACAAATTAAAAGATTAGATAGATTTCCTAGGTTCTATTCTATTAATAAAGGTGATGGACTTCGCAACGGCGCAATGGCCGCAGTTGAATTTCCCAATAAACATAATTTTAGTATTGGCATCTTAAAATCGATCAGATAAAAGAGAAAGAAAATGGCAGATAACGACAACAATAACGGTAACGATTTTAAGTCTAGAGCCGCACAGGCAGAGGCTGATGCTATGGAAGATTTGCGCCTCGAACAATCTGCGCGGCGAAGCGCTGAGCGTAGAGAGAGCGCGGCCCAAGCCAGGAGAGAAGATTTTGATCGGGCCATGGCTCATGGCGCGGAATTGCGAGGAGAAAGCCCACCACCTGACGAGCCGCCAGCATCTTCCCCTGGATCCGGCCCACAAGAGAGGACACCAGAAAATAGTACAAAAAAGGTACAAACAAAAGGCATACCGAGAAACCATTTTTCTTTTAAGCCTTTGGGTTCTGCTTTTTCGTTTTTAGCTGGACCCTCGGACACCCCCGCAGATGGTAGTGGAAATAGGCCACTTGACGAAAGTCATGTAATACCGGAGTTTTTTAATAGGGAAACGGATACTGTACTTCAAGGAGCGAATAATACTTTGATCTGCTTAGGTAGAGATAGGAACCCGGCGGATAGAACAGAAAACTGGTCACCTGATTCTCTTAGCCGCAGTGAAAAATCTGGATATTCTGACCATATGGCCGCTGGTGCAATTGATATTGTGGCAGGTAGAATGTCACCTTTCCCAGTAGCTGATTTTGGAACTGGAAAGCCGATTGTTCTTGGTCCTTTATATAATACTGTTAGATCCAATTCCTTGCAAGGGAAGCGTTTAAGTGATGGAATTCACCCCGGGATGATGATGGACGCAGCCCGCATATATATAAGTCAAATGACAGATGTTGATGAATATTTTAAAATCTCAAAACCGCTAAAGAAAGAGATGGTCGCATATGATGACTTTGGGCTCCTTTCCTATAGAAATACAAAAATTGATAATCCTGGTGCACCAGCTTCTGCCATTATGCTCAAAGCAGATAGAGTAAGGATGCATGCAAGGCAAAATATTAAATTTATAACCAGAGGAAATCATGAGACCGTGAATTCGCAAGGCAACCAAATCAATGCATCAGATGTTGGTATTCATCTGGTTGCTAATAATGGGAAAAAAGTAACTCACCCCGACCAGGACCTGCCTCAACAACCAATGGTTCTTGGGTCTAATTTGGAAATGGCACTTGAGCAAATTGTGAAATTAGTTGAAGAGACAACAAGAATAATCAATAATGTCATCACATTTCAAACCGAATTTAACCGAACGTTAGCGCTGCATCATCATGCGACAGCAACAGGTCCAGCCCTGTGGAATCTTATGAATGCGGCAAAGGGAATTTCAACTGATCTTGCACTCTTGACAACAGGGGACTTGCAATGTACATTTAACAAATTGAACTTAGCCCAATTTAAAATAAGATTTTTAGATCACGAATCAGAGGAATACATTAACAGCAAATATAACACTGTTAATTAACGGAGAATATAAAATATGTCTAGTACGATCAGATCATTCAAGCTAGAAGTAACGCACACTACAGACAAGGGAGAGAGAACTTTATCTTTCGGACCTCGAAAAATAGGCGATATCGGTAGTGACATATCCGCTGTTAAATTAGCTTTAGGGTCCGTCGTTAGAGCCCAAGACCTACCTCCACAAGAAGAAGCAAATGAGGGCGTAGCATACGATCCAAATGGGTGGTTTGATTGTGTTTCCGGAGTTGGCTCTACGCCTAGAGATGTTGCAACTTTCAATAAAGACCTGCAATCTCGAATAATGAAATATCAACTAGATAACCAGTTTTTTATACTTTGTTATCTTTTTAACAAATTTGGTGTCAATAGAATGATAGCTGAATTGAACGAGTTGGAAAAAGGTGTTGAGTATAATGATCTTTCAAATGCTAGCAAAATTGCAAGAAAAGAATCACTAACTTTGCAGGTTATTGATTCAATTATAACTTTGTTTGAAAGAGAGTATGGCCAACTTGGAGAAGCGACTCTTGCAGTTATGCATGGATGGCTCCCTCAGGCTTCCGGTCTTTCAAATGAAGGGTACTACCATAGAGAGGATGTTATAACCAGACCAATAGTTTTGAGTGGGACAGTACAAGAAGTAAGTTTTGGGACCGCGGAAGGGGGCCTAGTTGTAGATATAATACCATATGAATTATTTAACCGGTTTGTTAGTCTCCTCTTAGCGCAACGCCCAGACTCTGCAGAAAGCCAAGGAGCAATATTCGCCCCTGCATTTCCGCTCGCCTCTCTAGACGTTTTGAATTCATTAAAAGACAACCAAGGCCACGTTGCTATTTTCAAAGAAAAGGCACCAGCTTCTTATGATTGGGACCCAATCCGCCCTAGGGGCCCCGTGCTGCAAAGTGCCAGCCGCTTAGGGCAAGATTCTCCAAGCGCCGAAGCTGTTCGTTCTGGCGGGACGGAAGAAAGTATTTCTATGTCTGCTGCTTCTATAATTTATAAGGCAAGACCAAAAGCCACCGGCCAAGATTCCGCAAAGGCTAGTATATTATATGATGCCGCCGTAAAAACAATGGAAATGATTGCAGAGGATGAAATAGATCCTACGATTGATTTAGAACAAGCAAGAGGTTACATAGAGAGAGCTTTGCAACCAGACCCCCTGACAGATCCGGATCCATTTGTTGTGAATAGTAAAACAGTTGGATTTTTCGATATCACAGAGTTTACTTTTGAAAATATTTTTAATTATGATCCCGAAACAATAAAATCTTTGGAAGACAAAGCCTTAAGTAAAGTGTTAGATTTTTATAATAAGCCAGATATCTGGTACATATATAAAGATAAAATAGAGTTTTTGGATGAGTATTTTGTAGTGGGCTCGGACATACCACAGCCAGAACATTCAAACATGCTTCCGCACGATATAGCAAGTGAAGATAGATCTAAATATTGGGTATTAACAACAAGGGAAAATCTTTCAAAATCAAATGAAATAGTAGAATCAGAAGTTCAGTTTTATGATGAAATAGAGGGTTTGAACCTTCAAGAGCCATTAATTAAATTCATTCAATATCGAACCCCTTCGTTTCGTACCGGGGACCCTTATCGTGCCTATTTTGAAATAAATGTAGATAAATTAAATCTAATAACGGAAGGGTACTCAATATCAACTCAAGAAGCTCCTGCACTCGACCCAGAAGAGTCCTCTTATACAGATACTGTCCCGGATCCTCTAGCGGCTAGGATTGATGAGGCATGCGAAGATTTATCCCCAGAAGAAAACAAAAGAAGATTTAAAGAATATAGAGCGTACGCTGCAGCAAACAGAAGAGAAATAGTCAGAAGATTTAGAGAGGCCGCCCTAAAAGTTTCACGTGAAGATTCTGAATTGTCAGCACAAGAAAGGTCTCGAATAGATATTGACCTAGGTCCGTTTGGTAGATTTGACGGTAGCGAGATAATTGGCGAATCGCTTGTCTCTTTGTCTAAATTAGCTGCAGATTCTGATCCGAAAGCATCAGATTTTTTGAACACTTTTCAAACAACGCCCCTTTCTATTTCCATAGATATCGCAGAGTTGGACAGAAGATTGCAGGTGGCCAAAGAAGATATAAGGGAAGCTGCAAAACAAGCAAAAGAGGCACGATTTCAGTTTGACCCCAGTGGATTTGACCCCTTGCAAGAGGCAAATAATTTACAAATGCTTGTGGATCAAATCAAGGCACTTGTCAATGAAAGAGATCCTAGTTTCATAACAACAAACACACCCAGGGCTGATTTAGGTCTATTCGCACCAGAAATAACAATTCATTTTGATTTTACAATTCCGGGCAATGAAGGCTTGGGCTTACTAGGAGACTACGAAACAGACCGCGCCCGGGAGCGAATTATTTCAAAATCCCCGGTGATCATAATAAGCAAAATAGTCACAAGCAATGCAATTATATATGAAGACACTGCAGTTATGGCACCCCGCGCCCCCGGTATGACACCTAGGTCAAGAGAGGTACATGCGCCGACGGAGTTTATGAAACCATATGCTGTCGGGTATTTGGCAAGAATCAGACAAATGACAAGCACTCCAATTCCAATTGTGAGTGGAATTACAGACAATATATCAAATCAAGTTGATACTGGTGGTTTCGGCTGCGCTGATCTTTTTGATCCAAAAAATGGAATTGCTTATTTGTTGGAGCACACATTTAATCTGGGAATCTCCGCTAGCGGAACAAGCACAAACGAGGATGAAGCCTATTGGCACAAAGCTGGCTCGTGGGCCAAACAAGGCGCACAAGCACAAGTTGAATGGGCAGAAAAACTAACAGAAATTAATTTTCTAACAAAAAATGTTGCAGATACCCCTTATGGTAAAGACGAGATACTGAGCATGCTTGGTGATACATGTAATGCACACCTCTTAAAAGAGGAGATTTTTAAAAAGCTTAATTTAACTGGTTTGCTTTGTGATTATTTAAAGTGTGCAAAACTTCCGGGGTTTTCAATAAAAATACCAAACTTTAATATACCAATACCAGATAGAATACCAATTTTTGGTTTTGATGTGGATTTTCTTGATCTTTTATATAAAAAATTGCAAGAGATTATTAATAGATTGATATGCACATTTTTACGTACCATACTTCAATTTTTAGAATTTCCATTCTGTGCCGATCAGTTTTCCAACACATTTGGAAGCGGTGAAGGTTTGTCTCCTTTTGTACAAAAAGCACTGGCTGATGCAATGTTTAATTTGCGACTAGAAAACGAAGATAGAGAGAAGGCCGCAGATTTCATAGACGCTTCCTTGAGGACACTTTCAGGGGAAGAGTTGTGTAGACTTTTTTCTGGTGAGCCAATCCCTCCCTCTGCGGTGGGAATACTTGAGCGCCTCTCTCAAACATTTGATTTACAGAATAGCTTTCAAACTCACGAAGATATAATTGAGTTTTTTGACACTATTAGTTCATTTGTCCCATCTACGCTGTGTGATGCCTTGCAAGCCACCAGTACTATAGCTGGCGCCGCAACTTGCGAAACCACAACAGAAGTGTTGAATGAAATTCGTCGTAAGATTATGGCTAATGATAATGTCCAAGATGACGAAATTAGGAGAGCTTTAGAGTTAGCAGAGCAGAACCTTTTGGACGAATTCGAAGCTCAAAAGGCCCTATCTGAAAATGGCTTAGCTCCAATAGCTGAAGAACTATTTAGAGTTGGCGACTCAAATGCACTGTTCAATTCTTTTCCAAATAGTTTAAATGAGGCAATTGAAAGAACAACAAAAGGTGTTTTTGAAAAAGCAAAATCATCCTATGTTAATTCTCTTGGAGCCTTTGTTCCAAACTTATCAACAGAAGTACCGAGTGTCGCCCGCCCTGGAGATCCAAATTTCAACGCCACTGCAGTCTTGAGGTTCGAATCTGCAGCAGAATCAATAAGAAGATATGCTAGTCAAGGAGATAGATTTCAGCAAGTTATAACACAAGAGTCGATAGAGGAACAGTTCCAGATTTTATATAGTGTTTATGAGGCAGCAGAATACATTGATCCTTCAACTGAGGAGAGAAGTTTTGTAACTGTTAAGTATAGAGAAAACTTTTCGCCACCAACGGTCATAAGCGTAGAGCAACTAAAGAACCTAAGCCCGGAAGACTCCGCGGCATTACAAGTGGTTCTATCACCAATTGGGTTTGGGGAAGAGGTCACAACTGCAGAAACTCAAAATTTCAAAGATTTGTTGGTTTTTAAGGACTTCTTTTCGGAAGATGCCGCGAATATTCGCTTGGCAGAAGGGCAAGAAAATGAGTTTGTAGGGGATAAAATCACACTACCAGAAAAGCAAAATAAATTACTTGAAAGACTCAGAGAATTATCACAAATATTGGAAAGAGAAGCACCAAAGGTTTTTGCCACACAAACAAAATCGGAATATATGGTATTTCTAAAGGATGTACATGATATTGCCCAAGAAAATAGGCGAGAGTATGAAGGTCGTCAATCCGTAATTAGCACATCTGTTGAGAATGTTTTGACTCTTAAGTTCCCAAGAGAGGTGAAGGACTTCGGTCCAGAAATTTCTTTAAAGGAGTTTGGAACTTATCTGGATAAAGACTCGCAAGTCATAATCATAAAAGACAACAAGCTCTTCCCAGAAGAACAGCACTTTAGATATTGTGACCCCATTCCAGAAGAGTTTCAAAATCTTCTGCTTAGGTCAATCGAACCTTCGCCACAGCAGGAAATTATATCCAAAAGAGAGGTTTTCGCTCAGCAATACTTAAGTAAAATCAACGAAGACTTAAGTAGATACAGTTACGACTCCAATGTACAATATGCAATGCCAAGTGACAGTGACGCGAGGAATTTAATATACGGCCCCGGTACCGATTCTCTCTATCAGAAGAGTTTCGAAGGAATCATGGAACAAATATTCTTTAAATTGAGGGGCTCTAGAATGTTTGATGAGGCTTATGGCCAACGCGTTGGTGATCGTATCCGCGGCAGATATATAGATGAAACTACTGGCTGCCTTAGAAATCGATTTAACCTAAGTCATTATGGAATTTTATCTTTCGATAAAATGGTGATAGAAGAGATTCCGGATCTTGTAGCAACAGAACTTGCAAAGCCAGAAAATCAGCCACAAAATTTAGACTATTCAAAACCCGGACCCATAGAGAGTGCTATACAGGTGGCAACGCTGAAAGGTTTTGTTCGAATCTGTTTGATCGAGCTTATGCTAAAGGGCTCAATACCATATTCAGAATGGGATGTCGAAGGTGTATTAGGTGATCAGTTTTACAGTGATTTTATCTCCAGATACGTCTATAGTGAATTACAAAAAAGCCAATCTCTAAAAGACATATGGAGACCAGTAGCGGAAAAAATAACAAACATTTCTGATGGCCAGAAAGCAGTAGATAAGATGGTATCCACCGAATTGTTGTTGATGCCAGATTTATCTAAAAAGATATATAATAATGTTTCTGTTTCTTATCGCGATTGGTTCATAAACAATATTCCAAACGTCGACGTATCTAGCGATATTACTGAGGAGATTTTTGGCAACCGGCAACTTTGGAAAACATCGATTCCTGAAACTGAAATTTTAAATGATCCATTTCTATCAATCGAACATTATATTAGAGTAGAAGGTGGGCTTGCAGATTTTAGCAATTTAACGCTTGATACGACTAGGGCTTTTGATGAGTTTCTGGCGGTAATAGAAACAGAAGAGGACCCATCAACAAACTTAACCTTAAAACAAACAACAGATAGTATTTTTCCACCATCTGGCGGGATCCTTAAGGCTCTCCCTGATAGTCTATTAAGTTTAAGTATGCAAGGCGGTGACTTTGCTCCTGACTTGTCTTTTCTGGATGGGACAGAGGATCCTCTTGAAGCTTGGAAAAACCAAGAAATATATAGTATAGAAGATTTAAAAAATTTATTTACTCAAATTAACGGACTAACAAGAAGATATGACAATGCAATTTTACCAAAGTTCGGCTTTATTTCCACTGAAAATCTTGAAAGCAAGGCTCATCACTTAGCAGAGGTCATTAAAAGGTCCCCTGGCCGGTTTATAAAAAGGCAGCGGCAGGTTTTAAACGTATCAAATGCTGGCAATCCATACGATTTTTTCGATCACAAACAAGAAGATATCTCTTCGCTTTTTAATACTCAAGATCTTGATCTCTCTTTGTCCACCGCTGGAACGATTACAAGGCAAATGCAAAAATTATTTCTACCAAATAGTTTTACAAAAGAAAGCAATAGATTTTATCTTATTCCTATGGATGGAGAAACAACAGTAGATTACACTTCAGACGAAAGAGAAATAACATTTCAGGGTTTGACCGACCGAGCACTTTTAAAGTCTCTTTACAATGTCGACCATCCAGACCAGGATTCTAATACCATCTCCCGCGGATATAAGATGTTGGGAATTGGAAATACTAACCACACTCCTTTGGATCCAGATGCTCCTTGGCTTAATGTTTATAGATACGGCGCCGATGGGACTAGAGTAATAATAAACAATAACAACTTTCCAAACGATTGGATCAAGCTTCGCAATGGTAAGACCGTTTTCTTAAATGTTTATGGAGAAATGCCAGAACAAGATTTTAATGAATTGGAAACATTATACTCAACCATTACAGATGCCGAACAAGAAAACACAGAAGATCTCCCAGAAAAGGGTTTCACCGAGAGATGGGTTGAGACAGTGGTTGATTTAAAAGGTCATTCATCAATAATTTTTAATTCTCCTGGCGCCAGTGATGATCAAGCTATCTCAACATGGCCATCGCAGATGCCAGATGATCCAGTTACACAATCGTTTAAGAAGCTGTTAGATTATCTAGAGGAAGAGACTGATTTACATGCCGGCACGCCCCCTGATGAAGCCCGCAAAGGTCAGTATATTGAAAAAATTATAAATCCTGGCAATGCAGAATTGCAAAATTTAGTTCTATGCACAAAGGGTGCAAGAGAAAATATAACCTCTGTGGGATTAGCACACTCTATGGGGTACAATCCTTACATTTCTTCTGAAGTTCGAGTTGGGAAT
>Ga0208011_1000423_pt1 | contig 16653 bp, 29 predicted proteins | sample 7_EtaG_FD_184080 | JGI IMG/M metagenome (GOLD analysis project Ga0208011, IMG submission 184080) | Marine viral communities from the Subarctic Pacific Ocean - 7_ETSP_OMZ_AT15161 metaG (SPAdes) (version 2) | ecosystem: Environmental > Aquatic > Marine > Oceanic | place: Pacific Ocean | collected...
TTCCCAATCCTTATTTTTCGCGCCACCATCATACGGGAGGGCATATCCAAATTTTATCATCTCTTCATTGATTGAGAGTTCTGGGTCACCATCGGTGGAGTAAATCCATCCTAAAAGACGGCCGTATTTACCAACACCACCTTTAAGTTCTGTGCGAATAGTAAGTTCCTCATCTCCGTGTATAACTCCTTCTAACCTAGTCTTCATATAATTGGTAGCATCAATACCCAATGCCTTTTCTTCAAGGTCTTTGGTGCGCTTTTCTGGTGTATCAATTCCGGCTATGCGAACTCTTTCTTTCTTAAAAATACCGAAGCCGCAATCTATAGTGCAATCTATTGTATCGCCATCGACCACTTTATTAATCTCTACGACTCTAAAATTATAACAACTATTCCTACTTGGCGGTTGAAGAGCACCCATTGGGACTATAGCATACTTCTGTTATTTAGTTTGGTTACTTCCTAAAAATCCTATTCCATATTCTCATACTATCATAATCTTTAATAGATAAATCTTCTTTCTGTTCAGTATCACTCTGAATATTATCTAATGCAATGTTTAAGGAATCAATTGGAGAATTACTATTTTGTCTTCTTTCCCATTCTTTAAATTGATCAACCCATAACATCACATATCCATCTATAGGTCCGGCATTTGCAGGTTGTTGACCTAAAAGTAATGTACCACCAACACCACCTACTCCAATACCAATAGCAGATACAATAGCAACTACTCTTTCATTAGCACGAACTCGTTCTCTAAGAGATTTCTGTTCTTCTACTAATCCATCTACCTTAGCATTTAAAACTGCAATATGGGCTTCTGTTTTACAATCCTTAAGTGTTTTTTGTGATGCCATCTTCACTCATCTCAATGTATGCTGTCCTAAGTATGTAGTAAATCACATACCAAGTTCCAATAAGTCCAGCAGACAACATATAAAATACACTCCAAACTCATCCTCAATCATCGATAATCTGTGCGATATCCATACTCTTCTTCTTTCTCATTAACGTCTGCATACGGATTTTCCACAAAGGGCCCTCGCTTTCGTAGAGGTTCTTTTCCGACATAAATCCGTTCGGTATTGACCGCTGACATCCAAACTGACAGTTTTAAAATAACAACTATTAAACCTAATGGCAACAAACACCCTATCAATACAAGATTGATCTTAGGAATTATCAAAGAGGTCATTTATTCTTACTTGTAAAAGGTTCCCAGTCTCCCTATTCGTATTTATTAATAAAATATACTAAAAATAAAATTATCTATATCAATGCTCTTGGTATCTATAAAGATTTTGCAAAGAATCTATACAGAAGAAAGAAAAAGGTGCTAACATAAAAACACTTCCTACTACCAAGAAGTTTGTATGTTGACCTATTAGATGTGCAAATTGTAGTATCATGATAAGTGAACCCCGCCAGTGTATGCATATCCAGGCAACACAAAGAATGCTCTGGCAATTAATCCCCAGATAAGAATTTTAAGAATACTCATAATTTATACTACTGCACAAAATTGAGACTCTTCAGTCAATATACAATCTATTGAACTAGGATGTGATTTGAGATATGGTACGTCTTGAACTGCTTGCTTCTTTGCTTGAAAAGCATCTTCTGCATACTCGCAGATTGTTTGATGATGCCTTGTTTGATCTAAGTACTGAACCATATAATGTGACTGGGGCATGATCTTTCAATCCCAACAACACTAATATTTATTTTCCTAATAGGTATTATTAACTATTATTATGAGTATTTCAAGACAGTGTTAGAGAACCAAAACAACACCTTATTATCTTACATTTTATAGTTTTCGTCAGTTTGGGGTGGTGCCTGAGTTAGTTGGACCGGTCCTTGTTCAATTCTAATTATCTGTGCAGGAGCAGTCTGAGATGCTTTCTCAATCAGTCTCTCCATGTCTGCCTTAGTTATATTATTACCATTACCATTAGCATTTCCACTATCTTTACCTTTAGCAGCTTGGACGCCGAACGTTGCTAAAACACCAGTAAAAACACTGGCAATGAAAGTCGGATCTAGTTTTTGTTCTGGTATTCCAAGTGCTGGGGGAAGTTTAATGTAAGCGAGAGTGAGTATCCCGCCACTCCAAACAAGAATACCAAGACGAACAAAGGTACTAAGAATAGCGAGTTGTTCTTCTTTGTCGTCTGTTACCTCTTTAAGTTTACCAAGAATACTTTTCTTTTTCGTATCTTCCTTCTTAATCTCTTCTGGCATTTTGGTAAAGCATTTCAAATTATTTATGAAAAGGGGCCCTTTTAGGAGGACCCTTACACCTTAATATACTGGTGTCATCATCTTTATATTATCCTTGCCAAATCATATCTGGCATCTGCTGTGGTCCTTGTCTATTCATAAACATAATTACCAAATATCCTAAGAGCCATAAAAAATTAACAATCCAGGTTTGTCTATAAAAGAACTTACGTACTCCCATAGAAATACGAATAGCACGGGCATCAGAATAAGACTGTGGATCTGAATCAGCAAACCTTCTTATCAATTGCTCTATGATAACAGCAATTATAGTTGCTATTATCAATGGATAAAACATAAAATTCAGGAGAGCCATGAATATCAGTAGTGTGTGTATCATATAGAACTTTCTGAGGGAACATAAGTTGGTTGTATTATACCACCATCTCCACCATGATCATCATCATCATTACTTGTTAAAAATAAGAAGATGAAGTAAAAAATTATAATAAAAACAAAAGACTGAAATATAATTCCATCGTAATTCATGATTCTTGGTAATTAACGTGCTCTACGTTTTCGTTCATTGTTTTTCTCTAAAGTTTTGTTTTTAATAACAATTCTACCTTTATCTGCTAAGTATTCTATTTGAAATTCTAATTCATCATCATGTCCCCAACAAAGTTCATCATAAAGGTCATTAAGTTTCACCATGTCTTCATAGAGACCATTTGGATTTGTCATAATCTACGAATATTACAAGACATTATTTTCTAGGAGTAAGTTTATATGCACCAATAATGGCCCCACTGATAAGAGCAATCATTAATACTTCCATCAGTAAAGTTCCTCTTCTTTTTCAATTTCAATTACACAATCAGAAGTTGGATATGATACACATAGAAGTGCGAATCCTTGTTCGATTTGATCATCATCAAGGAATAACTGATCAGACTGATCAACTGTTCCACTTACAATCTTACCACAACAAGATGAACAAACACCTGATCGACAAGAAAATGGAAGATCAACTCCCTGCTCTTCAGCTGAATCTAAGATATACTGATCATCATCACAATCGATAGTTTGTTCAGAACTATCTGGAGAACGAAGAGTGATATTGAATGTCATATTATTAATTCTTGATAATTTTTATAAGGAGCATGCCAACAAAACAAAGAAGGCTACACTAGTTATAGTAGATAAAATTTGAGTCGTTGTCAAGTACTCCTTTTTACAATCTTTTATGATGAAACCACAACTTATCAAAAACCTAGGGTACCAAAGAAGAAGAGACTACCAGTGGTAATATAAGAAATCGCACCAGTAACAAATCCAAGCATCGCCAAACGACCATTAAGAAGTTCTGATCTTTCTGCTTGAGTTACTGACACATCCTTAGGATCAATATACATACGTGGCTCTTTAGTAAACATGTTCTGGCGGCCGTCATCTTCGGTTGTAACTACTGCTGAAGATGAAGTCATTTTAATTTATGTAACGAATTACTACTATAATATATAATATTGTAACGATTTTGTCAACTCACGATGGACTTAATATAATTTTTTGCATAAAAAAGGGGGGTACGTACCCCCCCATGGTTAATATGGTTGTATTAAATATCAGAAGTTGTACTTAACACCCAACTTACCACCAACTCCAAGATCATCAGAGTCGTCAGCAGTCAAGAAGCTGAGTTCGCCATATGCACCAAGTGAGTCTGTCACAGGAACACCAAGACCTGCTTTACCAGAGAATTGAGTTTCGGTGTCAACGCCATCAGCAGCGACCACGGCTGGGCCACCCTGAACATAATATGAAGCGTCTCCAAAAGAACCTTCATAGCCTACGTGAAGGTCAGTTGTAGCTCCCGTATAGTCATCACCTGTCCAACCAGCATTGGTTTCGACATTAACATACGGACCTGCAAGGGCAGCGCCTGCGGACATAGACAGAGCAGCAGCAGCTGCGAATACAGATTTAATCATTTGATTTACCTTTAGTTACTTGCGGAATGGTTACCCGCAGATGAATAGAGACATCGACATGTCTCGTTTATTACCTTCTGCTACTTTAATTATCTGAAAGACAAAAGGTTAAGTATTTATGATAGTAGGAACATCGAATTTTGTCAACCCTTATTTTGTGTCGGATCGGATACCCGACCCAAATAAGGATCAAACTCCATCAATTCATCGATAGACATCTGTGCTCCCTTCTGACTCCAGAAATTCATCTGGGCCTGATAGTTACCTTTATGGAAGACCTCTACATGATCGGGATGAATACTTGATCCCAACTCTGTCTTGTATAAGAGAAGTGGAAGGGCATAAGTATTACCCGAATTGTAAACCAGATCGTCAGCAACTGGACGTGGCCTAACACCATTATCCAATTTGTACTTATCACCTCTACAGTGAAGTCTAATTAACTTCTCTGCATGGTGCCTAGTAATAATATAACATGCTGTAGAGAATTCATTCACAAACCTTTTATGAATCTTAATGTGAATGTCTCCTGTACAGATGATTGCAATCTGACATACATCCCAATCATAAGGAATCTTGGCGTGGAAGTCTTGCCAAGTAAAGTTCCAGAACCTTACCAAATCAAGTTCACAATCATCTTCCATCATGATTGCATAGGGTTCACCCGAATCATAAAATTGTTTGATTGCTTTTAAATGAGACGTAGTACAGCCAATCTCACCAGAAGTCATCATATCTGGATAACGACCCTTGAGAATTTCACTTAGATCATCATCTCTACCATCATAGGCAGAGATACGATGGTAGTTTGTGATCTCCCAGTATTTAAACTGGTCCTCCATATACTCCCATCTCTCAGGTTGATCATCGAGATTTATACAATATACAGGACCAAAATTCCTTAGTTTGAATGCTGACTTATTTTTATCCTTTATTATCATCGAGTCTCACCTTTAAATAATCTTGATTTGTAATATACTCTCTCAAAGTTTCTTTATCCATCCTTTGAATCTTTTCCCATTCAACGTTGTTTGAAGACATGTACGGGTTACTGAACCAAGAGTTTGGAGTTCTAGAATGTTCTAAGTGATAGATGACATCAATGATTCTAGAAACACTGTATCCCAGTGTAGTGTATCTATAATATCTCTCAACATCCTCTGGAGCATATGCAACAAAATTTTCGTTTTCTAAACCACCTTCGATGTAAACCTCACGGTTGAAGAATTGAACAAAACCATACTTAGCATCATAGGTGTTTGATACACCCTTAAAGGCATTAAAATCAAAGTCACTCACAAGAAAATCTGTGACGACTTGATCATCTGCGAAGACTTGTATTTGGAAGTCTCCATTACCATAGGGGTAGACTACATCAGAACGATGAGTGACGATCCTATCATATGCTTGCATGTAAGAAGCAATAGGAAGGATGACATCACAATCATAGTTGACCACACATTCTGTGTTTACCATCATAATCATATCATTCAGAACTCTCTGTCTATGAAAAGAAGGTAAGTCTGACTGTTCAAATACATGAGTTAGATCACCAATGTCTCCACAGAACTCTTTGATCTGTGGTAGTGCCTTCTCATGAAACACAGAGGTCTTATCAACCTCCTTGATGATAACATGGGTTTTAAAATTAGACAACAAAAAACAGACTGAAGTAATTACATTCCTCAGTCTGTCATCAGATTCAATTCTGATTGGGATAATAAAGGTTGCCCTTGATAGATCAAATTTGTTCATCTGGATACTTTCTTGTTTCTAAATGTTTGTCCACAATATAATTGAGTTCTTCAGCATTAACTAACCAAGGACCTTCAGAGTGTTCTACCCTTGCATTATATTTAACAGTCGAAGAACTGATACGATTATCGTGTTCTCTATTTGATGTTAGATGTTCTTCAAGAATATATGGCTTACCATGATTATACCTCATTCTATGATAGAAATCAGTATCCATAAGTAATACTAATTCTTCATCAAATGGTAAAAACTTTTTAGTAAGGAAAGAAACTCCAGAAGGACTGCCAAGAAGATTACGACCTTCTAACATTTCTGGTGTCCACTTAGGAATCATTGGTCGGAAGTGTTCTCTACCATTACTGGTGTGTAAGAACCCATTGAGACACCACTTACAGTTTTGTTCCTCATAGATCTCTACAATTCTTTGAAGAGCAACAGAACTAATAAACAAGTCATCTTGGAAGATGATTTTAGTGATATCACCACTACACATCTCTACGGCAGAGTTAGTATTGGCAGGACCATTACCTCTCTTCTCCCCATTCTTATAGTACTGAACAGTAAAATAATTTGCATACTCACTACAAACATCTAGAATACTATCATCCTGTGAGTGGTCAGATATACAAACTTCAATGTCCTGAAATGTTTGGAACTTAATAGACTCAAACAACTCTGTGAGATATTCGGCTCCTTTACCATTCATCTCATAGGTTGGAATAGCAATAGAAAGTTTAGTCATCAAATTTGAGTCCAACGCTTAGGGACAATATCTACAGTATTATTCTTGGAAGTATATCCTGTAGTACCAAACCAAGTCTTAGGTGCAACAACTTCTGGATCAGGATTCTGACTCAACCATGCACCCCACCAAGAGAATGAAGAATTTGCAATGATATAATCAGTACATAGAGTCATAAGACACAAATCATAAACATTGTTGTCCGTCTCCGATACCATGAACCTGTCTGGTTTAAAGATATCCTGTTCCTTACACCACTTTACATCATCAGTAAAGATAACAACAGGTCTCTTCTCATTGAAACGTTTTAGTGCAGTATGATAATACTTCAAACTACAAGGGGGATGGTCTTGTGCTTTCTCAACATAGTCAGTCCTACGAACATGAAGTGCAATAGGTTCTGACAGTTCCTCCATAACTTCTTTACAGTTTGACACCACATCCTTCTTGAATGTAAAGTCCTCTTTAATAGAGTCTGCAATGTGTGAAAAGTATTTTTCAGTCTGAAAATATCCGTAGAGACTAATATCATCAGGACACTGTTCAACCAATTCAGAATCATAATTGAATTGTCTTTCCTGTACAAACTTATCAGAAACTCTTCCTCTGTTCTTTAAGTGTGGAAGATTGAATGCATCAAAGAGTTGATGTTCATTCCACTCATCCTTAAAATCACTTTCGGGGATAGTGAATTCATACCCTCTGTGATGTGCAATACCACGAAGTGTAGCATATTGGAACATCTGGTTACCCAGTCTTCCAACAATACCAAGATGATTAAAACCAATCATAAGAATTTCAGAATATTATTAATGCGGTTGACGTAAGTATGTTTGTCCTTAATGAACTGCATGGCTTCTCTCATATTAATACTACTACTCCTCTCTGCTTGAACAAGGTTACTATAGAGAGTTTCTGGAGTACCACCAAAAACCACATAGTCACCAAAGGCTTCCTTGATGAATGGTGAATTCGTCCCTGGAATTCTACCATAACTAATGTTCTTTTGTATACGACAGGGAATATAACCACACTGAAGATGCCAGTCACTCCTGAAATCTGGACAGATGTAGGAGTCACGAATCAATCTACGATTCTCTGAGTGTTCGATTGATTGGGTATATAGTTGAATTTTCTTACCATTATTCTCTGCATAGTGTGCAAAGCTCTCAAGCCAATAAGGACCCTGTTCATACATCATACCCACATAGTGAATATCCTTCTTCGATGCATCGAACTTCACATAATCATCGACATTAATCTCATCAGGGAGAAGGTCTGTACCCCAGGTCTGATACAGAGTTCTGGTCGATTCATCCCAGTGACAAAGGTCCTCAATCTTTTCAAAGTGAACAGTATCACGGATACAATTACCCAGTTTTAATACATTCTCATAAGGAACTCCACGATCAGTCAAATACTCTGTAGGTACATGGTGAGTAATGTACCTACAATCTTTTATGACTGGCATATGGGACTTCTGTGAGTCCTCTACAAAAAATACAGCGTCAGTGTAATCTAGATTGTGTGGTTCATTAGAGACCCACATTACATCATGACCTAGACTAGTGAAAGCTTTGTAATATGTGTCGTGAATATATCCGTGTGTCGATGTATGAATGGGGTAGTGTCCCCAAATAATAATCTTCATAATACAGTTCCTGGAGGAAGATGATAATGGAATCCGAAAGGTGTGATACCTCTGGTTTCTGGAACAGGTTTCTCATGTGCAAACCTGGCGGCAACAGTTACAGGAGCAAACTTACAACCTAATACTTCATATATATGTCTGTTATGGACACAGATACATCCGTCTTCTGCAGTGTTGTTTGCCCCCATGTGTTTGTAGAAGTTGCCCCAGTTTACGTCGAAGTGAACATATGCATTGTTAGGAACCTCTAGGAGTTTCTTAGAGCGGAGAGTGAACCCACCATTACCAACTCTTTGGTGCCCTCCCCAGGGGTCAATGTATGCCCCGTCAGAGTGTTCCCATGGTGCTCCAATGTAATCGTACTCTAACCACAGAGGATCCCACTTCTCAGGATTGATGATAAGCCCATCAGCCTGAATAGTAATACAGTGAGTTGTGTCTACATGTTTCTGTAGATCATAGATCATATAGTGACTATACTCATCAATAGAAGTAATCTTTGGGCACTTCTCTATAGTGATACCTGCTTCTTTAAATTCAGGACGATCCTGATCTGATATAAGTTTCACAGCACCAAAACGAATACCCTGCATACTCTTTTGAAAAGCATACAGGGTCTGTTCAAAATTCACACTAGAAACACAAATAAGTGTTACATCAGGTAGATTAATCATCTTCTCGTTTGTACTCCTTTAATTCTTTTATACACTGTTCAGATGTTGATAGGTTACCATCTCTGTCCTGATATGTCCAACCACTGTATATGTTCTGTGATGTTGACCAATATCCATCAGAAACATTATGTCTAGCCCAATACTTGGGTGCAATGATGTTCTCGATGGTGTCACTGGTATACACAGCAAAGAATGGGAAACTAGAATTGGAAAGAATCACATGTTTTGAGTTCTTGATGATAACATAATCCTTATCAACAGTAAAATGATAGGCTGGAATCTCTGGTAACATAGTCTGTGATGCCTTCACATCATCAGTAATAGTGACAAATTTCATATTTGGATTGATCTTTGTCATGTTTTCCATAGCTTTCAACCAGTATTCTCTGGTCAAATATAGTTCATGAAATCCAACATACTCACCACCTCTGTAGTTCAACACACAAACATCATCATCCATGTATTCATATGTGTCATACTCTTCCTTGACCTTTAGCCACTCTTTGACCAACTCTTTGTTGTGATGAAAGTACTTTTCGTCCTGCATATTACCAAAAATCATAGTGTTATCAGGAACGTCCATTAGTCCTTGGTCATATCCCCTAACACCACATCCTCTGGTCATGTCATGATGACAGGTATTGATTTTCTTTCTTACATCTTTTTCAGTGTAAGTATCTAAATCATCGGGAACCTCTTGTCCCCAATCAAAATCAAACCAATAGAAACCACTCTGGTTGTATCTCTTATCTCCACTCCAACCAGTATCCTTAATACCAAATTCTAATCCCCTAGTGTGGGCAATAGATCTAGCAGTCACATAACAGAATAACTGATTACCAATACCCTGGCCTTTAAGAATTTTAGTTGCTAACATTTCTAATCAAACAATTAGGTTGGAATAATGATTAGTCTGTCATCATATCCGCCAAAGTCACAGACATAGGCACCGTCTTGAAGTTCCTCTGGAACATACGAGAAGATAGAATCTGGGTTATATGAGATGTCTTCGATGACAATATATCCACCACTATTCATCTTGGGGAGATACAATTCCAGAAGTTTCTGGTGACTCTGAGAAGTATGAGGGCCATCATCAATTAGGATATCAATTCCTCCATCAATCTTGTCCACAGTTTCTTGAGTGTACCCATCAGCATCTATGAATTGAACCCCGTCAGACAACCACCCCTCATCATATGGTACTTGATTATCATTGAAATCTTGAAAGTTATCGATACCAATGATCGTTGCTTTCTTGGAAAAGAACTCCTTCCACAACTTCAGAGAAGCCCCAGAACGGACACCAATCTCAACTAAAGTAAGTTTCTTATTTCTGAGTGGTTCAAACTTCTCCTGGTAAAATCCATCGACGAATGTTTTTGGTTCTCCTTTATCGGTTCCGTATTTTGGATTTGTTGTAATATTAAGATTATATTCTTTTAGAATTTGTTTTAATGTTTTCATAATGCAATAAACTCCTTATAGTGTTCTGGGTGGTATACAATTTCATCAGGGAGATCATTATCGAGAGGAACAATACGAGTTCCCATCCAAGTCCTACCAAGAATATCCTGGTTACCTGTGATATTAGAACCAAGTGCGTTCTTCACACCGTCATGGTTATGTTCTTGGTGACCATAACCGTTGAGTTTCTGTTTGATCTTGTCCTCTCCTCCAAGGAAGCTAAAATGCCATCCTCCATTATCGATTGTGTATTCATGTTCGTGAGGAAGATTCCTACAATCATTAAAACCACCATGTTCTTTCAGATACTTGAATGTGCAAAATTGTGAACCTCTCCAATCATCAACATCCTTTCCCTTGTCAGTCTGAAGTCTATTCACATGACACATGTAGAACTTCTGAATACAAGTATACATGTGGCCACCCTCCACAATCTCCTTCGCTTCTTTCAGAAACTCAGGGTTAGGAATCTCATCCAGATCACTCTGAATGATAATGTCCTCATCCTCAGCAATCTCAAGAGGAGATTCAATCAGACAATCTCTACCATACATTGAACGATGCCAACGTTCTGGAAGACCTCTTGTAGCAGGTCTAGCAGGATGTGATTTATCTCTATTGGTATGGTACTCCTGTTGGAATGTGGCGAAGTCTAGTTCACGTTCTCTGGTATCAATTACACGATGAACAATCTTATCACCAAAATAAAAATCTAGATGTTCTTTATGCTTCTCAAATTGTAGTTCACGTTCAATACCAGTATAGGTAGTAGCATTTTCATTGATACAAATTAGATCAACATGAGGATACACAATCCTTAGTCTCATCTCTAGAAGTTCAATGGGTTCATGAGAATAATTAAAAACATCAATCAGCTTCATAACTCATCTCCAATTCAATTGTCCTATCTCCCACGTTTTCCTTGTTCCAAAATACTGAAATCAAGTCATTACGAGTGTTGAATACTTTATTCCAATCTTTCACAGTACTCTCAAAGTTTTTAGTCTTGAGTGTGACAAACGTCATACCCCAACTAGGAGGATAACACATAACCTCAAGGTTGTCATCCTCATAGTCTTCAAGAACTTCTAGACCAAAGAACTCTCTAATAGCATCATCAACACGGTCCCAAGACTTACCACCAGTCTGATCTCTTTTACCTTCTGGCCAATGAGAATCATGGAATGCAACAGTACCACCTTCCTTCAAGCGAGGAACCCAGTAATGAAGTTCACAAAGAACCTGTTCTCTAACATGAAGAGAGTCAACAAATAAAAAGTCGATCTCCTTTAATTCTTCAAGGTCGGCATACTTACCAATAGTGGAACTATCGCCTTCTAGTTGTAGGTAGTTCTGACCATCTACAAGTTCAGACCTAAAGTTATTAAAGTTTACGTCAACACCATAGATCTTATTATTATTCTTCTTGGAGTTCAAAGAAAGAAGAGCAGATGAAAAACCATTACGGACGCCAAGGTCAACAAAGGTAGAATCTTTTTTCTTACTTATAAACTCACACAGTACGTTTGCATTTGATCCAAGATCTGATGAAGTTGCTACTGCCAGTACCTGTTGTATATTCATAATTCTTCTTCATTTCGTTAAACACTTTTGAAATACCTATGTCAATTCCTGTCTTTGGTGACCACCAACCTAATGATCTTTATCATTAAAGTATTCAGTCAGATATGCTCCAATTTGACTATTAGAACCAAGAATTAAAACTTTCATTTTGTAATCTGTTCATTAATCCAGTTGTATGTCTTACGAATACCCTCTTCTAGAGTCTGTGAATAGTCCCATCCAAGTTTCTCACGGATGAGATCATTGTTTGAGTTACGACCACGAACTCCAAGAGGTCCGTCAATATGAATCTTTTGAACGTCTTTACCAGCAACCTTAGCAGTAGTATCTACCAATTCATTGATAGTGACCATCTCTTCAGAACCGATATTAACTGGTCCCATAAAGTCACTATCCATCAGTCTTCTAGTCGCTTCAATGCATTCATCAATGAACAAGAAGGAACGAGTCTGTAAGCCATCTCCCCACACCTCGATTGCTCCACCTGACTTCGGGAGGTTAACAACTTTCCTGCAGATAGCAGCTGGAGCCTTCTCTCTTCCTCCATCCCAGGTCCCTTCAGGTCCAAAGATATTATGATACCTAGCAACACGAACAGGGATCCCATGGTTACGATTGTAAGCCAGGTACAGTCTCTCTGAAAAAAGTTTCTCCCATCCATATTCAGAATCTGGTGCAGCTGGGTATGCAGAATCTTCACGACAATCTGGATTATCAGGATCTAATTGATTATGCTCTGGATACATACATGCAGATCCAGAATAAAAAATCTTAGTATTATTTCCTACAGACTTATTAAACTTACGTTGTTCGTCAAGAACATTCAAGTTGATAGTCACGGAGTTATGCATAATATCTGCATCATTCTCACCAGTAAATACAAATCCTGCTCCACCCATATCAGCAGCAAACTGATAGATTTCGTCAAAAGGAAGAATGTATCTTTCAGGAACACTGGCATAAAAATTACCAGAATACCCTTTGAATCGAATCACACGACTAACAAGATCTACGTCACGAAGGTCACCAACGATGAATTCATCTGCTTCTGTTTCACCGTATTCTGGTTCTTTGAGATCAACTCCACGAACCCAGTAACCTTCTGAACGTAGTCTTTTCACCATGTGACTACCAATAAATCCACCAGCACCAAGAACTAGTGCTGTCTTTTTATTATCACTCATAATTTTTAATTATAATGTAAATGTTATATCAGAGTTTAATCCTTCTGACACCGTCAGAATCCTTAGAACAATGTTGTGTGATTACTGACATACCGTTAAGTTGTCCAACAAGAGCATCAACTCTGTCGTCACCACTACCAGAAGAAGCATGACCATGACTAGCCAAACCTTCTTTGATTGATTTAATTTCTGCTTCAATTGCGGTCAATCTATTTTCTACTTCAGTATCATATTTAGACATGTATGCACCAGATTCGGAAGTCTTTTTTGCCATGGAATTAAGTATCAAAAATTTATTTATTACTGAATATATTTATATGTGATTCTATATTATCCAACTTCAACAGTTTCCAAATCTTCACCAATACAGTCAATAAGAATATCATAGTCATCTAAAGGATCACCAGAGAAAACTACACCACTGTTTTCATAATACTTACGAACCTTTTTGAAGAGTTTCGGATTCTTTACATCCAAGAAGAAGTCACCATTTACAGCACCACGAAGGGTTTGAAGATCTTTTTTGAACTTAGAAATAATAGTCATTGTCTCGTTTGTTGACCTTAGTATTATAAGGGAATGACACTGAAGTGTCAATGGGGGTTGTGGGGATTGAACCCACCTTCGGCAAGTTATGAGCTTGCTGCATTCAACCAGATTGCTAAACCCCCCTTACCTCAATGAGGTTCTGGAGTTAGTTTATTGTGGCTCCACTCTCCTAATGTAACAGAGTTAGAGCCACATACCATTTCTACTAGGCCGCTTTTATATTCGCCCACTGTGACCACATAGAACAGTGATTCATAGACACCTTGTTGTTGAAGTTTTGTTATTCTATGAACTCCATCTTCTATCAGATAATATCCATTACTATATTGTATAACAATGCCTGGATATGAAGGGTCTGCTTCGTCTACAAGTTTTTGTTTCTTTGGTCCTGGTGGATAACATATTTTAGAATGTTCAATAACAATTGGTTCTCTGTTGTCCGTAACTCTCTTGTATGACTTATTCTTCTTACGACGCATCATTATGCTCAGTATGAATTCTCACAATATCTTCTTCCATTGTTGTTAATATTGATTCATCTTCCCCATTTGTTACACCTATAATCTCTCCATTTTCAACTCTTGTAATCATCTGATCCCATTGTTTCTGAAATTCTTCCACGGTGTAAAATTTCATCGTTGATATATGTATGTAAGTTGAGTGTGTAATTTTTCCACTAATAATCTATCTATATTCCTGGTAGATTATTAGAGATATATGGAATAAGATCATTCTCTACCCTCTCCACAATATCATCAATAATACCCACATCCAAATCCATGAAAGGTGGAATGATACCAAGTATCCTTAACAACCCGTCAACAAATAAAGACAGTGCAATGAATCCAAGAATCATACTAATAATAGTAGCATCCCAGTTGTGCTTAAGCATAGAAGCCCTATCAATCTCTCTTGCTTCTTCAATAATCTCATGTTTGACAGCAGCAATAAGACGATCAACTTCAGTCTTAGTATAGACTATTTCTTTATCCATTTCAATAGTCATTAACGAACTTCAAAATCCAATTTACGAACCTTACGATGTCTTCTCTGTTCCTGATACATCAAATCTTGAGAAGACAAAACATTTTTCTGTTTGGTATTTTCATTCAAATTTATCATAACAACATCATTTAAGTCAACAGCAGTAATGTTTTCTCCAGTGACTGTCATCATATTAGGACATCCGCAGGACTTTGATTTATTAGTACTACGAATCTCTGTGTTGCATCGTTTACATCTTACTGCCAACATGATAGTATACCCTCTTAACTAAAGTAAAATCTTTAATCATTCAATAAATCCATTCTCAATCAACCATTCTCTTGTCATTGGAGTAGGTTCATACTCTGTCCACATAGAACCCTTAGCACATGCTTCAAGTGCCTTTGCAGTTACATCGTCTGTTCTACCTGCCCAACCTGCTTCTGCTTCCCATGGTACTGCTGATTCTGGATATGTTCTCTCTGCCATCACTCTCCAAATGACAGGAATCTCTTCCTCTGGAAGAATTATAGCAATCATACTATTATCAATTGTTCCTGCCATACAGTCCTGTGCAGCATGCCATCCTTCATGTCTCATTACAATCATCAATACACCTTGTTCGTGCATGAAGTTTGTATTTAGAAAGAAGTTATTAGTAACTGTATGATACACACCTCTTTGTCCTGACGGAAAATATTTCTCATCTGCTAGAAATACTTTAACTCCGACTCTATCAAGGGACCTGAGAATTGAATTAAACTCAGAAGAAATAACAGAATAGTTAGAACTATGATAATATTTTTGAATGTCACTAATTGATCTGACTTGTTGAACATCGTCTGTACATTCTCCAAGTAACATACAACCCATAGAATCATACGTCTTCCAACCCTTAATTTCAGGATCAGCCATCACTGGACTGGTAAGTATTAGTGATGAAATCAATGTGGCAATAATTTTTTCCATAGTTTATATATAGTAAAAATAATAATCAGTTCTCCAACACCCTTGGAGAGATTTGAACTCCCGGCCAACGCATTAGAAGTGCGATGCTCTATCCAGGCTGAGCTACAAGGGCAAGTTGTCAAATTCCCAATGGCAGTTAGGACATAACGCCATCAGATTGGACGGAGCGTTTATCACACTGACAAGCGTGTGGCCCTCAAAAGTTGAGATGCCTTTGGCATGGGTTATCTCTACATGTTTATCATACCCGCATTTCTGGCATTTGTCAAGTCCCAATTTCTTGGAGGCGGCTCTGGCGCGTGTCCTAACCAAAGCATAAGCAGAAGACTTGTGATGCTTGGTGTAGATTGCTTCAGAGAGGGTCATATCCTCAACCACCCGGTTCTGTCTCCAGACCTCGTAGTGTTCTCTACAACGGGCTCTCTTAGCGTTTATAGGTTTACCACAATCAACACACCTATGTTCTGGTTTGCGCTTTGGTCTGACCCTGTTATTGTGAGTTACCGCACAACTTCTACAACAGAACTTTGTGTTCTTGGTGGGACTAGCACATTCTAAACAGGTATTCATAATCGAACCTCCGACCTATATTATATATCAAATCGGAGGTTTAGATTTACTCATTCGTATACAAGTTTGTGAACATAATCATAAGAATAATTAGTACGATTTCCGTGAACGCCCCAGCCCAACCAACGATAAGCAGGTTTCATGTAATAAGATACAGTCTGTCCACTACCTTCAAAATAAGGAAGTTGTCTCTGGAAGATATTCTCATTAATCATATAACGAGTCTGACCTTCTAATGAACTAGGATCACAACCATAGTTAGTACAAAACTTACCAAGATTATTATAACGACCAGTAGTAGTCCA
>Ga0208011_1000424_pt1 | contig 16592 bp, 10 predicted proteins | sample 7_EtaG_FD_184080 | JGI IMG/M metagenome (GOLD analysis project Ga0208011, IMG submission 184080) | Marine viral communities from the Subarctic Pacific Ocean - 7_ETSP_OMZ_AT15161 metaG (SPAdes) (version 2) | ecosystem: Environmental > Aquatic > Marine > Oceanic | place: Pacific Ocean | collected...
TGGACACTATCGTTAGGTAATCCACCTGCACTAAGTCCGGTGATTGTTCCATCACCAGTAATTGTAATTGCCATAAGTTAAACCACCGTCCATACTTCTCCGGCACCAACGGTGACGGTTTTACCTGATGCCACGGTTATAGGTCCGAAGCTACCTGCGTTTTTGTTATTTGTGATCGTATAATCATCACTACAAGTTTGATCGTTTTCCCAAAAGATTTGATCAGTTCCTGGACCTACAGCTCCACCTGCTGTACCCCAAGACATAACACCAGAAGTATCACTTTTAAGTGCATGTCCACTTACTGTTGGTGTTGAATCTGGAAGGGTAAATGTCTTACTAGCAGCCATAGCTGCTGCAGCTCTTAAAGCAAAGTAATGATCACCACCTGCATCAGCTTCACGGAAACGTAGTTCTTGTTGATTGTCTAACTCAACGTCACCTGTTAGTACTCCTCCAGTCAGTGGTAATTTACTTGGGTCAGCTGCTGAGAAGACACCGCCTGCTGTTATCGCATTAATTTTATCTTCGATAGCTGCACAAGTTGCTATATGTACATCACTATCTAACCAAGTTTCAGAACTAGAAATCGTCTCAGTACTATCGTCCCAGATGTTACCTACATCTCGTTTAACTTCTTGTGCAGAATAAAGAACTTGATCAAAGTCTTCGTTAAGATCCTGCGATCTAATAGCAGATCCAGAGAAGAAGGTGGCTTTCTTATTATCTGTAGCAGTTACTCTATAAATTCTAACCGTTTTACTAGACCCAGGAGCAGTATTAAATTGAACCTGTGTAGCACTGGCAAGTGTATAATCAGTTGTAATTGTTTTGTCTACACCATCAACAGAAACTTTGATGTCTGTAGTATCGATATATGGGAATGTAAATGAAAACAACGTCTGGGTGGCTGACGATGTTGTATAAGTATTTTCAGTTGTAGCCATAGTGTTACTTGTTTGTCATTTGAAGTAATTGATTAGCTTCATTATATTGATTTCTACTTAATTCTGGTCTATCTACTCTATTATATTTAGAAGTTTTGCTTAATTCTCTAGCACGTTGTAATTGAATAACTTCAGGTTGGCTTTGTAATTGTGCCCAAGCTTTTATTTGAAGTTTACGCAATTCATTTCGAATCATTTTATTATGAGGATATGACATTGCATTTATTCCAGGTGCTTGTCTATGTAAACCATCCTTAATATCTTGATTCATTTGCTTCATGGATGCAATGAATTTAGGATATTTAGATATTTTTTCAAGTATTTTACCGAACTTTTGTTCACCTATTAAACGCTGGTATGCACTTCTGATTTGAGGAACGTCTGCCAAAGAAGTACCATCAGGAGATGTCATACTCATCACACTTAAATCAAATTGAGATTTAGCTAATATTTTTTCACCTGCAGTGTTATCAAAATTAAAAGAAGCTGGCAAGATTCCGGCAGCTAATCTTTCTGCTAATTTCCAATTATTAATAGGTTCACCATTTAATATACTATATTTAACTGCAAGTCTATCATCCTCATCAGCAAAGAATTCCATGAATTGATTTCTATTACGAATAGTTTGTAAGAAACCGGAGTTAAGTTCTTTAGTATGTGGATTAACAATCTTACCTATTTCATTACGTAAACCTGCATAAGGCACCATATTATTTGTTATATTAGCTCCTATACGTTCTAATTTTTTAGGATTGCTGCCAAACAAATCAGTTAAACCTGTTAAACCTTGTAAATAAGTTTTACTTATCATAGCTTTAGATAGTACTAAAGCGTGGCTTAACATTCCACGTTCTACTGCTTGAGGCCCTAATGTATCCATATTATCATTTAAATCAGCTACAGCAGATAGTATAGTAGTAAAAGGTTCTAAAGATTCATGTCCGACCCATACGCCGCCAAGTTTAATTGAACGTGGTTTCCATCCTGCAGCTTCCCAGACTCTACGTAATCTAAGATTTTCAGGACCATTTCCAGTTAATTCAGAAGCTGCGTATTTCTGACCTGCCATAAATATAATTGAACTGCCTAGTGCTAATCTACCTACCTGTAGATCTTGCGCATTTTTTAAATCTTGAGCATTTTCAATTCCATATTTTATGACATTATCTAGATTATCAGAAGAAGCAAATGCAATATCATTAAACTCTTTAACTAAGAAATTAAAACCTGGTGTATGTTTCATGGTTAATTCTAAACCATTAATACCTGTCCTTGCAAACATATAAAACGGTTTTAATGCAGGATACGATGAGAATAATGTATTTAATGATTTAGCAAATCCAGTTAAATCTTTAGTAAGAGTAACTTCACCTCTAGCATGAGCTAACATACCATCATTTACAGTACCAGTTTTTGGATCAAAAATTTGATCTTGTAACCTAGCTTCATATTCACGTATTATTTCAGGACTAATTTCAGGTATAAGTCCGTCTGATTTAGCGTCTAATGCTGCTCTAAGTGCTTTAGCTCTGGCTCTACCTCTTGCTAATATCATAGTAAAAGCATCATCAGTTGACGCTAATAACTTCATATTATAATTAAAGAAGTTAGAATGATTAGACATACGTGCAAGATTAGTTACACGGAATGCGGCAGTATCACCATCTGTAGCTCTACCACTATCTTCTGCCCAATATCGATGTAAATCCCATGCTTCATCAGCAGAAGTGTAATCTGAATACCTACTCTTAATTGTAGAGATTTCACCAGTCCAATAACTATTTAGACGATGTTTAAAATATTCAAAAGCTTCTGGTACTGTATGGACCATAGCATTTAATTCTGCTAATCCTTCTCTTAATACAGAATCATCAGTGAATCCAGTCCTAAGGTATCTACCTGCGCCTCCTAATATTTGAGCCATAGGTTTTATAAATGTAGCAGTAGAGGTACCTAAAAGTGCTCTAAATGGTGTCTTAGGACCACTCAATATGCTATTCATCATAACACCTTGAAGTTCTTTAACCATCGCACCTGTATGTCTAGCACCGTCTTCTGTTGTAACACCGTACAACTTCTCACGCATATAGTTATCAAAGTCTTGCCAATTACTAATCTTATTAGACATTGAGAAGGCTTCTAAAAGCGAACGTAATAAATTATCAGATGGTTCATTTCTAACCATATCAAACATCATATCAACACGACCTTTTGATTGTTCGTGCATATCAGATAATACTTGATCAATTAATTTTCTACCACCTTTTTGATTTGCCATCAATCTATATGGTTCACTTAATATAAATCTAGACCTTTGAGATTGTTCTAGACCAACAATAAGATTATCACGTATATATTTTAATGGACCGTCAACTTCATCTATATTTGTAACATTTATTAATTCTCTAGCTGCAATTGCTCTATCACGTAATTTTTTAAATAATGATTGTTGAATTAAATCAGCAGCTAATATTTCTTCTGTAGTCCATTCTAATGGATTCTCAATATTCTCAATTAATGGTTTCCAGAATTGTTTAGGCTCTAATGCACCAGCATCACGACCTCCAATAACTTCTTGCATTCTTTCGTATGCATCACCGTAAACATCTTGTAATGTCTGACCTTTAGAATTAAGATCTTCCATTAATTGTTTAAACCGTTCGTCACCGAATAATTCTTTAGCAATTGCTTTATTGATACCTTTAAATCCTGAACCAGAGTCAGCAAGAGCCTCTGCAGCTGCAGGTGTGACAAGACTATCTGTAGATCCTAATTCAGATCCCCACTCTTTAGCAATCCTTTTTAATTGCTTTGTGACATTCCAAGCTGATCCTGTAGAATTAGGTGAACCTTGGTGTGATTTTACAATAGGTTTATTCTTATGACCTCGTATATCAGGGTCATTGAATTCTTGTTGACCTTTTTCTATTATTTGGTTATCAATACTTTGTTTAGATTCATTGATTTTACGTTCTGCTCTTGAAGGATTAGTTTCATTATCAGGTGTCCAAGTGCTGAATTTCCTACTACGATCTGCTTTTTGCGTTTTAAGCATTTCTAGTATTTGTTCATCTTCACTTAGTTTATTGAAATCTATGTTACGATTAGATAATCTTTGAATAGTTTTCTTTCTTAGAGCTTTCGATACAAGAGATTTTGCATTCTGTTCTGCTTTAAATATTACATTAGATTCAATTGCATCAACTTTTTTTAAAACATCGTTGGTAGGATTATTTACTTTACCTTTGAGATGCCTTGCTTTACCTATAGCTCTTAACCCACCCTCAATAGGAATACCTATACCTATACCTTCACATACAGACTTTACTGTTTGAAGTGCTGGGTGATCTCCATCGTTAGTTGTACATGGGGTATCAATAAAACCAAACCTATCTCTTAATACTTGAAGTCCATTAGCATCTTGTGAATACTCTGAGAATAAATCTTGAACTGCACCAACACTAGCACCTTTTATAATCCAATTAGAACTACCGATAGTTGCTCTAGTAACACCTGAAAGAACACCTGTACCTTTAGCATAAGCACTCCCCCACCCAACGATAGGTACAGCCATTGTACCAAAGTGTACACCAGTTCTCAGGAAATTACCCCACCAAGTTTTAGTGATAGGGTTTAGATCTCCACCAAGTGGGTTAAAGTCTGGTTCATAATCACCAGTCTCTTGGATCTCCTTGACCATTGAACCTGACAACATATCAGCACCACGTTCAGGTGCGGTAGCAAAGGAGCTTCCTGTATCTCTAACACCACCAAGTACTGCATTTTTTAATTCAGTAATGTTTTCACCAAGACCAAATTTACTAGGATCTTTAGCTCCATGAGGATCTTCCTTTTCAGCTTTTAACTGTGCTTGTGCAGCTTGTTCTTTAGCTACCTGTGTTTCCTCTTGTTCTTTTTGGAGAATATCAGACTCTACGATAGCATCACTACCTTTTATTTGTCGTTGTAGTGCATGTTCATCTACATAATGTGTATCTGTCATCGTAGTGCCTCAGTTTCGGTTAAGTCAAAATTATTTGATAGTGTTTTAAATCCAAAAGGATTCCCGTTAGTTTGTGCTAATTTTTTTACCCAGTCTCTTCTTTCGTCATTTAAAGGTTTCCACCCCAACTTCACACTTTGACGGCCCCCTGTTGATTCACCAGATACAACTGTAAAAACCAGTTGGTACTTCTTACCCAATACACCACGCCAATTATTAGATAATTTTGTTGTACCTATACGTGTTCCTGTATCATGATCGGAAGCATAGCTAATGTCAGGTACTACCTCATACTGTTCATTAGGGAAATGTTCAACATTAACTTCAGTACCAAATTTAGCTAATCCTGGATATAAATTTTTTGGATTCATAAACATATTTTGATAGGTACCATTTTCTCTTAGTTGCCCTTCAAATTGAGCTCCAGGGAAAACTCCAGGTCCATATAAACCTATAACACGTTTTTGTATAAGTTTAACCATTGCAGGTTCAAATTTATCAATACGTTTAATACCTAGTTTATATAATATGTCGCTAATATTAACAGGTGCGTCTCGTGTATAATTTATTCTATAATCTTGACCATCAATTTTTTCTCTTTGATTTATTCTAGTACCTGTAAAATCAATACCAGTTAATTCTTCCCAAGTATTGGGATTTATATTATGAACTCGGATGCCCCTATCAACCAACATATTTGAAAGATCTTCTGGTGCATTTGGAATACCAAGTTCTTGTAAGTCTGCAGTTTTTACAGCAGCTTCTGCACCTATCACAGGATTAGTTCCCTCTCCTCTTTGTTCAAGTAGTTTAACGGTTCTACTTTTACTAGGTTGTGTAAATGATGCTAATCCACCTTGTGGATTTAATTTAATCTTAACTTCAGTTCCTAAAAGTTGATTCTCTACTAAATCAACCATAGGAATTCCTATCGCGTTTGAAAGTTGCCTTAGACCTGAATCATATATTTTATATCTTTGATTGTCTCTTGCTGAAATAAAGGTACTATCCTTGGTGAGCTTATAATTTGGATTAGATAGTAACTGTGCTGCTAAATACTCCCAACGACCATCTCCGCCCTCATCAGGATTAGAACTATATGTTGGAAATATTACTGTAGAATCTCTATTGTTATTGTATGCATTAATATTTGTATTAAAATTCTGATTAGTTTGATCTTTTGTTTTTATACGAGTCATCCATTTTTCTGGATTGTCTATTACATCTTTCTGTAAGGTTTCTACTAGTTCATCTATTATTTTAGGCGCAGGACGAGCATCTCCTTCTAGCTTTCTTAGTTTAAACTCTTTTCTTATCCATCTTTCACCGTTTATTCCCATCCAATATTGAGAGTTCGGTTGATCATAATTACCTTTAATACTTAAAGCTGCTTGTTTAGCTCTGGATACCCCCTCTGTAACATTACTTTCTAAAGCGTCGGGTATTTCATATATTGATTTACCTACATAACCCTTTTCTTTAGCCCATTCTCTACCCTCTAAACTAATGCCCTTATCTGCCATTGCTTCCGGTGAGACTGGTCCACCCTTCATATATGCACTACTAATCCATCCCTTTTCAGCGTCAAGGGTTGATAGACTACCTGTATCTTTAGTTGCTTCTAGCACTAATTTATTTAGAGTTATCCCACCAGCACCATTTAATTCACTGATGATTTTTGTCCCCATTTCTCTGATAAGTTCAGGAGCAGGTTGTTCACCATGAGCAGCTCTATGACTAGATATTGAACCTTGTAATAGAGTAACTGCATCTTGTCTCTCCTGCTCCGACTCAACTCCAACTGCTTTTAATGCTTCATGTATTTCGACATCAAAATCAACAGCTTCTAAATCATCTTTTCGCCATTCTCTTAAACTAATTTTACCTTTATAATTTTCAAAACCTTTAATCTCAAGCTCTTTAGGATCAAATTTAAAGTCTAAAAGTTGATTCGCTTGTGGTACTGTTATAATTTTAGAACGTACTCCCTGGATGATTTGATCAAAATAATTTTGAAATACAACTTTATGACCACCTTCACGCATACTAAACATATTGGCGGTACTTATTAATGATTGAACACCTTTGCCTGGATTTGGATTAGTTATCGCTGTGTGTACAAGATTCATTTCAGCTTTGTTGATCTTCCCTCTGGAATGAGTTGCAAATCTACCTGTAAGGTCTATACTTTTATCATCGAATAATTTGTCAAGTAAAGGATCAAAATGTTCAGTTAAAGTATTTTCATTATATCTGAAATATCCATCAGGATCTGACAGTATTCCATATACCGTCATTCGCATATTATCTTGAATCGCACCTAATAAAGATTTATCACCATTAAAATCTTCATAAACAGCTTTTTGAAGCGGTGAATTTACATAAGGACTGTAAGAAGTATTTGATGTTAGAGCGTCGTTATACTCCTTTTCACTTATTTCTCCAGTAAAATTCTTATCTGTAATTTGATATTTAGTCTCATGCTGGTTTTGAATCCAACCAGGAAAATGTTTTACAGCTTCTCCTAAATTATATGATCTTACAGCAGCTCCGTAAAAACCAGTACCAGTTAATATTCTATCAACTAAACCTTGCGATTCACCACTTAATTCAGCCTTCCAAGCCCATTGAGAACCTTCTTCTATATTTTTATTATGAGCTTTTTCACTTGATCGAAAACTGTCTTGAAGTTGCTGCCACGCTTTACGATCTATACGTTTTAACTTAGATAAATCTTCATAAGCTGCTTGTGTTTTTAACTGTTGATTAAAACCAACACCTTGTACTGCTACTTTCAATCCATCAGTAAATGGATCAAAACCATACTCTGCTTGTAATTTCTCAATTCTTGCATTATTGTTATGTATTACCTCGTCACCTTTATATTCAAGATCAATGTTTGTTACACCTTGATCTCTACGTCTTATGAAATTTTCTTCTGCTATTTTAGCATTCTCTTTCATAAGTCGAGATTGTTCATTATCACGTTTATTGGGTGCAAAAGCTAATAGTTCAGCAAACGGTTTGAATTGCGTGATTGGTTTATATTTGGCTGTCATAATATTATAAACCTCCAATGCCTAATTTACCCTGACCAGGTAGACCTTGAGCCCCATACATTGGTGCAACTGTACCTAGTCCGGATGAAACTCCTGCCAATATATCTGTAAACAATCCACCAGATACTTTAGCTGCTCCTGGAGGACCACTTAGTTGTGGACCTGGACCACCTGCTACTCTTAACTGAGGTGCTATAGCAATTTTAGACCACGCATTATAATCAGATACTGCATGTTGTCCTATAATACCACCCACCTTACGTTGCATTTCACCGCGAGCACTGTATAAAGTTTTGTCCATTTCTAATTGTTCTTGACCAAATTCAGTCAAAGAGTTTAGTAATGCAGCTCTTTCAGCAGACTTATTAACATTACCACCTCTAGAAGCAAGTTGTTCACCTTGAACTCTCATCAATTCTTTCATTTGTTTATTTCTATTTAAAGACGCTTGTTCAAATAATTCATTTAACTGGATCTGAGATGTACTCATCGATCCAATTAGTGCATCTCTATTGGCATCTCGATTCCACTCGTAATTTTCAATACGGTGATCGAATTCCTTCATTGTACGCTTATTTTGATCTTCGATCATTAACTCGTCAAACCGAGTTTTATAAGCGTTTTGTTTTACTGAATTAAGGAATGCTCTTTGCTCAGCCTGAGCCTGCCTTTGTGCTGCTCTTTCTGCATCCTTACGTTTATTCCTAGAAGACATGAAGCCAGAAACTGCGCTGGCGGCAGCCATGGCTCCTAAGAAAGCGATGTTATTATTTACACCAGATTCAGCCAGTATCTTTTCATGGGGTTTGATATTATACATCCCCCATTCGGCGTCATTAATAGGGACGCCAAATTCATTAAACATTAATTAGACCTCCTTATGCACGACTATAGAATTTTCTATTATATTTACCTTCCCAAGTCATGCCCAATAGACTTACTGGTAAAGGGGTATCACCTATAATACTAAGTGAAATGTTTTCATTACGTTGATATACAGGTACATTGTGTACAGCTTCTGCAGCCATGCTAACCTCGTTTAATTGTGAAGTACCAGGTTTTACTACAGAAACAGTCTGTGTTCTATTAGGTATACCTGTTAAGTTTACGTTATATTTAACAGGACCGCTAAGTCCTGTAGATACTTTAATTCTATGTATAATTAAATCTGATGTATAATCTCTATTAGTCTGATTATCTGCAGTAGTACTATAATAGAACTTAGGTAATTCAACTGTCATTGTATAGATATAACCAATGATAAGGTTCTTACCTCTATAATCACCATTAATATCTACATACTCACTAGGTGCTGTACCCTCAACAGTTGGATAAAGTACGGCACCTACGGATGCATCAGTAGCACCTAGAGTACCACCAATATAACCACCTAACGCTACAACAGCTAAGGATTTACCTGTTATATGTGTGAATGGTAGGAATACTCTTGTCTTACCAGTTAGTTGATTGTATGTTCTATAAGGGTTAGACTTCCACATGTCCATACATACGTCAGTCTTTTCTCCAGTAGGTAAAGTTAAGAAACCTTCTTCACTAGCTTGCCTCAAATCAATAGAGTTGACTGACACATTAGTACCGTCAGATACTACAGCATAGAAGGTACTTTTATCAAAGAATTGATCTACAAGTGTACCAGTTAAATTCCATTTATACCAAGTAGATGCTGTTCTTCTATCAGTAGTTTGATAAAATCTATACTGATATAACATATTAGTACCAGTATTACCTAATGAAAGTATACTCATACCAGGTGATCCTGTCATATTATCTATACCACTAGGTATAAGTTCAGGAACGATACCAGTTGTATTGAATGTATTAGGAGGATCAGTAGTACTAACATTAGCTAGTTCAAACACTCTAGAATATAAAGGTGTCTTAGAGATAAATGCTAAAGAGTTTCCTAAGTTAATTGCTTCGATATCAGTATCACATTCGTATGCAGATAGTGTATTAATTTTTGCTGTTGATGGACTAAGTATATCAGAATCAGTTGATAATAAGAATTGTTCTGTATCACTGAATAGAACTAAACCAGCACTTGTAGTCTTAACATAATTCAAGAATACAGGTTTAGTAGAAGATGCTGATATATCAATAGGGTCATCCGCTGCAGCTACTTGAGCAGATCCTGCCCAGAAATCATAGAATGATGCTGCCTTACTTAATATAACACTACCTCCACTTAAGAAACCAAAGCGGTTCCTAAAGAAGAACATGTTTCTAATAGTACCACCTACAAACGATGCTATGGGATTAGTTAATTCATCACCTACATCTCTAGCTTCCCATGTTATAGGATCGTATTTGAATGATCCATCAGCTTGTCTTACTAATTGATGGGGCATAGTTAATGGATCTAGTTTATAAGATAAACCAGGCTCATTAGATTCTTCCCAAGCACCAGGACCACTAGCAGCAGTACCGGATGTAGAGAATTTAACCCACATATCATCTGCTATAATACTCTCACTATTAACTATTTTTACTTTATAACCATCAGTACACTGTACAGGTAATTGAGATATATCTGAAATCTTATCAGTAAATGCATATAAAGAGTTTTCTTGAGCACCACCAGATACACTGATAGATGTCACAAGTGTTACATGAATACCACTACCTACAGCAGTAGCGACACAACTTGCCATTGCTCCACCACCACCATTAATTGCACTAACTAAGTTTGAAACGATAACAGTAACGTCAGCGTCTCCTGCACTAGCAGACTCAGGTGTAGTATAATTAACTGTTACACCGTTTATTGTGACTTCATATTTAGAATTATAAGCAGCTACATATACAACAATAAACGCCTCATTAGGTAAAGCAGGTACTAAATGAGAAGACATTGCTACAGTCTTATTTTTATTTAAGACGTATGTATAATCATTTAGTGTTAATAGTTCAATGTCATCCGCTGTTGCACCTCGTAGATACCCATCATCTGGTAATCCAGGTATAACACATGCAGTTACTTCAGAGTTATAATTATTTGTAGCAGTTGTTTCTGCAGTTACAGCATTATTATAGTTTGTCTGCGCTGTTCCCATTGCAGATGTTGTTGTATTTAACTGTGCTTCTGTATGAGTAGGGTCATTAACTTCAATGAGTTCAAATAATTTAAGTCCGTCAGAAGCAAGATGAGGGTTTTCTCCTGTCATCTCTTTACCTTGTTGCCAAGTTAATTCCGTAACTTTAAATTTAGCATCACCGCCACCTGTGGTTATTGTAATAACTTCATCTACTTTATAACCTGTAGTAGTAGTTAAAGCACCACCAGATTTTACAATTGAAGTGGTAGATATAGTTACTACAATACTGGCACCACCTCCAGATCCTAAAGAGGAATCAGCAATAGTAATAGTCTCACTTGCATAGTAAGCATTACCACCATTAACTAATGTAACTGTGGGTACACCGTATTGATCAACTGTAATATCAAACCTAGCTCCTGACCCAGATTTATTTGCTGTACCAATTACATCTGTATAATTACCTTGTGTTCTACTTGTATCTGCAACACCATTATGTGTGAATGTTGATACAGCATATGTATCTGACGGGGTTGCTTCCGGTTCAACTTTATTAGCAGTATTAGTTGTAATATCAACTACTAATCCTGTACCTGATCCTGCGGATGTTGTAGCATAACCTAATTGTACTACTCTAAGTTTAGCATTACCTCCACCACCTGATACAGTTATCTCATCTCCAAGTGTATAATTATTACCAGGTGCGTTTACAACAGCTGCTGTAATAGCACCAGCTGCTACAGTTGTGTTAACTGTTAAAGAGGTTCCACCTCCTGTTGTTGCTACACCTGTTGCATCACTATAACCGCTACCGCCTACTGTTACTGCTAATTTATAAACCGATCCTGTAACTATTTTATCAACTATTATTTGTCCTGATGTACCACCAGCGACAGTTAAAACGTCACCAACTTTATACCCTTGACCTATCGCATTAATTTCAACTGTTGTAAGAGCACCTGCGGTTACAGTGGTTGTGAGTGTTAATCCAGACCCTGAACCGCCTGATGTTGCTGCAGCTGCTACTGCTGAATAACCTGAACCAGTTGCACTAATGTGTATTTGATTCGCAGGTCCAACACCTATACCAGTTCCATAACCTGAACCTTCTACAGTACGTTCTAATTTATAAATAGGTGCAGATATATTATTATCTGATACGCTAAGGGTATCTCCATTCTTTTTAATAGTATATGCATCGTTTGTTTTTCTTTGTGAAATTCCAGAAACCAAAGACTCAATTATTGTACCGATACCAGTATCATAATCTTGTGAGGTTTCCCATAAAGAAGATTTAGTATCACTTTGTCCATCATTAGATTCAGTGAAAGCAGCTTGTGCGGTATTCAATGCTACAAGTTTGTCTGTTGTATCTTGTACTGCATTGTTATATGCTAGCAGATCTGTCTGCATATTGGTATAGTTACAACCACCTGGTACTCCAGTGTCATCTCCCATATCAACTTTTCTAGGACTACCATCAGTTAAACTCCATACACGGAAAGTATCATCTGCATATTGTCCTACGTATTTCTCATCTTCATCTCTAAGTATAGAGAACCATTTACCATAAGCTTCAGTCTTTGTTACAGTAACAGTAATTGCAGCACCACCGCCGCTACCTAAAGCTGAATCAGCAATGGTTAATGTATCATTTTTTAAATATCCTTTACCACCTGAAGCGAGTTTAACATCGACTCCTAATGAGTGTATAGCAGTAATGGTTAAAACAACCGATGCGGCACCACCACTTCCTAATGAACTGTCAGCGATAGTAATTGTTTCACCTGATGCATTATAACCTGCACCACCTGTTTTACTAGCACGATGATCTAAAGTGACAATAGGTTCTCCATCAGACTCAACTACAACTTTTAAATCACATCCTGTACCAGACGCACTTCCTGCAGCATTTGCTACATAATAGGTACCAGCAGTTCTGTTACTCGCTGCAACTCCGTTGTGTGTAAATGTACTAACTTCACCTGCAACTATAGCGTGTACGTTGAATGTAGCTCCAGTGCCTGATCCACCTGAAGTAGTAACAGCTGCAACATATCTACCTGCAGTTCTACTCCCATCACCTACACCGTTATGTGTAGCTGTTGATATTGTTGTTGATATATCTTCAGCATTTTTTAGGTTAGATATAAATTTACCACCAGGTCTTTTCAACATACCGAGTGCATAGTCAGGGTATGTATTTATAGCATCTTTTACTTGAGTGGGTATTTTTTTCTTATCCGGTTGCTGTGATATTCCATTTAAAAAATTTGGAATATTTTGTGTGAGTGTTGTCATCTGCGTAATGCTTTAAATGGTTGATAGCTGTGATGGTAATCTTCCTCATCTCTCCACCCGAATATAGACATATCACCTTGTTGAGTTTCATGCTCTAGTGCAGTAGCTCTAGCGGAATACTCTTCTTCTTGTAGTAATGCATATATTGTTTGATCTCCGATCATTCTTATTGCACATAATCTAGCAGATCTAGCAGTTATATAAGCTTGAACAGCTGGCGGTACTTCTGTAAAATTCCAGTACCAAACAACATCTACCGTGATCGTACGCGGATCGGAACCATCTTTCCATTCATAGGTGTGCTTGTTGCGATCATAAAGCTTACCATTACGACGAACAGTATTATAGTCATCGTAGTGAGTGTATCTATGTGTGTCAATTGATAAAGCATTTTCTGGGTATTCTATTTCGAACGTGATGCTATCAGCAGTTAGCTCATAGTGACGTTCAGTATTAAATGTCCACCCCTCAGATTGTACAGTTTTATTCACTTCTCTAAGTGTATTTAAAACTATACCTACTTCAGGATTTTGTAAATCTAAGGTGGTGACAGAACTCTGCCCCACTGAGCTTAATATTTGATTAACAGCATCCAGTTCTGTGGACACAGCATAAGTAGGGTAGGTCATGTTAATTTATATAAATAAAAAAAAGAGGGTCGTGAAACCCTCCCAATGTGTATAATGTTAAACCGCAGTGATGTTACACTCAGGACCAGCATAAGCCATCCTAAGATTTTGTGTCACTGATTTAACAGCGGAATCTGCTTGAGCTGCTGTACTACCAGCTGCTGTTGCAGTCCATGTTTTTGATACGGAAATACGTTCTGCATCTGTTGTACAGACACCGTTATTCCCTTTTTGTACTGATACTGCCATGTATTTTTACCTTGTATTGTTAAACAACTTTACCAACGACTCGTCGGAATGTTTGATTATCATTCCCGTCCGTTGATACTTGCAATGTAGTTCCTGCGGCTGCAAGAGCTGCGGTTGTAGCTAATTCAAAAGTATCAGCTGACATCCTTTCAACATAGAATGAGGTACCATCAGCAACTGTATCTGAAGATCCAGTCACTAAGTTAGTACCACCTTCTGAGTGATAAGTAACTATATCGCCGGTAGTTAAACCATGTGCAGTAGATGTAAGTACACCTGGACTTGCTTCTGTTATACCAGATTGAGCAATTGTCAGTGTGGTGTAATCGTCTGCACCTATTGTTCTACCATGCTCAACACCTTGAAAAGGGTTAATCGTAGAAGATGTGACAACACCAACTCCGGCATTTTTTGTAATTGTATGCGATGTTCCTGGTAGTAAAGGCATAATTTATACCCCCTTAGTTATTCAAGAATTCAATCGCAGCAGCAGGGTTAAGTGTTCCGGCTCCCATTGCGAGACGTCCTAGAATTACATCGCCCTGATAAAGGACTGATACATCACCAGAAGTTACTTGCACTTGAGGTCCGATTGCTTCTACAACACCAGCTACATCTTTCTGATAGATAAGACCGCAGCTGTTAGAGAAGTCACCATTGTAAGCATTGTTCTCACCAGACTGAGAGTTAACAGTACCTGCCAAGAATGGAAGGTTGTTAGAACGTCTGATTTGAATTCCAGCTATCTCATAGAGACCTTCACCAGATTGTAGATTACCCTTACTGTTACCGAAGTCACGGTTCAGGATGTTAGTAGATACCTGAGAGACTAGAGCATAGTACTGTCTTGGAGACAACACAGCTGTACGTCCCTGCTTGGGCACATTCTTTTCATCGAGAACAGAAGCTGCTTCGAAGAATCCATCCACCAATGCTTGAGCATCATACTCTTTGTTAGCACCTAGTTTGATCTGGGTACCACCTGGCTCAGGACCAGGAGTAGCAGTGATTGGATGTTCAGCGCGAGCTGCTAAAGCAACAGTACGGAAGATCTTCTTGTCATATGCCTCAGCTAGTGCGTGACCAATCTTCTTAGAGATCTCTCCCCTCAAAGAGTAGTGTGCAAGTGTCTCGTCTAAATCATAAACGAAAGCTGAACTGATAAGCAGGTCGTCGCAGACAATTGTCTTCTCTGCTACTGGAGGATCACCGGATCCGAGGATTGGTTCTCCTGGAGTATGGTAAGCAGCCTGCATGCGTCCCGTGAAGATGAACTGTAATGATTTACCGTTCTTCAGGGTACGTCTTTGTACTGTGTCTCGTGCAATCGTAGCACTTTCGTAAGCTTTGAACAGCTCACCTGAGAACAGTTTCAGATAGGTTGCGTATTTGGTATCATATGCGCCGGAACCAGCGGTGCTGGTCACAGCCTTATTAAGGGTACCTAATACGGTTTGTGTGGCATTAGCCATTGTTACTTAATTTGTATAATTTACAGACTCTTAACGTTAAGAAAAATTTTATCGCGTTATATGTTGTGGTCTATCCCACCGTCTAGACAGCTTAAGGGTATCCGCGTACGGGCCATAAGCCAATGAAAGAGAGGTCCGACTCTGAGGTGCCTCTCCTCCTGAAGTATTTAGAACTTCTGGTACTCTAGATAAGAACCACGTTGAATCGTAGAACTTGTACCACCAGCTCTCATACAGAATTGGAAATCAAGATGTCCGGCATTTGCACCGTTGTCTAGGAAACCATGAACTATTAGTAGTCCATTTGCTGCACTCGTTGTGAGAGATTGAGCAGCTTCTGCAACGATAGGAGCTTGTCCTACAGCAGTTGTGGATCCATCAGATCCTGCAGTAACTGTAAAGAACTTAGTAGGTGAAGCAGGGATATCAACTATATATTCGATATCTGCTGTAGTATCCCACAAAGCAAACAAGTTATAACGGAAAACTATTCTTTCATATTTTCCGACTGCAATCTTAATGTCGGCAACACTTGCTAAAGTTTCAGTTGTGTTAACCTGATCATTTGCGACGATTAGTCCTGAATTCAAAGCACCAGGTGTATAAACTACTCCACCTGTTGCATTATTGGCTAGTACTGGCATGATTAAAAATTGTTATTGGTTGATTGACCATCCGTAGTTCCGCTACGGTGACGTAGTTTAGAGTGATTACGCACACTTCATTTAGAAGTTATATTTGGCACCTAATTTGGTACCCCAGGCGTTGTCTGTGTCACCTTCAGCAGTGAGCACACTAACTTCTCCGTAGAAGTTCAAGCTTTCTGTAGCATCTATTCCGAGGCCAGCTTTCCCTGACAACTGAGTGTCATTGTCT
>Ga0208011_1000430_pt1 | contig 16472 bp, 38 predicted proteins | sample 7_EtaG_FD_184080 | JGI IMG/M metagenome (GOLD analysis project Ga0208011, IMG submission 184080) | Marine viral communities from the Subarctic Pacific Ocean - 7_ETSP_OMZ_AT15161 metaG (SPAdes) (version 2) | ecosystem: Environmental > Aquatic > Marine > Oceanic | place: Pacific Ocean | collected...
AACCCTTAATGGACATAGTATTATGGATCCAGCTACTGCTGGGAAAGATGTTACTACTAGAAATAGGAAAACAATAGAGCGTAAAGCTACACAGTTTGCTCTTAAAGCTGTGAATACTTTTGCATTTGAGTATGCAGCACATGCTAAGGCTAGGGCTGTGGGTGGTACTGCTCCACGTTCTACTGAACTAACAGCTGATGGTAAACCAAAAATGCAAGGTAGAGATTATGCTACAGCATTGGGAGAATTATCATTTCAGTTCTTACATTATCCTATGTCCTTTTTAAATTTACAATCTAAAATTGCTAAAGGAGCTTATGATGCAGCCTTGTCAGGTCAATGGGATGCTCCAGAATTAAAACAATCTCTTAGATTTGCTGGTATATATGGAGCTGTACAGGCTCTATCAATAACTACCAATCTTGATATAACTAACTTACTTGAAAATGATACGGTAAGAAGGCTGCAAGATTTTGCTGATTATATGACTGGTGATGAAGAAGATTTAAAGAATAAGCGTGGAATGATAAATGATTTTACTGGCCCTATAGTAGGGGACATGCTTTATGGATTAAATATGTTCCAATTATATAAGATGCCTGATAATGAGTGGGCTAAAATGCTAACTGGATATCAAGATTTCTATGGAGAAGGGGATGTTCCCCAATGGGATTGGTTAGGAGTTGACCCTAAAAAGAAACTTGATACATCAGAAAAACGTAATATGTGGAATAGACTGAGCATACAGCTTTCAAGAATTATAACTAAAGATTGGCCTGCTATCAAGGATGGAAGGGGAATGGATTTATTAAGACATGAATTAGGATTGTATCCTAGATCACATTTGAAAGAGAAGCGCAAGATTATTAATAAGTATTCAAAAGAATATTTAGGATTTAAACCTTTTAATATAGGTAAGAAAGATAAGAAGGGTGAAGATAATCTTAGAAAATTAGCTCTTGAATTAAGAAAATAGGGCCTAGTTATAAACCAGGCCCCGTTTATTAGATATGAAGAGCTATACCAGTAGTAATTTTAAATATAGGTTTTTTAATTCCTATTGCTAATCCGAATCGTGTACCATATTTCATAAAATCAATGGATAAATGTATACCAATAATTGTTATTAATAATGTATATGTACTTATTGAATTTATATTAGTAAAGCTGATACCAATAATAGAATGTTCTCCTAACTTAAAAATTTGTTCCACTATCTTTCCTCCGGCATTCTAGTTACAAATTGATATTCTAACCAATCTTCAAGTCTAAGGATTACTAATGTTTCACCTCTATCTTGTTTACATATCACAGCATCTACATGTTCTGATGGTTGTAGGAATGAGGCAAGTTTTTTTCTACATTTGGCCTGTATTTTAATCTCAGGCTCTTTACCTATAACTAGGTCAACCTCCTCATGCATACCTAGGGAAGCACCATTACTACCCCATGCTCTTTTTGCTGATAATCCAGACTGGATTGCTCTATTTACTATTTCTCTTTCAAACCGATTGCCTTTTGCTTTGCTTGGACTTGGCATGTGGGAACTCCTTTTTTAAGAATTGTTTATATCTTTCCATTGCAGCATCTGCACCATCAGTTATATTTTCAAATCGTATTTCAGCTGTCATAGGTCTGATTCTGACTTCTTTACTTTTTGCTATTTGAGATTCTAACTCTTCTATTCTATTCATAAGTTCATGATTTTGATCAGATAGAGTGGTAATCTTTTCTAATGCTATTTCAAAATTTAGTTTGAGTGAATCACCATCCATCATAGGCCCATTCTTCCCATTACTCTTTTAATATCTTGACGTAATGATTCCATAGCTAGTTCTAACTCATTAATTCTGTCGCTTACTTTTACAAGTTCATTTCCAATAAACTTAACATCATTTTCTTTTGGCTTTACCTTTTTAGGCGGTAATGGATTCTCTATTACAATAGGCTCCACTGTACTTTTATCTTTTTCTACTGACTTTTTAGCCATTGTTTTGTCCTTTCATCTATTATATTTTCTAGTTTCTTACGTTTACCATTTTCTCTAATGGCACATTTTTTACAAATCCTATACTCTTTATAGGGATGTTTAGGGAGTATAGCAAAGTTACCCCAGATATACATTTCTTGTATCTTTGTGATGCGGCACATATGACACTGAAAATAATCTTTAGGTAGCTTTGCATTTACTCCATACATAATATTTGGTGCTAATTGGTTAGAGGAAAGCACCAGAACCTACTTTAATGTAAACATTAGCCCCTCATCCCGCTATCAGGATGTTAACCGTGTGTGTTTATAGTCTAACATATAATAGGACGCTAGCATTATTACAGCAATAACCTATCAGGGATGCCCAGCAATTTTGATTGATTTTGTGTCTTGGGCGTAATTCTACGACCTCAACAATCTCAAAACTCATCGGTGTGTTTACAATTCCATCTTCATCGAAATCAAATAGCAATTCATCTCTTAAATACAATTACTTACCCCACTGTTTACGTTGAACTATTAAAGCCATAACAGCATAGTTTGCTATATCTATTAATGTATCTTCAACACTTTCATTTGCAGGCTCTCTATTATTAAAGGTTAAATTAAGCAATCTTTGGACTTTATCGTTCATTCGCACAGAAAGGCCTGTTAAAGAGCGTCTTACCTTACTGTCAGTATCTACTACTTCAGCGCCCATTCCTACGTTTGTAGGGCCATAATCAGCCTGTTTACGTAAAAAGAGCTGAAACATTTCAGATTGTATATCTTCAAATTCTTTACAAGTATCTGGGTATCTATTTTCTATCTTCATTATTATTCTTCCTTCCTATTATTGGTATATAAGAGCGTAGAATTGTTTCAAGAATCTTAATTTTCTTTTTCAGCTCTACATTTTCTCTCAATACTCTTTTCAATATTTCTTGTAATTGTTTCATAAGGGGGCAGCTAAGAGGTTAGTGTGGATACACTATGCTTTCATCATTTATCAACCGTTAAGATACATATTTTATGCATAAGAAGCGTACCCCCTTATAATTCATTAAGCTACAGCTTTACAAAGACCATCTACAATTATTTGATTTTGATTGTAAGATGTTATCGTTGGATTTTCTTTATGCCATAATATATCTGTACTAGCATTAAGAAGTTGCCATCCTGTATTTCTATTAGTATCCCTAACAGAATAATTCTTTCTATCAGGGCCAGTAAAGCGATCTATGATTTGTCCCCATAGACCAACAGGAATATCATTAAGATGATTATGCCTAATATCTCCAAGCTTATTAATATCAACATCATATGTATTAAGCTTTCTTAGATTAGATATAAAATCTTCTATTTTAACACTACCATTAGCTATAGCATTTACATTTGTTACTACTTGCTCTAGATTTTCATCCCAATTCTCAGATGTTGGTTCATGTTTAAATTTATATGTATTGAAATGATCTTTACTCATCATTCCATTTGTACATAATAATCTAAATAGCATTAATGAATAACCGAAAGATTTACTTCCATCGTAGCTATTCCAGAATTGCATTCCTAAAGCTACATCATCTCCTTTTTCAATTTCTCCTACTACTTTTGGAGAACTCATAGAATATACATATTGTTTTCCATTAAAGAAAGTTTTATCATGTATAAATTCTACATTACATTCTTTAGCTACTTGTTTAGCAGCTTGTTTTACTTCTTCATTAGGTAATAACATATAATTATTACTAACTACTCCACATTCTTTCCATTCATCTACCATCGCTGGACTTGGATGATTCATCTGTACAGAAAATGCAGAAGATTGTACACCATTATAATCTAATGGTACTTTTCTTATTGGTAAATAAGGGTTCATGGGGTCTCCTTTTCTTTTTTTAGTTTTTTTAATTCTTCATTTATGATAGCTAATGATTCTATTACTTGCGATCTAAAAGCATTCATACCATCTTTCCAATCTGCTTCTTCAGTTATTCTATCTATTAAGCTCATTTAATTTTCTCCCTAAATATAGCTTTAGCACCTTTAGGATCAGTCTGTATCACTACCCGCTTTTTAGTTAGCTTAGAAAGACGTTCTTTCTCTATCATTAGCCACTCACGAGTAGTGATATATGTACCTTTGTACCAAGTATTATCATCAGGATTTAGCCATTTAGTAATCTGTATCATTTTCATCCTATGGTTGCTCCATTTACATTCAATTCTAAATTCAATCCTTCTTTCTCTCTATTAGCTGTACACTGGATCTTTAAATACTTGATCAAGTTGTTTTCATCCTTATAAGGAGTAAGAGAAAGGACTTTATTAGCATTGTAACCAATACGAAATGATCCTTTTGCTGAAGTTATATCCATACCTTCATGAAATGCTTGCTTTGTTATTTCAGATACTGCAAATACTACTACATTATTTTGAATTGCAAGTTCCATTAAAGCTTGAGATACTTCTTCAACCTTCATGTTATTATCATGCTTTTGAGATCTAAATAAACCCATGTGATCTACAACAATTACTTCAGGTTTATATGGTAGCATCATAATACGCTTATTTAATTCATGAGCATAACAACTATTATAATCTATTGTAAGCCATCCAAAATCTTGAGAAATACCATTAGCATATTGTTTATAATGTGCTTTCAAGTCTTCTTCTGACCAACCTTTTTCCATCATTACAAATCTCATCCACATCTGTCTTGGCGACATCTCCATTTCTATAAAGTATGTTGGACGTTTGAGTTTATTAACCCAATTCTGTAATAACATAGTCTTCATAGATTTAGGTGGAGCTTGTAATATAACAACTTCACCTGGATATATAGGAAAAGATTGACCATAGAATTTACCTATATCTATAGGATCATCATCTCTTGTAAGGAACTCAATAAGTTCTTTTTCCATGGATTTAGCATCCATAAGATTTTGTGACTTTTTAGATTTATATAGTCTACATGTTGATTGACAATGATTATCCATATGAATATCGGTACATCCATAGTTGTAACCATTACCATTATGACCTTCATAACAATCAGTAACTATCTTATCCATTTCTGCTTTAGTAAAAGGATGTTTAGATAAGTCTACTCTTTGTCTCCAGTCTTCCATAATAAGACGAACAACATGTTCAGGATATCTCCATCTCAAATAACCTGCAACTCTTAAAGCTATTTGATGTCTTGATCCCTGTGCTGTACCAGCCATCATTGTTTGTATACATGGATACCAGATAGGATCTGGATTTCTACCAAGTGTTACTTCTTCAAATGTTTTATCACTTGCTATAGTTTTACGTTTCAATACATCAAATACAGGTTCACATTCTAATGTAGTCCATTTATATGTACTACGTTGAGATTTTGCTAACTCTTGTATCTTAGTTATAGAATTGTGTAATTCACTATGTGATAAAGGTATTTTATAAAGCTTAGATTTACTATTTAAGGTATTAACTATTCTAATTAATCTTGTTTTATCAGATACAGAAACATCTGCATACTCATATATTCCTCTAGCTTGTAATTCATCTTTTACTTTAAGATGTAAATCAGGTGCAGGTTTCCATCTAAATGCAGAGCCTGGGATTCCTATATGAAATCCAGTTCCTGAGAAATAGAGTTGATAAGGTATACATAAATCATCTAATAAAATTGTTAAGCCTATAGCTTTTTGTCTAGCTTTATCTGGATTTTCACCATCAACATCAAGAAGAAATTCATCTGGCATGTATAGCATTCCATCATAGGATGCAAGCGTTTTCTTTTCTTTAACATAGTCAACAACGTGACCATCGTAATCCCATAGGGACATGAAAGTATCTTGCGCCATACCTATCCACTTCTCAACATCTTGAACATCACCAAAATGATGTCTATTGGACAATCCAAATGCATATTCTTTTATCATAGGGTCTCCTTAAATTACATTATCACCTATACATTGTTGTTGCATAGGTTCTTCATCAATTAATTCATCATATAATTCTTGCATTCTATTGGAAAACTCTATTTGTGCAGCTCTACATTTTAGATGATGTCCATACTGTGTTTCATACCATAATTTTACTATATTTTGAATATCTATACTCATATAGCATACTTCCAACAATAATTAGTTTTTCCATAATTACCTTTTCTTTTTACAGAAGTCTTTTCTAAAGCTTCTCTTTCTGTCAAGGTATTAATAGCTCTCCTAATAGAAGTTATGGGGTATGTTTTATCGTATTCTTTATTTAAAATATCTTGTATCTCAAATGGTGTGAATACTACTTCTTTATTCCTGGCAAATATCAATAGAACAAGATCATCTTGCTTTATACTTTTTGCCCAGGATTTTGTGAGATTTGTACCTATCTCTGAGGTTGTATTATAATATGTCATGATTTCTCTCCTAAAAATTCTTTAGATTTTTTTACTAAGATTTTTTCAGCTTCGCTTAGATCACTATCCATATATTGTACCCACATTTTCAATAATTCAGTAGCATATTCAAGTCTATTTATAGCTTTATATAATTCATTTGCTATATCTGTTGGTACTTTTTTTGCCATTATATCTCCAAATTTTGAATTAAGGGAGGCTTTGGCCTCGATTCCTCTACCTCCCTATCATCGTTATTCGTAACAATGTTTAGAAAGGAATTTCTTCACTATTAGTACTAGTTGATGTTGTCTCAATAGTAGTTGTAGTAAATTCACTTACGTTAGTAGTACCTTCTAACATCTTTTTCAAGTTTTTCTCTATACCAAATTGAATAGATGAAACTTGATCTGCGGTATATGAAATATGTTCTCCTTCTTGCTCAACAGGAGCAATACTATCGAAGAGACGAGTATAACCTTCACCAGTTTTTTGTTCTTTATAAAACAAAACATTTATTCTCTTACCAACTAGACCAGAAGCTTCATCATCATACTGAATAACTGGTTTATTGCCAGTGGGATCTTTAAGGACACCTATTATTCCAGCATTTGCATGCTTAAATAAGTTGGCTACTTTAAATTCTTCATTGGTTGTTTTATTAAAGACTTCATACACACGAAGATTCATATTGTCAGGATATCCTTCAAAATTGATATCAACATATTTTTTATCACCTTTAGGAGACTTGTAAGTTCCATATTTAGCATTACTTATTGTAAGTTCATGCCAACCTTCATTGAATTTACCATTACCACCATTAGCGGACATTGTTTTTACTGCCATTATTTATCTCCTTGTTTAGTATTTAACCAGTTTTCTACTTCTGATGTTTTGAATAACAGTTTTCCTGTTGCATCAGAACATTTAAGACTACCATTTTTAACTTTTCTGCGAATTGTAGATCGAGATAAACTTGTCATTTCAGATAGTTCTTTTATATCCATCCACCTTTCAATAGAGTTTCTATTATTTACATGATTTAAGATTTCATCTAATTTTTGTAAAATTATTTGCATTATCTTACTCCTTTATTATTAAGTTTAGCTTGTTGTTGTTCAGCATGTATTTGACTCATACCTTTTCCAGAAGCAGCATTGCCATCATCATCATATTGAGATATTCCACATATAGCAGATAACCCATACCTACGTCCATATGTTATTGTACTTCCAATTGATTGAGCAGTTGCTTTCTCTACAGGCATCTTTAGTTTTGACTTTACCCACTGTCCTGAAGAATGTAATAACATTGTAGTTATATAAAATTCACCAGGTTTACCATCATTTCCTTGGATTACAGATAATCCGTATTTAGTTAGAAATGGAAAAGAAGATTCAATAACAGTATGAAGATCTGCATATCCAGAATTAAAGAATGGATTTGTTGATTTCTTTTCAGCACCTTTAATTTCAGCTTGAGCTTTTGCTAATGCTGTTGCAAGCTTATCTATATTATCTGATTTCCAGATTTCAGATGTATTTGTATGGGGGTCAGTATTCCCATTAGGAATATTATCTTCCATTAAAACCTCCTTAAGTTCTTGTTTTTATTGGGTTTGGTTTCTCAGTTGTTTACGTTTAATGAGTTCAAGCATTCTATTTTTAATCAATGTTATAAACTTATGAGAACGTGACTCATTTAACGAGCGTAAATATAATTCTAAATAAGATTTAATAACGATATCTTCTAAACTTGATTCACTAACCATTGGTAAATATAATGTGTTCTATATCACATTTGCAAGATTAAAATGGGGGAAGTTCGTCAAGGATTGACATTTGACTTATTCCCCCACGTTCCTCCACTAGCTAAAAGTTAGTGGTTCTAGGCTTTGCAGTTTATCAGAAATAGCTATAATTTCTTCAAATGTATATATAAAATCATGCATTTTTATTTCATTATTTTCTGAATTTATTTCAACAGAAGCTTTATTTCTTGTTGCGATAACACCATTTGTATTATTACATACAGTAAATGTTTCTTCAACTTTCATTTAAGATCTCCTTTATTTCAAGTTTTAAATCAGGAGCATTTCTTAGATGTTCATTAGCCATAATGATCTCTCTAACATGATCTTCATCTTCAGCATTTACTTTTATTGGATAAGAAAGCCATACATCGAATGTTTTCATTGTTTATTTCTCCATGTTTTAGTTAGTTTTACTATTTTATCACCTTTTAAATAGGGTTTACCATTAGTAATCTCTTCTAATTGCTTTATTTTTTCACGTTGTATTTTAAGAGATTCTATAATGCTTTCAATAGTCTGCATTAGAGTTTCTTTTTCCATCTATTTAAGTATTATTGGTTTAATGTAATCATTGCCTTCTGGATGCTGATTACGCCAATTATTTCCATCCATAATAGATAAATCATCATCTCTCCATGCTAAAGCTGCTTTTACTGTAGCTTCTTTTAATCCACTACCCCACTTACTTACCTGTACATTAGGAATACCTTCAAAATGACTTTCACCTGTAGAAGGATTGATCATTTCAAGATATAACCCTTTATATGATCCATCAAATCCAGGACTATTATCAGAAAAATCAGGAATAGTTACATCAAGCAACTTATAAAGACGTCCATCAATAGTGTCTTGATCTACAACTTGATGATCTAATATACCAACTATAGCATTCATACCATAATGTTCTATTATATTACTTCTAAGAGTTGCATTACGATGTCTAAATACATCATCCATTGGTATCATATCCCAATCAATATTTTCTGTGCCTTTTCCAGGTTCTCCTCTCCATCCTCTTGCTACTTCAGTATCTCCACCAGCATTTCTGTATCTATTAAGAGCTTTAGTATTTTCACGATTAGCTATATAGTTACGTTTACGTTGAGCTTTATCTTGATTTTTGGCAGTATTATACTCATTTTTAGCTTCTCTTGTTGGTTTATTTACTAATAATCCAGTTTTAAGATTAATTTTCATACCAAGCCAAGGAGTAAATTCATTACCATCATGAGTTTTTACAAAATAAGCTGATCTACAATACCTTATACTATAGATTTTATCTTTTCCTTTTTCTGCTCCATAAGGACAAACTCCTTGCCTCATAAGTTGTTTGAAAATTTCACCTGCAGCACCTTTCCAGCCCCATTTTTTACCATTCATTATTTTAAGGGTATAATCCTTATTAAGAGTAGCTATATGACTGCCTAGATCTGTATCATGGCCATATTGATTCCAAATTGAATAAATATCAACATTATTTTTATTTCTTTTTATAAATATATATATTGAATATCTATCACCAGTTTCACCTTTAAAAAACACATTATTATTAATATTACCGTGTTTTATTAACCATTCTACTTTAGCATTATTTATAACACTACAATGAGTATATTCATCAAATTTAATCTGCGACATATTGAGCTCTCCTTGTTATATGGTTAAATTCTCTAACTATTTTTACTACATAATTTCCTGGTGGTATTGTTACAGGATCATGCTCTTCATGAATTATTGTAGCAGGCTTATTAATAACTTGAAAAGACTTAGGAACATCTACGCCAGGTTTTTGATTATATCCCATGTGAAGAGTAACACCTGCATCTTTAAGCATTTCTGACATTTCAATTCTATGTGTGTGTCCAGTTACTTCTCCAAATGCCAATATAGCATTAGCAGTTTGTTGACCATTATAACTAACTGTTTGATAAAGATTTTTATCACTTTTTTCACCATTTGAATATTTTTCAAAATCATCATCATTCAATTTATACATAACAACATCACCTTGTTGATACTTCTTATATTCAATTTTAGTTTCTTTTTTTAATTTTGGCATTTGATTTATTACTCCTTATTATTTTAATTGGCGGTTTACCTTCTCTTTCAAGAAGCTCTTCTTTGCGACATTGTGTCCAAAACTCTTCTTCTGCATGACCATTGTATAGTTCTGGATGTAATCTCATGTCTTCTTCTAACATTTTCTTAACTTTTCCCATCTTCTACTCCTATAGTTTTAGCTTCAGCATCGTTATCTATTAATGCTATTGTACCACATTTAGCACAATATGGTGTATTATTTAGCTTAACAGTTGCTATTTTATCACAATCTATACAATGATTAGGCATTGGTGTCATATTATCTCCTTTACCAGTTTCCTACAGCTTTAGCATTTTCTTCTAACCATTTATTACCTGCACAATAAGCTCTTATAGCTGCTCGTGGATCTCTAGTTTGCTTGTATATTTTATCATGGTTTTTCATTCTTTGGGAAAGATCTATATCTTTTTTCATATAATTTAACCCCTATTTAATGCCAGATATTCTGCCATACAACCGTTAATAATAATTGAGCTATACAATACCAGACAGTTAGACAAAATAGTCCTAAATTCAATAATACTGCATATCTTTTTACATCTGTTTCCATTATTGATCTCCTTTTTTATTTAAATTAATTTCCATTTCTTACCTTTTTCTTTTAAGATAATCTTTTCTGGTATAGGTAGAAAACCACCTAATTGTAGATATCTTCCCTCTATCACAGATATTAGATCTTCTGTAATAGTAGCACCTGATATTTCACTGATTTTACCAATATTATTATAATAATATACTAGTTGTTCTTGATAACCTTTCTTAATCTCAGATGTATTAACATAAGTATTGTCCACTATCTATCCTTTCATTTTATATTATAAGAGAGAAGAGAAACGCTTCGTGTCTCGGTATCCACGTTATCCGACTCTCTTCTACATGCTAATCTCTTAGAGAGATCCTTTTTGTCTGCTTACTCAAGGTGAAGCGTAACCTAGTTTAAAGTAAGAACTTTATCAGCACTAACTACTTTAGATGCTACTTTAGTATTCATTTTATGAATCTCTACTTGTAATTTCATTCTACTAAGTTCAGCACCATATATTTTACCAACAACACCAGCTTCTTTAGTTGTATATCTACCATCTTGTCGGATAATAGATTTTAATACACCACGTACATCATTAGCCATTTCACTTACATTATTATAAGATGTAATCGCAGTAGTTTTTCCAGTTTTACGAGTTTTGGTTGTTTTTGTCATTATTGATCTCCTTTTATTGTTCGTAGTATTCTTTTGAGTTTAAGATTTATTCTCCAAGCTTCTATAAGTTCATCATTTATATCACTAGACTTAAGATGTTTATTTTTTTTAGTCATTAATGATCTAATATACATATCAGAGCATTTATCACGATGACGTTTAGAAGTCGCTTTAGATCTTTCTTTGTAAATAGGAGTTTTTGATCTTCTTTGGGCTGCTTTAGTATACGAACGATTATTTTTTCTTGCAATATTAACACGTGTATTATCACAAAGTTTACATAGGTATCTATAACCACCTAAAGTATTAACTTTGCCATCATAACGTCTATAAAATGCAGAAAAAGGTTTATTTTCTTTACAAGCATTACATTTTTTAACCATTATATCTCCTTATTATCTAGTCACAAGAATTAGAACAATTCCATCTTGCAACGCCATTAATAAATACAAATCCATAGAAACCATAACCAGCAGGATGATACCCAACTCTCTCTTGGAGTTTCATAGCACCATCCTCGGTTATGTCACCAACATATTTAAAATATATGCTGCCGGGATGTGTATAGTCTTTATTATAAGATAGTTTCCGCTCCATAGCTCTCCCTTATATCTTCCTCTGCTATTTGTTTAGCATATTCTTCTTCAACTTGTTCAGAAATAAACAAGCTTTCTAGAGTTACGTGTTGGTGATTCATTGTTTTTCTCCTTATGTTGGTATTATAATATCATTATTAAATTTGTGGGCTATCCTCGCACGTTGTTTTAATATAGCGAGTACTCTCTAAATATAAGAGAGAGGAAAGGTCTTCAACACCGTTGATGTGACAGAGCTAGATCGTTACCTAGGCTATACGCTTATTCATAGGCTATCACAACCCCAATTCAAACCTTTGGAGACTCTCTCTTAATTATAATCTTCATTTACTTACGAAGATGTTTCTTCCATTTATAAAAGGATACTTCATCAGTTATTTTATGATATAATGATAATATCCCAAATCTTACAATATTCAGAATTAGCCAAATAGCATATAGTGTACCAGTTGTAAATATTGTATACATTAATATGTCAATAGTATTCATTAGATCTCCTTTTGTTATGATAATAAGATAGCGTCATGATTTGCACATGATCTATAATAATTATTAGACAACTTCCAGTGTTCAGCAGATGTTAACCTATCTATATTGTTACTTACCTGTTATCAAACTAGTATTCTCATTATAGAGCTATACTAAGACTATCTTAAATTAAGTGAGAGAGTAGCCTTCAACACCGTTGATCAGCACCCGGTACTCTTTTCCCCTGTCTGAACCCCAATTCAAGCCTTTTGTAACTCTCTCAAAGGTAACGAGCTATGGATTTGCACCATACTTTAAGAATGGACAGGCCATCTCAACTTTACTCGAGTTAGTGAGAATTAAATCCCCCAAACAGCTCGCGTCAATGTATACATAGTAGAGGTGAAGGAAGGTTAAGCATCATATAAGGCCTCACTTCCATTCATCTGCCGACTACTAGGTTGCTCTCCCTATATTTTTACCTCTTACAAAGTTGTTGCTTTGATTTCTTACCTACAATAGAACTATGTAATTTTAATTGGTTGCGGAGGCTGGACTCGAACCAGCGATCTTTAGGTTATGAGCCTAATGAGATACCAACTTCTCCACCCCGCTATATATTTTGATAAGGTAGCCCAGTGCAAGCACAACGTGGTTCATTACTCCACTATAGACCACCATTATCAGGTCGTAGGGATCATCATCCCCTCAAATTATTACAGGGCCTCAAACACATATCTCTAGAGGAATGAGCCTTAAATAGTCCATAATATGCCTTTATCCTGTACTTTAGCATAGAATGGTAGTTTGGTATGAGTTGGTATATATATATTCTCTCGCAGCTTATCTCGTCCACGATTGAAGCAAAGAACCAAGTATTAATGGGACAAATGAATGCCCCAATAACACACACCAACTTAGTATTTCTTATATGACCGTCTTGCAGTACGTCTGTCGATTGATGTAATGATAGAGTTGAGCTGAGTCAACAGTGTCCAATCATTTAACATCTGTGCTTCAGCAGCTATATCCATCAAGTCAGCTTGATACGCCTCCATCACAGTGGTACGTTCATGCACTGTCTTACAATTCTTACGAGCAGCCTTGTATTCATCCTTCAGTTCATTAAACTCTACTTGTAAAGGATTATCTTTAAGTGCATCATATCTACTTTCAGTTTCTTTCACTGCATCATTATTTATTTCTTCTGGCATTATTATCTCCTGTTAATTGTGATTATAAACTATTTAAAACTAAAAATATCAAATCAAAAATAACGTAATTACGATAGTTAAAAACCCCCGATAGTGGGGTACATCTATATGAAAGCCCACATACTAAAATTGCATAATTTTCAAAACCTTCCTATATTTCCCCCATGAAAGCCAGATTAAATATATTAATTTTGTTATGGGTTCTCGATAAGGTTGTGATGGCTTTACTTTTATTATTTCTCAAATAATAATAAATAGTTTGCTTAAAGGTTTTCTATGATGGTATATTTCAGCATCGACAGCTAAATGCTATCACCCAAATAGTACACTTGAGTAAGTTCTGCTAGGTGGGTCAGAAGTTGGGTTATGGGCCTTCAAAATAGTTGGTCAATTTGTCCCCAATAGTCGATAAAAATTGCTTAGATATAAGCTTAAGATATGGGAGAGAATAACTGGTCTTAAGTGAAGTTTTGAGTTAAAGATCCAAAAAAAGTGCCTCTGGTGCTCAGGGGCTAGCTCTATCTAAAAGTGGAGGTTAATATGAAGAAAGAGTACAAACTTATGGTAGGTCATGAAGACGATATTGAAGAAGTTGATAATCTGAATGATATGGATCATGTTTGGCTCGACACTGGAGATGGCATTATACAGCTACCTGATGAATTATTACCCTACTTACAGGAATCAGAAATACTGGGGATTGCCTAAATCAACCGAATCCCTTGAAGGGATCCGGAGAGAAAGAAATGAGACATTATACCGTAAACAAAGTACAACACACAGTCTTTGATTCTGAGGATGAAGTACCAGCAAATATACATTATTTGAGGGAGTGGAAGGAGTGTGCCCTCTCGGATTGGGTACTTGCTGATGATGGATGTGTGATTCAAATTCTACGTAAAGGTACTATGACTAAAGCTAAGGGCAAGGTACGTGAGGTAGGGTATGTAGGTACTTGTACAGGTACATTTATTATTTCCCCAACAAATAAAATGGATACATCTAAAAGAGTTAACATATATTCAATAGGAGGTGATATTGAAAGAAATCAAAGAGTTGATGAAAGGGAAAGGCTTACAACTCGTGAAGAGTTATTTGTCCAGCTTTATGCTTCGGGGATGGATCCTCGTAAAGCGTATTTACAAGCTTTTCCAACAAACGATCCACACTATGCTGGTATACGTGCGGGACAGCTTATCAAAACTGCAAGAGTAAGGAGTCAAATGAAAGAGGAATTAAAACCGTTTATGGAAGCTTTAGGGTTAGACGAAAATTATGTACTCAAAGAAATAAAGGAGGTAATTAACTCTTGCACCAAGGATGACACCAAGCTAAAGGCCTTGTTTAAGTTAGCAGATATTTTAGATATGGAAGATAAAAATAGAACTCAAGTTACCACAGTTACTGGAGCTATGTTTCAAGGGTTTACTCCAGATAAATTAGAATCAGTTGAAAGACCAAAGGAGATAGAATAATGGCTTATAAGAAAGCGCCAAAAAAGAAAAAAATGCCTTCTAGGGTAAAACCTAAAAAGAGGTATTAATGAAATCAATCTTAGTACAAGCTATAGCTATGGAAACTAGAAAAATTGTCTTCTGGAAGGTTATAGCCTATACTAGTATTATACTACATATATTAAGGAGTTTATAATGGCAGGTGATAAGAAGACTATATTAGATATCGTAAAGGCAGTTGACGAAAAGGAATTTTTTAAAAAAGAGAGAGAGTTTTATGATAAAGTTGAAGACTCAATAAGGCCTTCAGATATGACTATGGAAGTAGCAAAAAATATGAAGCGTATGTTCACAGGAGACCTTAGGATACCAAGAGTATACAAAGAAGATATGTGGTTTAAGGAAAAAAACAAAGAACACATTGAAATCCCAAGACTAGTTAAGAAAGCATTATCTGAAGAAAACCCTACCGCAGGTGGCACATATAAAGGCAGCATCTACTATTCCAATATACTTCCTCAAGGCTCTCCAATGCCTAAGTGGACAGAGAAACGTCAAAATATTATAGATAATGCTTTTTCTCCAAAAGCTAAGGAAGAGGATGTAATTAAAGCTCAAAATCTATTTGTGGAAATAGGATATATGGATAAGTCTGAAGTAGATGGGAGAATAGGGCCTCAACTTGTAGGGATTAGAAGAAGATGGAACCAGGGGCCTGGTGTCTCTAATTCAATGTTTGATAAGTTAAAAGATATAAATATATTCGGAGATTAATAATGCCAAAGTTTGGAAGAAACTCAAGAGAAAGATTAGCAACATGTGATAAAAGACTACAGCAAGTATTTAATGAAGTAATTAAACATGTAGATTGTAGTGTATTGGAGGGACATAGAAGTGCAGAAAGACAAGATAAGCTTTTTGATGAAGGTAAAACAAAAGTTAAATTCCCCAAGGGAAGGCATAATGCCTCTCCTAGTCTTGCTGTTGATATTACACCTTATCCCGTCAACTGGGATGATAGGGAGCGTCAAACTTTGTTTGCTGGTTTTGTTATTGGCATTGCTAAGTCGATGGGTATTAATCTAAGATGGGGTGGAGATTGGGATCAAGACTTCCAAGTTCAAGATAATAAATTTGATGATTTCCCACACTTTGAAATTAAAAAGTAAGAAGACGCCTGCACAAAAGATTAGGGACTACTTTAATAAAGAGTATTGGAGAGGTGTATTAAAAAGAAATCTTAATGGCAAATATAAACACACAAAACGTATCTA
>Ga0208011_1000431_pt1 | contig 16465 bp, 20 predicted proteins | sample 7_EtaG_FD_184080 | JGI IMG/M metagenome (GOLD analysis project Ga0208011, IMG submission 184080) | Marine viral communities from the Subarctic Pacific Ocean - 7_ETSP_OMZ_AT15161 metaG (SPAdes) (version 2) | ecosystem: Environmental > Aquatic > Marine > Oceanic | place: Pacific Ocean | collected...
AAAGGAACTTGGAGAGTTTTTAGAGTCATCAGGATGTGAATGTGAATGGTGGGAGTGGAATCCAGAGACGCAAGAGTTTGAGGATGCACCCGATGAAGAGGAAGAGGAGGAAGAAGAATGAAAATAGGAGTAATTGGAGCAGGAAGACTTGGTATCTGTCTTGCTCTTCTTATAGAAAAAGCAGGTTATGAAGTACTTGCATCTGATGCTCGTAAGGATTATATTAATGAGCTACAGCAAGGTATAGTACTAAGTAGTGAACCTGAGGTTGCTCAGTATCTTTGGAACGCTAAGAACATAGAATTTACAGTAGATAATAGGAGGGTAATTAGGGAATGTGATTTGATTTTTACTTTAGTTGCTACTCCATCTTTAGATGACGGATCTTATGATGTATCTAATGTATGGAAAGTAGTTGAAGATGTGAAAGAAGAGATGAGTACTATTGCTAATTATCCAAAGAGTTTTGTAGTTGGATGCACTACTAATCCTGGTGATTGTGATAGTTTCAAAAAAGAATTACCTTCAAGTGTAAATGTTTATTATAATCCAGAATTTATTGCGCAAGGTTCTATCATTAAAGACCTCCAGAATGCTGATATGGTATTGATTGGTGGTACCGGTACTCATGGTGCAATATTGCAAGACATTTATAAGAAGATTCAAGTTACTGAAGCTTCTATTCATCATATGAGTAACAAGGCTGCTGAATTAACAAAGATAGCAGTGAATTGTTTTCTTACTACTAAGATTAGCTATGCAAATATGATAGGTCAGGTATTGTCTTTGTCTGGTATGGATAATGAAATTGATATTGTGTTAGAAGCAATTGGTTCCGATGATAGAATAGGTGGGAAGTATTTGAATTTTGGGTATGGATTTGGTGGACCTTGTTTTCCTAGAGATAATCGTGCCTTTGCATCATATGCTGAGAAAGTTGGAGTGGAACATAATATAGGAACCACAACTGATAATTTTAATGATGCTCATGCTGAATTTCTAAAGAAGTATTTCATTAATAAGAATAAAGATAAACTTCCTTTTTGCTTTAAATACATTACATATAAACGTGACACTGACATTTTTACAGAAAGTCAACAGTATAGGTTGTGTTTGGATTTACTAAATGAAGGATATACGGTATATTGTTTAGATGACACTTTAAAAGAACAGTGTGATGAGAGAATCATCTTTAACCCTGCTCCTCTAGAACCTTTTTGCGTGGTGGACTTATGATTGGATATGACAGACTAGGAACCAATGGAAGATTTGGTAATCAACTATTTCAGTATGCTGCTTTGAGAGGCATTGCTGCTCATCATGGATATGAATGGTGTATTCCACCAGACGATCATCCTACTTATGCTAACTATGGGATGCATCATCCCTTTAATCTACCTCATTTGAAAAATCAGGGGTTTGTTAATAATAATAACAGTCCTCAAGCGATGTATAGTTATGATAATCTTAAGCAACTTAACTCTACACCCAATGTAAAGGAGAGTGTTTATTATTTTGATGAAGAACTCTTTAATAATTTTAAGGATGGTAGTAATCTGGATGGGTTCTGCCAAACTGAAAAGTATTTTAAGCATATAGAAGATGAAATACGTGAAGATTTTGCATTCAAGGATGAGATTTTAGAACCTTGTAATGAGTTTATATCTAATTTTGAGAATATTCTTTTCCTCCATGTGAGAAGAGGAGATAACGTGGGGAGGGAAGAGTATTATAGGATGATGAGTTTTGATTACTATGAGAGGGCACTAAGTCATTTTGATGATGACGCTTATGTGTTAGTGATGTCAGATGATCCTAAGTGGTGTGCAGAACAAGACTTCTTTGATGATGATAGGTTCTTAGTTAATACTGATGTTCCTAAGTATGATCATCTTTGTTTAGAAGGTGATGGAAGTCACAAGCATTCTTTTGTTCCTTATACTGATTTGTGTTTGATGTCTTTATGCGATGGTGCTGTTTTATCTTCTAGTACTTTAGGATGGTGGGGAGCATGGTTACAAAAAGGAAAGACTAATCCTGTAGTTGTTCCTGAGCATTGGTATGGTCCTACCTTAGAGAAGGTAAATGATTGTCGTGATCTTTATCCAGAAGAGTGGATAGTACTTTCTAATTGATATGAAACACGATCTTAAAGATACAACTTTTATTCTTCCAGTAAAGATTGAGTCTGAGGATAGGCTTAGGAATGTTATTACTGTTTGTTGTTTTCTTCTAGAAAACTTTGATACAAATGTGATTCTTAAAGAGGTGGATGCAGAATCTGTATTCCAGAAAGAAGCACTTCCTCAGATCAGTGAGTATGTTGAAGATGCTATAGAAAATCTTACTCATGTACATGAGATTCCTGATCCAGATGATCCTGTTTTTTATAGGATGAGATATCTCAACGAGATGTTGGATATGGTAGAGACAGAAGTAGTTGCTAATTATGATTGTGATGTATTGATGCCCATCACTACGTACCTTCAAGCACAAAGATTATGTAAGGATGAGTTGGATTTGGTATATCCCTATGGTCAGGGTATGTGGCAGAAGAAGATTTATGCTGATGACCCTATGGTGTCAGAGTTTCTTTCTAATGATTGTGACTTTTCTGTTCTAGAGAAAAAGCATGAACCAGATAATGCTGAGAGTGGGCATGTTCAGTTCTTCAAAACTTCTTCTTATAGGGAGGGTGGTATGGAGAATGAAAATTTCCGTGGATCATCACCAGAAGATAAGGAAAGGATTCACAGATTCGTCACTTTGGGTTATAATGTAGGAAGGATTGAAGATTGGATATATCATTTAGAACATAGTCGTGGTAATAATTCATGGCCTGTTTCTTTTCATGGTAATCCTTATATGAAAGAGAATATGGCTCTTTGGAATCACTTATCTCAATTAGATAAAGATGCATTAAGGGAATATTATAACGAGCAGAAGTATCTTAAGAAGTACAGATGATTGGATTTAATTACCTAGGGAAACTAGGACAACTTGGTAATCAAATGTTCCAGTATGCAGCTGTTCTTGGAGTTGCTGAAGGAATTGGAACTACTTGTTGTATTCCTCACCACCATGAAGTTCATGATGATGGTATAGGAAATAAATTAAGGATAGAATTGTTTGATGCCTTTAAGATTAGTCCAGATAATATTGGATTTATTCCAGCACTTGATCATAGAGAAACAACTTTTACATATGATAAGTCTTTCCTTGCTCTTGATTCAAGTCAAGATCTTAATCTAGTGGGATTCTTTCAGACACCTAAGTATTTTAATCATATCAAAGATATAGTTAAGAAGGAATTCACTTTCAAAGATGAGATTGTAAATGAGTGTAAGGAAGTTTTAGAATTATTTGAGAATCCAATAGGACTTCATATACGTAGGGGTGATTACTTGATCAATTCTGGTAATCATCATAATCTTTCTATAGAGTATTATGAGGAAGCTCTTAAACATTTTCCTAAAGAACAACAAGTAATAATTTTTTCTGATGATCCTGAGTGGTGTCATGAACAATTATTATTTGTGGATGATAGGTTTGTAGTTTCTGAGGGGAATAGTTCTTACCATGACTTATATCTTATGACTCAATGTAGTGATTTTATTATTGCTAATTCTACTTACTCTTGGTGGGGTGCATGGTTAGCAGATAGAGGAACAGTTATTGCTCCTCACGTTTGGTTTGGTCCAAACAATGCACATAAATCTCTCAAAGACTTATATCCAGAACACTGGACAATAATCCCTTATTCTTAATTACTATGACTTGGAATGTTATAACAGTTGCCTTTGGCGACAAGAAATATAAAAGAGGACAAAGGTTCTTAACTAGACATTCACGTAAGTGTGGTGTGAATCATATTAATTATAGTGAAGTTGATCTATTAGAATCAGATCTTTCTAAAGAAGTGGCACCTGAGTGGATGTCTGCTGATAATAATTATGGTTGGTTTACTTGGAAACCATATTTTATTTTGAAGACGATGGAGAAACTTCAGGAAGGAGATAAAGTTTTCTTCTTAGATGCTCTAGACATATATCATCCAGAGATTTTTAATTATGTTGATGAGGTAATGGGAGATGACCCGTGCCTTCTACCATTAGGCAATTCTAGGAATGGAGATTATACTAAGAAGGATTGTTTCGTTTATATGGAGTGTGATGAGGAGGACTATTGGGAGTCTAGACAGTTAGAAGCAGGGTTTACTTTTTGGAAAGTGTGTGATGAGTCTAAGAAGATATTGAGAGAGTGGTTGGAATGGTGTTTAAATGAAAAGGTAGGTGGAGATATGAGCGGGTTCTCTAATCTTAAAGAAGATGAGGACTTTAAAGAATGTCGTCATGACCAAAGTATCCTTACTAATATGGCAGTTAGGGATGGACTACCAGTAATTGATTCTGATATTAGAAGTTTGATAGAATGTAATGCTGACTATTGGTATGAGAGACTTAAGAGAAATGCAGTTCAAATCTATCGTCCCGTAGATGAATTTATGATGAAGATAAGAGATGAAGTAGATTATATTAAAGCAGATATTACAGATAGTATTATTCTAACTCTTCATAATAAAGAAGAACTTGTTGAAGATGTACTAGCAGGTATTGAAGATTATACAAAAGGACTCTATGAGTTGATTGTTGTGTTTGATGGATGTACCGATAGTACAGAAGATAAGGTTATTAATTATATGAATAATTCAAGTCTTTTAGATAGGACTACTTTTAAGTATGCTGATAATGTATTTGAAACCAAAGCGAATAATATAGGATTGAAAGAAGCAGTTGGTACTTATGCTATTATAGTTCAGGATGATATGATTATTAAGGAGGGAGGTTGGAACCAGAGATTGAGAAAACCTTTTGATGCTTTTGATGATGTCTTTGCTGTTACTGCAAGAACAGCGCATAACTATGTCTTTAATCCTGAGTCTCCTTACATTGGTATGGAGGAGGATATTGATACTGGTTGGTGTAATATAGTAGAACCATGTGATGAAGCAAATAGAAGTAATATTTCTAGGGATGTATTTGCTGTAAGAGGGACTGTTAATCGTGGTCCTCTTATGATAAAATTAGAAGACCTTAAGGAACTTGATTACTTTGATGAAGCATTCTCTCCACAGGATATGGATGACCACGACCTTATGTTTAGAATGCGTAAGAAGTTAGGAAAAGTTTGTGGGTGTTATTGGATTGATTTTGAATCAGAACCCTCTTGGGGTGGAACCAGAAAGGAAAATGGGGAACCTGCTCCTTGGTTATATAAAGCACAGCATAAGAATAGTAAAATTTTCTATGAAAGAAATGCTGATGTATTGGAAGAATATCGTATTAATGAAGACAGGGAGTTATTATGACCTATTCAGAACAATTTAGTAAGAAGTTCTTTGCTAGACTTTTGAAACCAGAAGGAAGAAATCCTGTTAGGGATAGAGCAACTTCCTTAGATCTTGTATTCGAACTTCTAGATCAAAAGAAGGATAAGAATTTTCTTATAGTAGAAACAGGATGTATGAGAGGAGACCATACTCCAGTTGGTAGTCCATTAGCATTAGGTGATGATGGTGCTAGTACATATATCTTTGATGACTTTATCAATTATTATGATGGTGAAGTTCTTTCAGTAGATATTAAACAAGCAAATGTAGATTATGCTAATGAGCATACATCAGACAGAACAAATGCATATTGTATGGACTCTGTGGAGTTTTTGTGGGATTTAGATGCTAAGAATAAGATAGATTTTTTATATCTTGATTCCTATGATTTCGAACCCACCAATCCAGTTCCTTCTCAGCTACATCATATTAAGGAACTGTGTGCTGTGATGAAGAATTTGAAGAGTGATACTATAATAGTTGTAGATGACCACTTAAACACTCCAGAGTTTGAATCTTATAGAGCAACCTTAGCACAAGGTGGTAAGGCACGGTTCGTAGAGGACTTTATGAATAACATTGGAGCAGAGTGTTTACATGATGGATATCAAATTGTATGGAGACTATGAGTGACGTACTTATTGGAGCATGGCATGGTGGACTAGGAGATAGTCTACAATTCTCTACGCTTCCAGAAGAATTTTATAAGCAACAGGGTAGAGAAACCTATGTTGCTGATGGTTGTTCGTTTAGGAATAAAGAGATATATGATTTAGTGTGGGGATGTAATCCATACATTAAAGGAGCTAAAGAAGGAAAAAGAAATGCTGGAGATATACCTGAGATTGATTTTACTAATGAGAATGGATATACAAGTTCTATTACTAATTGGGAAGAGTTGCATGGACTAGAACCTAAGAATAGTCTTCCTAAGATTTACTATAAGCCAAAGAAGATAGAAGGATATGAAGATACTATTCTGGTAGACTTATCTTCTGTATCATTAAAGCATAATGGAGATAAGAGTAGCTTCCCTCCTGCTTACGACCAGAAAGAGGTATTGGAAGAATATAATAATCTAAGGAGAATGTATAAGGAGAAAAGATTTGGAGCAGTTAAATTTGTACAGGATTTAGATGCAAATAGTTTCACAGTTCTATCTGATGTAGATGTTCCAGTCAAATCTATTTTTCATTACTGTGATTTGATGGCATCTTCTTATGGTATCATAGGTTTATACAGTGGACAAAGTGCATTGAGTGCTGCTATAATAGAATATAATCCAGACTTACTTAGTCTCTGTCTAATTTCGGAAGCAGTTTACAAAAAACATTGTAAGCAGAGTGGTTTTATTTTTGAAAATTTAAACTACGTTATTATTCCTGAGACCAGAAAGGTAAGAGATACTTCTATCCACTGATGAAACATTGTTATAACATTTTAGTTACTGGGTGCTCTTCTGGCTTAGGAAAGGCACTTTTTAATGAGGTTTATTATCAAGATCATTTGAAATCCTTTGCTCATTATAGAGAAAGGGGTCATGATCCTTTTGCATTAATTGGAGATATCACTAAAGAACATTTTCCTAATAAGTTAGATAAGTATCTTAGGGAATGTGAGATTGACTGCTTCATTAATAATGCTGGAGTAATAGAAGGAAATGTAATAGAGACTAATCTGATAGCACAAATCAAGATGCTACAAGTAGTATATAAGTATTTTTTAGAGAAACAGAAAGGAAGGATAATTAATATTAATTCTGTAGCAGGTCTTTATCCTTCAGCCAATGAATCTATATACTGTGCTTCTAAGTTTGGGTTGAAAGGATTCTCTCAGTCTTTACAGTTAGAAGCAGTGGGTAGAGGTGTTGAGGTAACTGATGTTTATCTTGGCGCTGTTCAGACTAGAATGACTGAAGGCAGACCCAACTATGACTCATTGATGAAATCTCATGATGTGGCACAATGTATTGTAGAATTAATAAACAGTAAGAGTTACTATGTAAATGAAATTACTTTGAGGAAGAGAAATGAAAGCAGCAATTCTTGAAAAGCTTAATGCCCCTCTTACCATAAGAGAATTGGAACCTACTCCACTTAAGGTGGGACAAGTTTATGTGAAGGTTCTTGCTAGCGGATTGTGTGGTGCTCAATTACATGAGATTAGAGGACATAGAGGTAATGAAAAGTTTCTCCCTCATCCAATGGGACATGAGGGTTGCGGTATTGTTAAAGAAGTAGGACCCGGAGTCACCACTGTTAAAGAAGGTGATAAGGTAGTGATGCATTGGAGACCTGGTTCAGGTATAGAATCATTTTTTCCTCAGTATATTTTAGATGGGAAGACCATTACTGGTGGAAAGTGTACGACTTTAAGTGAGTATTCTATTGTTTCTGAGAATAGATTAACTACAGTTCCGGAAGATACTCCTACAGTACTTGCTGCTATGTTAGGATGTTCTTTGACTAGTGCTTTAGGTATTATTGATAATGAGTGTGACTTAAAGTTTGGTGAGTCTGTGGCTGTAATTGGGTGCGGTGGAGTAGGACTTAATCTTCTTCAAGCAGCAAAGATGAGAAATGCGTTTCCAGTTTATGGTGTGGATGTTAATGATAATATGTTTAATTTAAGTCGTCAGATGGGTGCTGATATCTTTGCTAGTAATATAGAATATGTTGATAGTGAAGTAGATGTTATTCTCGATACTACAGGTGTTCCTGATGTAATTGCAAAAGCTTTTGATTTACTTGCTCCTAGCGGAAGACTGATTCTTGTAGGTCAACCAGCACCAGGAACCAATTTAAATCTTCTTAATCCTTTGTCTATGTTTGATGGTCAGGGTAAATCTATTAGAGCATCTCAAGGAGGAGGTACTAAACCTGAAGTTGATATTCCAAGGTATGTTAGACTTGCTAATGCTGGGGCATTAGAATATGAGACACTTCATACTGATACTTTTTCATTAGATGAAATTAATGATGCATTCGACTTGCTTAAGAGTGGGAATGCTGGTAGAATAATGATTAAGATAGGAGAAAACGATTAGTGAGAAAACAATGGACTAAGGAAGAGTTAATTGCTTTTGAGGATCACATTGGTGATCTTTATATGGATAATCAACTTCCTTTTCTCTTTCATCTTTCAGGTGGAAATGAAGATCAACTCATAGAGATTTTTAAAGATATTAAAGAAGGTGACTATGTAATTTCTAATCATAGAAATCATTATCATGCTCTTCTGCATGGAATTCCTCCTGAAGTTGTAGAAGATAGGATTAAGAATGGACGTAGTATGTTCATTTATGATCGTGAAAGAAACTTTTTTGTCTCTGCTATCATAGGTGGTACTCCTGCTATTGCTGCAGGTATTGCTTGGGCATTAAAACGTAAAGGATCAGACCAAAAGGTGTGGTGTTTTGTTGGTGATGGCACAGAGGATAATGGACACCTTTCAGAGGCAGTTCGTTATGTTGATGGCTTTGACCTTCCTTGTAAATTTATTATAGAGAGCAATGATAGATCGTGTGAAGCAAGTAATGCTGACCGTTGGGGAAAGACCGGAAATCCAACTTGGGATTCTAGTAATGTTATTAAGTATCATTATGAGTGTACTTATCCCCACTGCCGTAAACCAGGGATGATTGATCTGTCTAAGGCAGTCAAGAAAACAGATAACGAATACTTCCCTCCTCTTAATGAACCTAACATAATGCATTATTTGGATAAGGATTGGGTTGCACCCCAATCATCTTATAAAGATGCAATGGTAAAGTCTATGACTGACTTGGGTAAATTAGGAGCTATCTTTATTGGATATAATGTTAAGTATGGAAATGCTATAGGTACATTGAAAGATGTTCCTGATGATCAGAAGTTAGAGACTCCTGTAGCAGAGAATCTAATGACAGGTCTTGCTATTGGTATGTCTTTTGAGGGATTTTTACCAGTACTTTATTTTGAGAGACATGACTTTATGTTGGTTGCTGCTGACGCAATCATCAATCATGTAGATAAGATAGAAAGAATATCACATGGTGAGTTTAAGTGTCCTATTATTATCAGGGCAGTTACTGCTGATGCTGGTCCTTTCTATTCAGGTATAACCCATTCACAAGATTTTACTAGTGTCTTTAGAAGAGCAGTTAGTTTCCCAGTTTTAGATCCAGTTAATGGTGCTGGTGTAACTAGTTGTTTACTTGCTGCTCGTAGAAGTGGTAAACCATGTATGATTATAGAAAGAAAGTCTAAGTATTGATGGAAAAAAGAATTCTTATTGTAGGTGATAGTTGTATAGATGTTTATTCTTATTGTAAGACATCCAGATTAGCTCCAGATAAACCTGTTCCTGTTTTGGAAGTGGTGGACGTTGTTACGACTCCTGGAATGGCATACAATGTTTTTAATAATGCAGCTTCTGTATCCAGTACACCAGACCTTATTGATCTTATTACCAATCCAAATTGGGAATCAGTGATTAAAAATAGGTATGTGGATAGGATGAGTAATCATATGTTTGTAAGAGTTGATTCATCTATTCCTATTAATAGGATAAGAAGTGTAACTACTGATCATGAATTCGAGACGGTTGTTATTTCAGATTATGATAAAGGATTCTTAACCACAGAAGATATTGAGTCTATATGTCAGAGTCATCCTCAAGTCTTTTTAGATACAAAGAAAGTTCTTGGTCCTTGGGCATCTGATGCCAAGTTTATTAAGATTAATGATCATGAATATGAGAGGTCAAAAGAGTTTATTGATCCTAATATGAGTGAGAAGATAATTCAAACTATGGGTAGTTCTGGGTGTCGTTATAATGGTGAAGTATATCCAGTAGAAAAGGTAGATGTTATGGATGTTTCTGGAGCAGGTGATACCTTTCTGGCAGCGCTGGCGGTTAAGTATACTGAAACAGAAGACATGGTATCCAGTATTTTATTTGCTAATGAAGCTGCTTCAATAGTAGTTAGAAGTAAAGGGACTACAATAGTATGATTATTCTTACAGGTAATAATGGTTTCATTGGTAAAGCATTTGAAAATAAACTTGATCCAGAAAATCTTTATAGGATTGAAGTAGGAGGTGCTTTCAAGTTTTTAGAAGAGTATGAAGATTGGGATAAGGTAGAATTGATTCTTCACCAAGGAGCAATCTCTAGTACCATTGAAACTGATGTAGAAAAGATATACAAATATAATATTGATTTTTCTATTAAACTTTTTGAGAAAGCAATAGAATATAAGATACCAGTTAAGTATGCTTCATCAGCATCTGTTTATGGTACTACATTTGATATGCATGTAGGTAATAGAAAGCATATGAATCCTCTTAATTTTTATGCTTTATCAAAAGTGACTGTTGATTATTGGGTTCAAGATCATATTAATGAATTTGAATTGGTTCAAGGGTTTAGATATTTTAATGTGTATGGAGAAGGAGAAGACCATAAAGGAAATCAAGCAAGTCCAGTACAGAAATTCACTGAACAGATTAAAGAGGATGGTAAGTTAAAATTATTTGAAGGGTCTCACGAGTTTAAAAGAGATTTTATATGTGTAGATGATATAGTAAATATTGTTTTGAATAATGATAAATCATCTGGAATTTATGATTTGGGAACTAGTTCTCCAACTTCTTTTCAAAAGGTTGCGGAATTAATTGCTACCAAGTATAATGGTGAGATAGGATATGTTCCTTTCCCAGATCATTTAAGAGGTAAGTATCAAAAATACACCTGTGCTACCAAAGAGTGGGGTGATTACCAATTTAAAACAGTAAGTGATTATGTCGAAAATTATTTGGGCTAATGGATGTTTTGATCTATTACATCCAGGTCATATTGAACTTTTTAAAATTGCTAAGTCTTTAGGGGATAAACTTATAGTTGGTTTAGACTCAGATGAAAAAGTTAAAAGAGATAAAGGTCATGACAGACCTATAAATACTTTTCAGGATAGAAAAATTCTACTAGAATCCATTAAGTATATTGATGTTGTGGTAGGGTTTGATACCCGAGAGGAGTTAGAAAATTTAATTGAATTGTATAACCCTGATATCCTAATTGATGGAGGTGAATGGAGACATGATGGAGTGGGCAGAGAGTATGCGAAAGAAACTAGATTCTTCGACAGAATTGGCGGATATAGTTCGACCAAGACCATTGAAAGGTGCGCAAATGCAAGCAAGTGATCCCATTAAATTTGTCTCTAAAGGATGGGGATATGAGAAGTGGATTGCTAATGGTCCAGAATATTGTGGTAAATTGTTGTTCTTAGCTAAAGGTAAGAAATGTTCTTGGCATTATCATGTACTGAAAGATGAAGTTTTCTATATTCAGAGTGGAGCTGTAGAACTAGTATATGGTATGGATGATGATAAATCTAAAGGTAAGATAGAAGTTCTAGGTCAAGGAGATAAGTTTCATATGCCACGTGGAACTAGACATCAAATGTTTGCCTTACAAGATACTGAGTTATTTGAGTTTTCAACTCAACATTCAGATGCAGATAGTCACAGAGTAGAACCGGGGGATTAATGATTTACGCTTCCTGTCCATTAAGAATATCATTGTTTGGAGGTTCTAGTGATAATCCTTTTTACGTAGAGAAGTATGGATATGGATCTGTCATTAGTTTTACCTGCGACTTAAAAACCTATGTAACTATCAGTCAAGATAAGATAGGATTTAATAAACAGAAAGGTAAGTATCTTATTAACTATTCTAAGAGAGAAGAAGTTGATAGGGTAGAAGATATAAAGAATGAAGTTGTAAGAACTGTTCTTGAATACTTTAAGATGCCACCAATTCAAGTAACCTTAACTAGTGATGCATATTCACAAGGTAGTGGATTAGCATCTTCATCTTCTTATACTATTAGTCTTATTAAAGCTTGTTGTTTATTTTTAAATATCTCTATCAAAGAACATGATGTCTGCAAACTCGCATACAAATTGGAGCGCATATACAACCCGTACTGTGGTTACCAAGACCCCTATGGTTGTGGTATGGGAGGTTTTAAAAGGATTGAGTTTATGGGTAGTAACCGCATTAAATATGAGTATTTACCTACTGATATATTTAATTACTACGACACTCATCTTGTGTTTACTGGTGTTACAAGGAATTCGAAGAAGATCCTCAAGAACATCACGGAAAATTTAGATAAGGTTCGACCTGTATTGGATACATTGGAACATGCTTATAAATCTTTGATGGAAAAGGAATATAATACTTTCTTAGATCATATGAAAACTAGTTGGACTAAGAAGAAAGAGACCAGTGATTCTATTACAGAGAATAAAAAGATTAAAAAGATAGATAATGACTTAGAGAATAATGGGAGTGTTCTGGCACATAAACTTTGTGGAGCAGGTAATGGAGGATTCTTTCTTACATTTTCTAAAAAGAATTCCTTGACAATACCTTATAGTGCTATTAGAATACATGCAGTGCCTGATGGAGTAAAGGGTGAATCCATTTAATGAGTATGTGGAAGTACTACAAAGTGCTCATATGGAACTCGAGTTTTTCAAGTTTCAAAAAGCATTTTATACCCATGACAGAATAATTATTCTAGGTAATGGTGGTAGTAATGCAGTAGCTTCACATATCTCTCAGGATTATATGAAGTTTCAGGGAAAGAAAGTTTCTATTCTTTCTGATCCTTCTATGCTTACAATGTTGACTAATGATTATGGGTATGAAAATTCCTATAAGAAATTTTTAGAGTATTATGTAGAGAAAGATACCTTAGTCGTACTGATGAGTTCTGGTGGTGAGTCTAAGAATATTCTCAATTGTTTGACTTGGTGTGAGGAGAAGAGTGTTGATTATGGTATCTTGACTGGATTTAATCCAGAGAATACAATTAGAAGTAGAGCAACTAATGCTTTATGGAATTACTATATTAGTAGTGAAAACTATGGTGTAGTAGAGTCTGTACATCAAATCTTTTTACATGGAGTAGTATGAGATATTGTTTTGATATAGACGATACTATTTGTAATACTCCTAAGATGAAGGATGGTAGACCAGGATATCTGGATGCTACTCCTATTCCTTTTATGGTGGAGCAAGTTAATCGTCTTTATGATGAGGGACATTATATTATCCTTCAGACTGCAAGGGGGAGAGGTTCTGGTATTGATCAGACACAGTTAACAATGGAACAGTTGGAACGTTGGGGTGTTAAGTATAATGAAATTGAACCTATGTTTCATAAACCCAATGCTGATTTGTTTATAGATGATAAGGCTATAGATGTAGTAGAGTGGAGGAAGACACAACCTCCCAAGAAGGGTATTATTGCAGGAGCATTTGATGTTATTCATCCTGGATATATCAGAATGTTTAAAGATGCTAAGGAGCATTGTAATCATCTTACAGTGGCATTGCATGAGAACCCATCAATGGCAAGAGCTCATAAACTTTCTCCAGTACAGACTGTAGAAGAAAGAAAAGAAATATTATATGCTATCAAATATGTGGATGATGTGGTAGTATATCAAGCAGAAGATACATTCCATTATTATTTGGAGAGTGGGGACTATGAAATTCGGTTTTTGGGTTCAGATTATTTGGACGGTAGCTATACTGGTAAACATATTCCCATATCTATTGTCTGGTTAGGTAGAGATGATCATAATTATTCTAGTACAAAAATGAAAACTGATATCTACAATAGTGTCAGAGAGGCTAAATTTATAGGAGTAGACTATGACTAAACAGGTAAGCCTGGTAACAGGTGCAGCAGGATTTATTGGTTCTAACCTAGTAGACTATCTTTTAGAGCAAGGGCATCAGGTTATCTGCGTAGATAATGAGAGTGCTGATAATGAAAAGTTTCATTGGAATGGAACTACTATCAATGTGCAGGGAGATATAACTGATTATAAATTTATGAAAAATGTATTCAATAAAGTTGATTATGTTTTTCATCTAGCAGCAGAGTCAAGACTTCAACCCGCTATTCAGAATCCTATTAATGCTGTCTATAAGAATTGCGTAGGTACTGCAACTATGTTACAGTGTGCCAGAGAAGCAGGAGTTAAGAGGTTTGTTTATTCTTCTACCTCTTCTGGGTATGGAAATAATCCTTATCCTAATGATGAAACACAACCAGATGATTGTTTGAATCCTTATTCTGCATCTAAGGTTGCTGGTGAGAAGTTCTGCAAGATGTATTATAATCTATATGGTCTTGAGACAGTTGTTCTAAGATATTTTAATGTCTTTGGACAAAGATCTCCCACTAAAGGTCAGTATGCTCCTGTAATAGGTATATTCCGAAGACAGAGAGATGCAGGTGAACCTCTTACTCTTGTTGGGGATGGGTCACAAAGAAGAGACTTTGTTCATGTCTCTGATGTAGCAAGAGCTAATTATCTTGCATCCATTATGCCATTGAAAAATATGGCAAAGTTCGATGGTCATGACTATACTGGAGAAGTGTTTAATATTGGAAGTGGTGTTAACTATTCTATTAAAGAAATTGCTGATGCTATTTCAAGTGTTCAGACCAACATACCAGAGAGAGAAGGAGAGATGGCAACTACTCTTGCTGATATAAGTAAGGTGGGAAACGTCATCGGATGGAAACCAGAAATTGATGTCATTGAGTGGGTTCATGGACAGAAATAAATCAACATATAAACTCCAGAATTTTGGTCCTGTATATTATCTTAATCTGGATGGACAACCAGAAAGAAGGGAATATATGGAGGAGCAGTTTAAGTACTGGGAGATAGAAAATTATACACGTATCTCTGCATATGATGGTAGAGAAGATGATTTAAGTGATATTCTTAAAGGAACTTATCCAGATAGTATGTCTGGAGGTGAAATAGGATGTACTACTTCTCATCTTAAAGCTATTAAGCATTGGTTAGAAACCTCTGATAGTTCTTATGCTATTATCATGGAGGATGATTGTAGTCTAGACCTTGTACATTATTGGAATTTTACTTGGAAAGATTTTATTTCTAAGATTCCTTATGATTGGGATTTAGTTCAGATTGCTATCATCTGTACTGGAGATATTCATCTTAAAATTCATAAGAGATTCGTTAATGAATTTTCTACTGCTTGCTATGTTATTACTCGTCATCATGCAGAGAAGATGGTGAAATTGCACTGTAGAGGAGAGAAGTATAGATTAGATAATGGCGTGAAACCACGACCAGTTGCTGATGATTTGCTGTATAATTCTGGTAATAGTTATGCCTTACCTCTTCTTCTTTATAAGATTGAATTGGGTTCTGCTATTCATCCAGAACATATAGATGTATTCCATAAAAATAATTTTAATGCCCAATTTAATTACTGGAGTCAGAAGGGAGCTCAGTTAACTATTGATGAATTAATGGACTTTGACCCATATCTAGGAAGGTTAGTAGAATCAACACACCAGGAGTAGTGCTTGACAAAGAACCTAAAGTATGTTAAGATAGTTTAACAACTGGCACACTGTAAGGTGTGACAGTTTTGTATAAATAAAACAGACGTACACAGTCCTCGAAAGATCGTAAGACATAATGTGCAGAAACGGAGAATGTCGGTTCTCCTACCATCCGTAGGTTAATCTCTACGAGAAACTTCTTTTAAAAAAATGTTTAGACAAACAATCGCAGCTGTTGCAGCTGCTCCTTTCCTCCTTGCTGGCGCTGCCTTTGCTGGTCCCTACGTTAACGTAGAGAGCAACTTGAGCTACCCTGATGGAGAGTATACAAGCGGAACAACTGATCTTGCTATTGGTTATGAAGGATCACTCAGCGACAGTGCTGACTTCTATGTTCAAGCTGGTCCTGCTTTCGTACATACAGATAGCACAGACGATACTGAATCAGAAATCTCTGGTAAAGTTGGCGTAAGTGTTGCTGCTACTGATGCACTTTCAGTTTATGGCGAACTCGCTGGAATCACTGGTGAAGATTCATCTTCTGATGACATCGTCGACTGGTCCGGTAAGATCGGTGCTAAGTTCACATTCTGATCTTTAATCAGATAACACAAAAGACTCCTCTTTGAGGGGTCTTTTTTTTATGTTTTAAAATCTTAACAGTAGTTGGTAACAACAAA
>Ga0208011_1000434_pt1 | contig 16339 bp, 14 predicted proteins | sample 7_EtaG_FD_184080 | JGI IMG/M metagenome (GOLD analysis project Ga0208011, IMG submission 184080) | Marine viral communities from the Subarctic Pacific Ocean - 7_ETSP_OMZ_AT15161 metaG (SPAdes) (version 2) | ecosystem: Environmental > Aquatic > Marine > Oceanic | place: Pacific Ocean | collected...
CGAGGCTATCGCTGCCCCCGTTTTCGACCTCTTCTTCTCCTCAGCATCCGGCACCGCTTTGTCCACAATCGCACGAGCGACCTTCCGACTTTCTGTTCTCGCCATGTTTGCCAACCTCGCAGAATCTTCTTCAGATAATCCCGCATCACGAGCCTTATCAAAAGCCAATCTCCCAGCACGATCCGCAGCAATCTCCGCAGCAGAATTAACAATCTCATCTCGCTCCGCAGGAGTCAATGCACATCCAACCAAACATAATGACAAAAAACAAATCGGTACTAATCTCATTCCTCACTATCCCCTTTCCTAACTTTTGCATCTACATCGATAATCTCTGGAATCGTCCTCTTCCTCAACGCCTCCACTGCCGACTCTATCTCTGGCTGAGACAGAAGGGTGATATTAAGAACAGTACCGGAACCATCCTGATCCGACTGAGCGTTCTGGTAATACTTCTTGTGTCTCTTGTCAATTATACTTTCAGATGCCTTGAGGCTAAGTGCATCGTTATCAGTTTCCCGTGCTATGCGTTCTATGTTTTGTAAGTGTGAATCGAGATGTGCAGCAGATGCTGCGAGGTATTTCTTCTCGAAATCATCATCATCGTGTCTTGCCCGGTGAAGGGCAGATTGAGATACGCCAACCAAGTGACAAGCGGCAAGAGGTGGAAGACCACGAGCCAAAGCACTTATGATCGTACTCTTAACCCTTGGGGTCATCTTGCTCTTCCGGCCCGTCTTTGCTGGTAATTTTTGTGTTTCTTCACCCATAGAAAACCCCCATCCAAACAGAACCAATCAATAAAACACTACCAGAAAAAATGGGGGGAATCATTATTCTCGGACTATGCGTTGGCTATCGTGGTCACAGTGCCTGACGACCCTTTGAACTTTAACGCACCGGATTCCACATACAAAACGCCACCTCCACTCGGTGTTCCCGCTGGTACAGTCGTGGCATTTCCGATTGCCATGATCCCCTCTCCCCCGGCAACATCTGTAGTATTCCATCCCATGTTCACACCAGTAGCAGCGGTCGCACCAACAAGCCAATTCTCCGGGTCAACCGTGAAAACCTCGTCCATAAATGCGGTTCGATATGCCCACTTCCCAGTGTCATCCATCACCGTATACGGAACCATCGTCCCGAAAGATGCGGTCCTGAATTCGAGTTCCCCGCTGGTTGTTGAAGAAGATGCCTGTACTGCCCGGAATCCCGCCTTCTCACCTAACGCATTACAGAACGTCATACCCCAAGAATCTGCCGTGCTATTTCCAGCAGACTCAAGTTGCATAATGTCGGCATCCACCGAGGAGGTTGCTGGGTCTTTGACCTGCAACAAGTAGGACGGGTTGTCCACCCCAATCCCAACATTGCCACCAGACTCGAATACCACTCGATTCGTTACTGTCGAATCCGTACTCGAACCAAATCGAAGATCACCCGAATCGTCCTTGATGACATACCCGGCACCCACTCCACCGTTCTGTAAATCTGGAGTACCTACACCGAATTGAGATCCCGGTCCTGCAATGAATGAAGTAGTCGAACGAGACGCACCGGACGCAGTAGCATAACTGTTGTCAACATCCGCAAGGTCGATCTCTGGAGCTAACATGCACCATCCACCGTCTGCCGTTCCACCCATGTATCGATAGGATTCAGGATCGTGAGTATAGTTCCACCCGAAATCAGACGTTAAGTAGGTCGATCCAACCTTCTGGCCTTGTGCCCCGAACGCTTCCAAACGACCCGTGATCGGAGTCTGCTTGTCTATGTTATCTCGAATCTCCTGTAGATCCGGCATCGTCCAGTTCTTGTAGTTAGTCCAATTCCCAGCAACCTTCTGGGGACGAGCGAGGATAGACGATAGACCACTCTCGATAGTCGTAGCAACGAATGGACGCATACCATCATCAAGGGTGTAAGGCTCAAGAACTGATCGATAAACCCCCGCTTTGTACTTGAGAGGCCACTCCGCAAGTTTCTGAGGATTGTCACCCTTCTCCGATATCTCACGGCTCAACGCAGGATCGACCCCACCGCTACCATGTGCCCCCATATTGCGATCACCGACAGGAACCGCATCTCCAGCAGTCGGAATTTCAATCCCATCGTCCGTAATAATTAAGCCGGGTTCTTCCGTTATCGGAATGTCCTTTATCGGATCTCCCGGTGGCGGTTTGGCTGGAGGAGTATAGGGTTCATAAAACCACGTATAGGATCTCCAACGGTGCATACCGTATCGACCCCCACCGATGAATGGGTGAGGCATACTCGGATCAAACTCGAAACGAACATTGACCGGGAATGGAGCTACAGAAGCACTCCCCCACAAACCATCATGCTTTAGCGGTCCATCGTACAATCCACCCGGTTTCACGAAATAACTGTTGAGGCTCAGGTGGGTAGCAAAGATCTTGTTGCCTTCCCCGTCCTCACCAAGAACATGATCGTTCCCGCAATCGAGTTCGAATGGACCGGAGTATCGCTGAGAAAGATGACCGTATCTCCCCTTTGGACAACCATCCCCGCTCTCCTCCTGAACAGCAACCGTCTCCTCACCATACGATGCGACTGATGTGGTCGAGTTTGGATCAGAGATTGCCTTCGCTTTCCACTCATCATATTTCCCGGTTCCATGTCCCGATTTCCCAAACTGACCCGAATTCAATAGACGATTAAATTCAGCAACCAATTCGGTAGGAATTGTGTCGTAACTCCTTGAATCAGAATGACTCGGATTGTCACGGAACGGCAATGCAACACGGGTGTATTTCTGTGGACCCCTGACCTGTGGGGTGGAGTTACCCTTCCCCTTCTGCCAGATCAATCCACCAAGAGTGTCATCACAACCGCTCTTGCCCACATTGATCGCAATGACCGGGTTCTCCGAACTGATACTGTCACCCTCGATCTCATGACCAACCTTGAAGATTGACTGAAGTCTTGCAAGTTTGTCTGGATCAACCCGGAATCCTGACTTCATGTCACCGACAAGAGATCCCATCTCCTTATCACCATGACAGTGAACCGCAACCATCCTCGGATCGGTGGGATAGAAAAGCTCTTCCTGATAGTTCTCGTTATCAGCAGAGAGGACGATCCCAAACCAATCGAGAGGGAACTTCGGCCAGAGATTCTTCTCACCCTCCATAGGGTTTTGGTAGGACATATACGCAAAACGATTGTCCCCGCTCCAATCCTTCTTCCAGATCGGCAACAAGGATGCAGTATCCATTTCCTTGCAATGCCCTGAACCGCTCCCGGTGACTTCTGGAGCTTTCGGATTCGGACCCTTCGTTCCCGGTTTGTTGTCCCTCTTGGGTTCTCTTCTCGCAGCAATCATCGTAGTACCGCTACGATTAGACGATCCCGGTACAACCCCAAACCCCTTGTTCGTACTGGGACTCCCTGCTCCAAAGGTTATCTTGGAACCAGCCTGACGTATATCCCATCCCATCGAGGGGGTCGATTGGGCACTCTTCGGACCTTCCTGTCCCTCGTCCAGACTCTGATCAGACGCTGTTTTTGCTGGCCAGGAGAATCGCCAACCACCGATAGGTCTGCTTGCTCTCTGCCAATACATTCCACCGATCAGATCTCCACGAGCATTCGCATCCTCGATCCAATGTCCCTGTTGACTAAGGCTCTTTGTTCCACCCTTATTGTCTTCTCGACCCAATATCCTGAGAGCGATAAGAGAGCAACGAAAGTCGAGAGGCCAATCCTCCTGCTCAAAACCCTCGTGCTGGAGAGGGAGGAAACCAGGTCCACCGAAACTGCGACTATCACCAACCCTCATGGTTGTGCCAACTTCATAATTGTTGCCCTTGCCGAATCGTCCATGAATGACATTAGATCAAACTGAGTAACCGTCTCTGGCATATCGACTGAAACAGAACCCTCACCACTCGTTTCGAGAGAATAGGTCACCGAGTTCAACCAACCATCAGGATGCAAGTTTGGAACGAGATCTCCCTTGAGTGCCCCCTGCAAGTGATCGACATGACCGCTGTAGATTCGAGCAGCAACCGCAAGTGCGATCTGATTCAATGAGGCACCCTGTGCATTCGAGCCACGGTTTATAACAAGATCTCCAAGATTCGGTGGGCTATCGTCCCCACCATTGTATACTCCGAAAATCTTTTCGATCTCTTGATACTTATCGTCGCTCCACCCAATCCTTGCCACCTCGACCCCGGCACCAATCCGAATATAAAGATCCGGTCCTAATGCGTCCTTGATGTCCTTCTTGACATTCGGATGAACCATATCCAAAAGATCGCTGTTCTCTGGATCGCTTGGGTCGATAGTTATCTTCTCTAACTGCTGATCTACCTCTTTCCCACCACTATCGAAAGAGTTCCATGTCGCAGGAATAGCAGTCAAAACAACAGCCAGTTTATGATTAGCCTTTAACTGTGGACGAGAGGATTGAAATTCCCCATTCGCACCTTTACGAATCCCCGCAACAGTATCAAAAGCTATCCCCTTGGCTCGATCCTTTAGGTCGAGAGACGGTCCCGCTTCCAAGGGCAAATCCCCACCCGTATAACCAGTATCACTCATCTCAAGGAGACCAGGGAGTATCACATCATAGGCATGGAAAATGTCGGGAACATACTCAACCCGAAAAACCCCCTGCTCTTGATCCGCTATCGTGATCTTTGCATCAGAAGCAATCTGTGAGTCGAGTTTTGAAAACGGATATTCTTCACAAGGTTCACCATTAGGATTCGCACTCTTATTGACCGGATATGCCGATCCGTTAATGCAATAAAAGACCTTGCCTCCACGGCTTCCATCTGGATTTTCCTTCGAAGCATAAGCATCTCGGAATTGAGACCTCTGGTTGTTCATTCGGCAAAAGTCCGAATAGACAAGAGAAGGTGCAAGAGATCCCGTTTCCGCATCTATAAGAGCAACCCGATGTGCCTTGACCGATAATATCCGATCCCACCATGCCGGAACGATCTTAAACGTCCTTCGGAAATTTGACTGGATTGAATTAACACGAGACAACCAATCCGCATTCGACCTCACCAATCCAGCAAGATTGAGGTTCGACCACATATCAATGAAGGGAACCATAGCCCTTCTGAAATACTTCAGATTCTTTATTGTCCCCCCAGCGATACTCGGCCATTCCTCAGCGTTCCACATGGATACCGCTTTATTGAACTCAACCCATGTACCCTGAGTAATGTCGTTTAATTTGAAATCTGGCAAAGGGAGAACATTCTCCACCCTTCTTTGAGATTTCTGGATCTTGTTTAGAGTGCTTCTTTTCGGATCATATTTACTCTCAACCTCATCCTTCTCTGCGAAATCAAACCGCAATTCCACCTCTCTGGTAAAGAGAACATGGATCTTCCTGGGACGACGAAACCTATTTGAGATTGCCTGAATCAATCCACCCCCTACCTTCGGGGCACCAGCGGAACGAGCAATACCCTTCTCCTTGCCGGACGCACGAGAGTAGAAACAAACCGAACCGGATGCGGTGATATAAACACTTATCTCCGGTAAATACGCTAATGCCCTCGAAAATGCCTGATCTGCCGAATCGTCGAGCAATAAATTCTCAACAGGTAATTGCTTTAATTCGTGTTCTTTGTCTAATCCATGCCACGGGACGTTGACCCCGTTGTAATCCTTTTCCGTCTGAAGAACCGCACCAATAACATTGATAATCATGTCCAAGGCGGTCCACTTCTCAGACGATGGAGCGTACCCATCATCAAGGCGATCAAAGGTTTTCAAAGACCAAGGTGCGTACCATACATCATCCGCAACGTCCTGAATCGTTTGGGGAGAGTCGATAGATATAAGACGCTTGTACCCCACTCTTCTTCGCCAGTTATAACGTCTTGGACCTATATGTCCGTATCTCCACCAAATCCTTCGATCCGCAACAACGACTTTGTCGATGTAAGGAACCATACTCGGTGTTTTACCAATGATATAGAGATCACTGAAAACCTGAGTATGGTCACCGGATTCTATGCGAAGCTCGACAGGAAGATTGGTACTTGCTGCTCTGGATATAAGTTGCTTCACATGATCGGGAGTCATGTCGAATGTTGCGGTATGAGGAGTTACCCCACTGGACAAGGTCCATGAAACTGGAGCAGAAGCCAGAAGAGGGAATCCACCAAGAGTTGCTGATGTAGACATTCTTATATACCTCTTGGGTCAGAGGCACCATAAACAGCGTCCGATGGAGTTATTACAGATGAAGCGGGAGCGGATGCTATGGGGGTATATGCCTCTTCCACGAGTACTGACGTTTTGTCTAAAACATCAAACGTGAAACTGTCCGTACCAAGTCGCAATGGAGAACGACTTATATCGTAAGAGATCCCGATCCACCGGGAGTCGGATGGTTTGTCATCGTTCTTGACTACAGAAAACGCTGGACCTGCGTCATCCGACTTTGCTTTCACCTCGGCTGAACCCCTGGTAGACGAAGATGCTCCAGCAGATCCAGACGGAAGATTGAACTTGAATCCATCGTTTGCCCCAATTCCTACGCTGAAAGATCCACCTCCACCAGACCCACCAGAAGAGTTCCCCTGAGATGCACTCATGAGAGTTCTTTGGGTTGTAGTTGTAGTCCTCCTGACCGTCTTTGGTCCCTGATATAAATACTTGGACATTGCGTTTCCGGTCCAAGCTGGAACGAGGATTTTCCCTTCCATCGTTTTAACCTGCACCGTCTGCTTATGCTCCAATAGGCTTGATCCAGTAGATCCAACCGCAGCAATCTGAATCGTTATCTGGTTTTCATCATAATCGTAATCAGGAGCGGATTCGGTTATGGCAATCGCACCAGACGCAAAGGTTGTTTTGATCTGATCATAGACCCACGATTTTATCGAACTCCAAACCCCACGGAGATCCTGGGTAACATCCTTGTCTATCCATGCTGAATAAACACAAGAAAGATTGACAAGACGTTCCGCACCCGAATTAACCGTATCCCCAGGCCCGATCTGACTACGACTAATCTTGAGTGATTGGCGAACAATTCGACTGTCATCTGTCGTACCCGCTTGACTGTAGATCAGTTCATCAAAAACACGAGTAAATCGTAAGGTCTTGTTCTCGTAATCTGTTTCTGTATTCGGCTCATCACCCAATTCATACGTGCCACCGAGACTCGTAAGAATACTCGCACAAAAGGAGGAAATGATCGCTTCATACTTTGTTCTCGCATCATCCCCGACAATCGCAGTCGCTGCACCAGAGATGGTAACGGTCCTTTTCCTGGCAGGAGAATACGCAACATTTACCTGCGAATCCAAAATCCCGGTTGTGGGAGCGTTATTCGCTGGCATCTCGCAATCAATTCGAACCGTATACCGTCTGGATCGACCCGTATCTTTCAGGTCTTCCATTTTCATGATTGTCGGTTTCGTATTGAATCCGGTATTACCGCTATGACTCAACGACAAGATCGTATTCGAACCCTGCTCAATAAGAAGATTCTTGAATGGAGTCCTGAATATCGCTTCAACAGATGCGATCTCTGTTGCGAATGCTGCCTCGGTGGATGCGGAAATTACGAAATCGAACTCTACGGAAGAGGTCTCATAGGACTTTGTTATTCGGATATAACCATCGATCAACCTATCCGTTGTCCCACCAATCGTGAGAGTGGAATAGGTAATCGCTAATTCACGGTCTACTGCTGGCATCTAATTCAACCTCCACTCCCCGGAGCCTGGGAAATCCCCTTTTTAATAACTTCTGAAGCCTGGGAGTACACTACTTTTTTTATGTTTGCCTGTAATTCGTAATTAAGCTCACCTATCATCCTCGACGTTCCCATGAGTCCAACAACAAACCCCTCATTTGGCGATAAATCCGCACCAACAGACGCTTTTATTGCATTCGATCCATTATCAATGGCTAATTGAACCCCAGCGGTCCACGATCTTAGTCTTGTTATTTCTTCCGACATTTCATGTAATTTGCTTTCTATAATTTTCGAAAAGCCCTCTAAACCAGGCAACTTTACACCTGACGCTTTTAACGCTTCCATACCTATTGCCGTGGCTGGTCCGGCACCGAATTCAAGAAAAGGGACAATCGCCTTCATCGCAGTTCCCACAGTTCTGGCACCAACTTCCCCACTCATTCTGATTCCCGATGCCACTACGGGTCCAGCAAAAGGAACTATCGATGCAACTCCTGCTGCTGCTATAGCGGTCCCACGAATTATCCCTTGAGCAGCAGAAATCCCAGCGTTTGCACCCAACTTAAACAAATCAGGAACCTTCATGGAAGAAACGGATCGTGCAGTTGACCTGAGTGCCCCGCTAACCGGGTCTCCACCTCCACGACCCCCCCGTCCTCCTCCACCTCCTCCTCCACGACCTCCCCCTCCCCCTCCTCCACCTCCACGAAGAGATCCCAAGAGAGTGCTGTTACGCTTTACCCTGCTCTCTATCTTCTGGAGCTTCTTTAATGCATCAGCAGTATCAAGTTCGATCTTGATTTTTACGTCTGGTAGTCCTTCAGCCATCAGGTCACCGTCACTGTTGAAGTCATGTATGCACTATACCTCTCGGTTGTGCTGGAACCCCACTCATCATAAGTGGCCCAGATGGTATAAGAATATGTTCCAGTCCCTGGCCTATCCCTCCAGTATCCTGCTACTGCTGGAAAAGCTGAACCATCTGCAACTACAGAAGCGGACAGATCAGTAGGATTTGTTGCTGGGCTTGATCCCGATTTTCTCAGTATTCTGACCCCACGAGAATCAAAACGCATAGGGGCAGATGTCCAGTTCAGATCACAAAAAGTAGAAGCCGCATTATCAGTCGCAACAAATCCCAGAACAGGATGATAAAACCGACTCGCAGTGGTCAACGCATCGAAAAGATAAGTCCGAATGCAGGAATAGCGATTGTCATCATCCAGTTCCGCTTCCGCTTCAGACTTTGCCCTCGAATAGATCACAACCCCGTTGATCGTATTCAAACTCTCGATGGCACCATAAAGTTCTTCCTCGACCTCCAGCAATCCTCGTCCACGAGAATCCCCCTGCCCCTGCCGACCTCCACCGATAAGAGCAAATTGGCCGAGTGGGTCACCGGGAACGGTTACGCTCAACCGAACTCCAATCGATTGCATGATGAGATCCGGTTCCTCATCGTGCATAGGATCAGACTGGGCACCCAAAGGACGCAATACTGCCGTTGGAGTGACAAGAACCGAAAGTGCTTGATCGTCAGGTGCGACCGAAATAACGACCGAATTGTTTTGGAAAACATCCGACCCGGTCCCCTCCCACTTCCGCTGGAGAAGGAGGTATTTAATTTGTCGAATAACTTGCCAAGTGTTCACAGGTTTACTTCCTTCTTACTCTCAATGGATACCTGGGCTGAGTCGAGAACGACAGAAAGTATGTTCCTGACCATCATCTCACCATCATCATCCTGAGACATAATCAAAGATGCCTGATAGGTTGACTGAGAGGCCAAACCGACAAGAACCGCTTTATCCCTCATGATCCGGTTTCCAGCCGAAACAAACGCTGATCGAGTTTCATCCGAAAGACCAAACCAATCCTTCATCGTAAGAGTTCCACCACTCCGCAAGAAGCATTCTGCGTTTCGTGACAAAACCATATACGAAACATCATCGATCCCATCGTCAGATTCTGAGATAAGACCAGAGTCAATTACAAACTCGTCGATCATAGGGTCAAGTCCTCTCTCTTGCCGATATCGTATACCTGTCCTGTCGAATTGGGGATTGCCTGGAAAACGACCCCGATACCAAACTCTTCCGCTAAAGAAAGACGCATCAAGGAAGTCTCCTCTACCATAGGAATCGCCTTGCGAACGAGAACCATAGGATGACGATCCACCGCTTTCGGTGAGAATAGCAAGATAAAAGACTTGTTGCTCAGAAGATACCCAGCACGATTGAATGATCCCCCGGATACTCGTCCCAGAATAGAGCGGTCTCCAGAGGTAGCTCCAGTCCCTGTGTTTGGAAAGATGTTGCTAATGGCATCATTGTCCCACTCCCTTAATACTGCTGCGAAAACGGCAGATTCACCCGTATAAACTGATTCGACAGGTGCCTGACCCCACTCCTCGGCAGTGACCAGACTCGTAGATATCCCGAACCGCATCTCTGCGTCACGGGTTAGTCCCATCTCGGTTCCACCATGAGGAAATGCACTTGCCAGGTTCGTCGGATTTATAACGATTCGGCCCGGTATTCGAAGAATATCTCGAACTAATGCAGTTGACATTTATTCAGATCCCTCGCTCTATCATGATTTCTTTGTTCTATCAGCAAAACGATCCTGAATAGTACGAGCAATTTCTTGTGAAACCTGAGTCGTTATCCCAAGAAACGGTCTTGCCGCTATATTTGTCGTTAGCATTTTAGTCTTATACAGGAAACCCATCTTCTCTGCCCTCTTGACCATTTCAGATAGGTTATCAAGACGATCCTGCTTTGTCCGTTTCGGTTTGCTCTTATCCTCTTTTTTCACAGAGAATCGGGCACCTCGCTTCATAACCCCCTGGATAATCGACTTCTTCCCCTTTGAAGCGGCATCCTGAATCATTCTCAAAAAGGAGTCGAAGGCACTCGATGTCTTCTTTTCCGCAGTCGGTGACTTGCGAGGGGTCGATTTGCGTGGAGTAGCCTTGCGTGGAGTAGTCTTGCGAGATGAGGGTTTAGAGGGAGCGGTTCCACCAGATTTCGCTCTACCAGCAGAGTTCGCTACCCACTTTTTGGAGCTTTTATCATACGTTCCGATGCTCCTTCTCTTCTCCTTCAGACCCTTCATCCAATAACTGTAGTTATCCAAAGCACCCTCGGTGACAGGAGTCTTCCTGGTTCCACCGAATTGCTGATAAGGAGCGTAAAACTCAGCTTTCCCGAAAACTCCAACCACTACAGCATGAGAAGAAACCCTCTTAACCGAATTCGAGACCCCAAGAGATCTACGCAAAAGACCCGTATCCATCAATGCGGGGGTTGTCTGAAACCTTCTATTCTTCGGTTTCCGCTTTCCGTCTGTGAAATCCTGTAACGCCCCGGCAATATTTATGGACGGTTCCGCTCCAGCACGAGTCCCCTTGTAGCGTGGAGACCAACTCTCACTTCCAAACGATTGCTCATCGAAGGATTTCTGAGCATTCTTGGCTACTACTACCCCGATCTGACGCAAAAGGACGGTTGGATCTTCCAGTCTCTTGCGTATACGAGCGAGTTTTCTGACCTGAGAAGCGAGTGGTCCGGTAGGGTTGGTGGATATATTCTCACCTGTATACCCCATATCCGCAGTCATAAAGACCTCCCGCTATGAATGATCCCAATCGTTTCCAGGTGCAGGTGCCCCAGGAATAAGATCGGTGAATCGCCTCCAGTCGAATTCTGGTCGAACAACCTCGTCCCCAGTCTGCTCTGGAGATGGTTGAAGTACGGAATCTGTCTTTGGAGATATACGATCTCGTCCAGTAACGAGAGCGAGATCCCTCAGTCGAGAAATATACTCCTCATGCTGAGATCGAGCGTAGTTTCCACCCGTCCCCGTCCTCACCCCAAGTTTGGCTACGACCCCATCAACAGCAACCGAGACGTGTCTTGCATCATTATCGTTATACACAACCCCAGAATAGATCTTGAAATCCGCTTCTGTATCCGTGCAAGCATTTGACAATCGGGTGGTATCTATAGTTGTGGAGCTTGGATCTGTCGGGTTTGTCAGATTGACGAGAAATTGAGTCCCGTATCTGTTCTGAACATTAAGAGTCAAACTCATGAATCACCTATGAAGGATCTGCCCAGGTAATCGACCCACCTGTGGCATGAGGAAGATAGCGACCCAAAGACTTCCAAAACCAAAACTGCAAAACAGACTCAGTCGCAGAGTCGGTCCATGTAAAATCATCCAGTCTCAAAAACGGAGTGGCACCCCCAAGAGGAAGATACCAAAGACCATCAAAAGGCTGAAACGGAGTGAAAATCAAATCATCCACAAGAACCGTTCCGGTTGTATTGGATGCCAACTCGATCTTTACAACAGGAGTCGAAGCGTTAAAAGTCTTGAGCCAACTCTTTTGGCCGATTGCAACTTCCAGAAGATTCCACCCGGTTTGAGCAGAAAGAGCTACCGTAGCAGTCTGGTCACCACAGGTAAGAGTCAAGTTGCCATCCCCAGAACCAACCTGCCTGTTATATGCAATCGAGCAGTAGTAAGGAACATTCGGGTTTATGTCGATATTCCGAACACTAAACGCTTGTGAAACATAATCGTTTGTTTCGAAAACCAAAGACGCAGGAGATCCACCATCACTTGGATCGTCACGGTAGTAATTGGTTGTATCGATCTGAAAGTTGGCAATGTCTCCATTAACCGTCCAATCATCAATCGCAGTCGGAGCAGCAGTAGTCCCCGAATATCGAGTAAAACTGCTATTCCCAGTCAACGAATCTCTGGCCGAAACACTACGAATCTGAGTCGTTAAACCAGATCCCGTAATCTTCAGAGCATCCTTCTCCGAATCAGATCCACGAAACTGGAAGACCTCTTCGTTCTTCTGTGCCCCTGAGTTCGCATCAGAGACGCACTCAGCCAGTTTAACCTCTGGGGTACAGTTCTCTATGTCGTATGCGTTCTCGTCCCCTGTGAGCCTCTTTATGGTCCCTGATCCCACATTGGATGTACCAGGATCAGATACTGCACCATAGGTGAACCCACGACTCTTTACCGCTTGGCTATTGGTGTTCATGTATTCGTAGAGTCGGGTAAGAATGGTTTGAACATCCTTCTCCGGTGCATCGATCACCTGACCCATTTGAATGAACAGGGGGGACATCATCGATCCCCCCCCATTGATAGCAGAAACGAGTGATGCCCGAAAACCTGCAATGGTGCTTAACAACTCTGGTGCATAGTCAGTCTCAAGACTCTGGATGAGGGTGTCCTCGTCATCCAGGTAATTGTCAGAGCTTACCCCTGCGTACTCACGAAAATGCTCAAGAATTGCAACCACATTTGAAATCTGAGTCTCAACTTCGGCTTGACTCGGACTACTCATTTTTGTTTATCCCTTACACCATAGTTTCTGGTGTTTTATGTCTCCAATTATGAGGCATATCGGCCTCGATAACCTTCATGTATAGAAACTTACCGAGAGGCTCATCATTCCCTTTTTGCCGATACCTACCGGAATCTGCATTTAATACGAATGATCTTGCACCTTCAGAGCGAACGACCTTTCTGCCAACCGCTTTAGCGATCAGTTCGATATCGGTACGTCCCAACTCGATAGTTTTCCCAAGAACACGGTCCCGGTGAGAAACACCACCATCTTCATCCCAATGAAGAATCTCGTTATGCCTAGGGAAATCCGCTCCCCCAGCATGAACAGTCCAATAGGGGCATTCCTCTGTCGTACCCATCCAGACCTGATATTTCTTCTCGGTCTTGGATTTGGGGGTTTTAATTAAAATGGCTCCGCTAGACTTGATTGTGGTTTCCTTAACAAAATCGTCGTTCACGACTTCATTAAAAGATTCAATCGTCTCGGAACCTACACTGGTCGATTTGTCCTTGGCTTTAGGTGGACGACCTCGACGCTTCTTTACAGTTGATTCAGTCATTTAGAGTTCTCCCGGCTATTCGGTTAGCACAGGTTGTGCCTCCAAAGAGACACAACCCATACCAGCAAGTGTTCCTGATTAGATCAGGATTAGTTATTAACCTTGACAGTCTGATACGGCAGCATGACTCCGTAACCTTCACGACTATCCCATTGCACATGTTCAATCTTGGTCTCACGAGCGGAGTCCGAGTTGTCCATATTGCCATAAGATTCCCGCAATGCTTGCCTCAGTTGCTGGAAGACAGCCTTATGAGGGGCACCCTTACTGAAGACGTAGAAATCGTCATCAGAAGCAGGAATACGTTGGGTGGGCCAAAGATCAATCTTCAGTCCACTCTCCATGATGATGTTAGTCACCGCAGCGTTAGACGTAGAAGAAACAGGACCAGCAAGAGTACGTCCCTGTTGGAACGCTTCTGCGAAAACTTGCCAGTTGTGTACACCAAAGATAACCGTGAAACCCTTATCCAGAACATTGTCGCTCCAGAGGGGTTGCGATTCGGTATCTTGGAATCCACGCATCTGCTCAACCGAACTGAAAAAGTCGTTACGGATGGCAGCACTGGATGCGACTCCGGTGCCAGTCAGCAGATTGCCATTTGTAATTCCGAACCGAGCCGATCCTCCTGCCGTAGTTGCATACATGGCAGCACCATCAGGAGCGGTTGGAATTGCGGGCAACAGGTCATTATCAGTTGAATTGAGAAGAACCTGAAAAAAGATCCGCTCAGGAAGAGTCGCAAAGTTGCTTCCAGCTTCACGGGCACGTTCCATAAGAGAACGAGTCAAGTCGTCAGCTCGATCATTTTCGTGCCACTCTATTCTTATCCCGAAGTCTCTGTTCGTGCAAGAGAACTGAACCGATCCGAAAGCGTCAGCAGGAATACCCTGTCCCCTCGTCCATATACGGGGGTAGGGGGCACTCTGAAAGTAAGCGTATAGCTCGGTCAACTTGTCACTTGGAATTCCAAGATCCATTACAGAAGACAGACGAGCAGCAACCGCTTCATACGATTGACGGTAGGCATCAGCAAAGTCTGCTCTGATACCAGCAGTCAGCGTATTGGCAGATACAATTTGTCCAACAGCCATTGAATTATCTCCTCACCCTAAGAATTGGTTACGCCCTGGTATTGGGCAAGGGAGTAAAGTTGTACATCGCAAGTAGTACCTGAATACCAATGGGTAATAATCCCAATTTCTTGCACGTTACTCGTTGCGGAAACGTCGAACGTATTATCGTCCGTGGCATACACCTTGTCTCCGACATGAGTAATTGCTGAAGTCCCGGTGACAGCGACCTTTTTCAAGATCAAACCACCACAGTTGACATTTACATTGACAACAGGACTTGCAGAGGTATCGCCAGTTGCCTCACGAAGGGCAATTCCAGCAAAAATATAGTTAGCGGTATCAGCCCACAGGACAGCATATCCCGTGGAATCGTCAATACCGATTAGAGATCCCGCATAACAAGTAACTGCGTTAGTAAGAGGAAACGCATTTACATCTGTAACGGTGGTCTCGTAGAAGGTATCAGCAGAAAGTGCCATGTTTATCTCCTAACGATTTCGCCTTGAACGGCATTTAGTTGAGTGGAAACAAAAGATTCACGAGAAGCGGTAACGAGACCACGCTTTTCGAGTTCATCATATTGTGTGGAAGCCTCACGAGCCATTGAAAGTGCATCAGCACCCTCATTAGCATACTTGAGAACCTCCGGGGGATCAGCAATACCAAAGGAAGCCTCAAATTCTTCCATAGTCGCTGCCGGATACTTAGGTACAGAAGTCTTATAGGAACTCACAAAAGCCTTGATGGTCTCCCTCGGTTTAGTCGAGGTAGAAATCAGGGTTTCCATGTTCGCACGGGTCGATTCATCAGGATGCCATTCGGCAAGTTCGACCATTGCGTTTTCCACCAAAGAACTGTTCTTCTCTTGAGTAGCACGTTTACGCTCACGAGCTTCCAGTGCAGCGATCTTTCCTGAAAGTGCTGCCATTGTTGCCGATTGCTCGACAGGAGCGACGATCTTTTCAGATTCCTCGGTCTCCTCAATGTCTTCTTCCTCTTCGACTTCATCTACATCTTCATCGCTATCGACTTCCAATTTGGCAGCGATTTTAGACAACATTGCGGAGATTGCTTCAAGATGTGTTCCGAGTCCGAGTTTATCTTCCGGCTTATCTTCGCACATCTCCTCCTCTTCTCCTTCTTCCTTGCCCTCTTCGTACTCATACCGATCTACTTCGGCACGTTCCTCCCTGGACTCGAAATCTTCACTGGCGAAAGCAGGCGTTGAATCTTGCTCTTGCCGTTCGTCGTATCTTTCTTCAGTAGCCATTTGGCCTCCTCCGAAACTGAAAAGAATTGCTGATCCATTCGCAAACTCACGGCAAGCCACCACTGGTTCACGGTTTCTAAACTTCTTTACTGGTTTTTTCTCATCCCCCAACCGGAGAATGTCGAACCTAAAATACGGAACTTCGTCACTTAAAAGTGCCAAAGAATTAACCTCTGGGTCTTCCCAGGAAAAAATCTCAACAGAACGATAGGGGAAGTGGTTCTTTCTTACTCCCTCAAACGCCTCTTCTCTGACCTGCTCCTCGACCTCAGAGATCAGGTCCTGGTGCTTGTCCGCAACCTCGCCATATTGATACTCATCAAAGAGGCTCAACTGATGCATGAGGGCG
>Ga0208011_1000436_pt1 | contig 16247 bp, 10 predicted proteins | sample 7_EtaG_FD_184080 | JGI IMG/M metagenome (GOLD analysis project Ga0208011, IMG submission 184080) | Marine viral communities from the Subarctic Pacific Ocean - 7_ETSP_OMZ_AT15161 metaG (SPAdes) (version 2) | ecosystem: Environmental > Aquatic > Marine > Oceanic | place: Pacific Ocean | collected...
AAAGTACTTCACGGTGTCGTAATACGGGCTTTCGGTCCCATGGCAAATGCCGGATCGAGACTTCTTGACTACATCGGCCGCCCCTAACAGCGGCAGGGCCGATAACAACAAGATCAACAGCAACCGGGCTGCCATCGTAATTGTCCTCCTTGATCTCAGTTTGCGAGTAGGGCAGTTGCGTTATTTCTTGGCATTGCCCTTTTTCTCATCTGTCGTCGACGTCTTTGCAATCAGGGCGTCCAAATCCTTCTGAAGGGCGGCAGCCTGCGTCTCAGCCTGCACAGCTCTGCGCTCAGCTTCTTTCTCAGCTTTTCTGGATTCGTCCCGCTCTTCCTTCCGTTCTTCGGCTCTCCTCAGAGCAGCCTCTTCACGCTCCGCAATCGCAGACAGCTGGGCTTTCAGCTCAGACCGCGTGTCAACCAAGTTATCGTTGGTCCGTTTCAGGCCCTCAATGTCCTCCTGCTGTTTCTTGACCGTTTCCTTGAGGGAATCACGCTGCTCCCGGAGATCCTCTTTATCCGCTTCCAACGCCTTATTTCGGGCATTGAGGCTTTTCACCTCATTCTCGGCCGCTTCACGCTTACCCTTTTCCTGCTCCAGTTTCTCCGTGGTAACGGCAAGGTCTTTCTCCAGGCGCACCACTTGCTGACGAAGCTTCTCCACGTTCGTATTTGCTGCCTGGAGCTCGGCGGAGGTTTCGTTCAGCCGGGTCTCTCTATCAGTCAGCTGATCTTCAAGGTCATCCACTGTGGTTGCGGCATCAATCAACTCGGCTTCAGCACTTTCCTGCTGCTCCTTCGCCGACTTCATCACATCCGCCACGCGCCTTTCCGCCGTCTTCACAGCCCGGTTGTTCAGGTTGAGGGCCAGGGAGCGGACCTGCTCCAAGAAGGCCCCCGTCATTTCGTTCAGCGCTTCCTCGACCTCCACCGGAAGGTCCTGGACCGGCTCGCTTTCAACAACTTCCTGAGTCTGACGGTAATCCTCCCAGACCCGGACAAGGCGGGAAGGGTTGCCGCCTCCAACCTCTTTCCGTAGCGCAAAGCCTGTTACGCGGCGCCCCTCGCTTAGCAAGCGCTTGGCGGCCTCAATGATCTGTTCGTCTTCAAACTCGGCGGGGCGCATGGGGCATACCTCACTATCAGTGGACTGTGCGAACAGTATAATGCATAATGAAGAAACAAACAAACGAACAAAGAAATAAATAAACAAACAAATAATGATAGATGTGAGGAAACGATGGCATCCACTGAAGTCACTGAGCACTACGACTTGCACCACAAGACAGGCGGCCACATTGGGCGGGCGAAGATCCGGTTGAAAACGACAAGGGTGCCCGAGTACAACGACTGGCGTTTTGACGGGAAAGTGGTGGTGAATGGCCCGACCGGCAACGCACTTGGGTGGATTAAGGGCGAAGTAAGAACGGGCAAAGTGTGCCTAGTGGATGACTGGGTTTTCCCGGCCTATCTGGAGGGGATGGGGCTGGCAACCTGGCTTCTGGATCGCTTGCGCAACCTGATTCCGGAAGAAGTCGGAGGGACGCCCTGGCTGAAGGGCTCTCTTAGCCCCGAAGATTCAAAGAAGTCGGATCGTGGCTTTGGCAAACGCAGAAACGATTTTTGGAAAAGACACCTGATCCTGGATGCGGACCCTGGCGCACATTACACACCGGACTCGAATGGACATGATGGATCGTTTCTCGCCCCCTGGCGTCGAAATGTGTTTGATCCCGACAAAGCTGGTTTTACTTACCAGAAGGTATCACCTGAAGTTCCGGGGTAAGACTTCGCGTAACTGGTGGCAAAAAGGTTAATATTCCCTGAAAGATGCTTTGCTTAGGAGAAGTTCGCTTGGAGGCAATCGCTGTTCCTTCCGCTGTAGACAATTTTCTCAAACGCTGGAAAGGCAATTCGGGGAGTGAACGTTCAAACTTTCAATCGTTCATGCGCGATCTTTGCACGCTCCTGGATCTTCCACTGCCAGACCCGGGGGAAGGGGACACCAGTCAGAACTCCTACGTTTTTGAGCGGTTTATCGCCTCTCCGCGAGTCGATGGCAACACTGAAAGCCGATACATCGATTTATACCGTCGAGACTGCTTTGTTTTGGAAGGGAAGCAGACGGGCAAACAACTAGCCTCTCGCAGCCACCAGAATGCCATCAACGCTGCGGTAGCCCAGGCGGAACGGTACATCAGGGGGCTGCCCTTCGAGGAAGTGGAGCACGGCCGCCCTCCATTCATCGTCATTGTCGACGTCGGAAATGCCATCTACACCTATTCGGAGTTCACCCGGACAGGCGGAAACTACGTGCCGTTTCCAGACCCCAGACATTTTGAGATCCGTCTGGACGACCTGCACAAGCCAGAGATCCAGCAGCGTCTTCGTCAGCTCTGGCTCGATCCCGACAAGCTCGATCCAAGCAAACACGCAGCCAAGGTCACTCGGGAAGTCAGTACCAAACTGGCAGAGTTGGCAAGATCCCTGGAGCGCAGCGGCTATGACGTTGAAAGGGTGGCGAGTTTCCTCAAACGATGTCTTTTCACGATGTTCGCAGAGGATGTCGAGCTACTGCCGAGAGAATCGTTTCAGAACTTGCTCGTAGACATTAAAGACCGGAATCCGGAGGCATTCCCTCATGCGGTTAAAGCCCTGTGGGATACCATGAATGCCGGCGGCTACAGCGAACGTTTAATGCAGACCGTAAAACGCTTCAACGGTGGTCTGTTCAAAAACATCGATCCAATTCCGCTGAACGCCGGCCAGATCCAGCTACTCATCGACGCATCGAAAGCCGATTGGCGCTTTGTTGAACCAGCCATTTTTGGGACGCTTCTGGAACGAGCCCTAGATCCCCGAGAACGCCACAAGCTGGGCGCCCATTACACACCCAGAGCCTATGTTGAGCGTCTGGTAATGCCGACCCTGATTGAGCCGCTTCGCGAGCAGTGGGGTGACATTCGAGGAGCTGCGGAAACACTTTTGCGTCAGGGGAAAGACGCTAAGGCGCTTCAGCAGGTCCAGGCTTTCCATTATCAACTTTGCCAAACCCATGTCTTAGATCCTGCCTGCGGCAGCGCCAACTTTCTCTACGTTGCCCTGGAGCACATGAAGAGACTCGAAGGCGAGGTCCTGGGCTTTATTTCCGAGCTGACACAAGGGCAGGGTGTCTTGGAAAGCGAGGGCTTGACCGTCGATCCCCACCAGTTCCTCGGACTGGAGCTAAATCCTCGGGCCGCACAGATTGCTGAGCTCGTGCTGTGGATTGGCTACTTGCAATGGCACTACCGGCTGAATGACCGCCTGGATCTGCCCGAACCAATTCTGAAGGACTTTAAAAACATTGAGTGTCGGGATGCTCTAATCGAGTACGACAGCCGGGAACCGGAGCTGGATGATAACGGGCAACCAGTAACCATCTGGGACGGCATCAGTATGAAGGTCAGCCAAACTACGGGTGAGCTAATCCCCGATGAAACAGGCCGCGCCACTGTGTACCGGTACCACAATCCACGCCGAGCCGAGTGGCCAAAAGCTGACTACATCATCGGTAACCCTCCATTCATTGGCGCTTCAACAATGCGACGTTCCTTAGGTGATGGATACGTTGACGCTGTGCGCCAGGTCTTCAAAGGCGTAGTTCCGGATTCTGCCGACTTCGTGATGTACTGGTGGCATACAGCGGCCGAGAACGTAAGAAAGGGTAACGTTCAACGATTTGGGTTCATTACCACCAACAGCCTGAAGCAGACCTTTAACCGGCGTGTATTAGAGCCGCACTTGAATGACACCAAAAAGCCTCTTTCGCTGGTATTTGCAGTACCCGATCATCCGTGGGTAGACGTCAATGATGGGGCTGCCGTTCGTATCGCCATGACAGTGGGTATGGCTGGAGAACATCCGGGGCAGCTTCGTCAGGTCATCAGGGAGACCTCCAGTGAAAATCGGGAGGCTCGTGACGTGCAGTTGAGCCAGCGAGCCGGCAAATTGTTCGCTGACCTCACCACGGGAGCGAATGTAGCTAGTGCCGAGGCCCTTGAGGCAAACGAAGGAATAAGCTCTCCGGGCGTCAAGTTGCATGGATCTGGCTTTATCGTAACACCGGAGGAATCCGTAGACCTGGGGCTAGGCAGGACGCAAGGCCTAGAGCATGTCATTCGTGAATACCGCAACGGTCGCGACCTAACTCAAAAGCCTCGCGGCGTGAAGGTGATCGACCTGTTCGGTTTGAAGGCCGAGGAAGTGCGCGAATACTATCCTACTGTCTACCAGTGGGTCCGAGAAAGGGTGAAGCCAGAACGCGACCAGAACAAGCGTGCCACTTATCGCGATAATTGGTGGCTATTCGGTGAGCCTAGGAAAGATTGGCGTGAAATGTCACGCGGCCTTCCACGCTACATTGCAACGGTGGAGACAACCAAGCACCGATTATTCACTTTTTTAAACGCAGAAATATTGCCAGACAACAAGCTGATTAATATCGCCATAGACGACTCTGCTAAGCTCGGCGTGCTCGGAAGTAGGATTCATGTTGCTTGGTCTTTCAGCACGGGAAGCCGCTTGGGAGTTGGCAACGATCCAGTGTATGTGAAATCACGCTGCTTCGAGACATTCCCATTCCCTATTTTTAACGCTGACCAAAGCGCCATAATCGGTTCTTTAGCAGAACGAATCGATGCACACCGAAAACGCCAACAACATGAATATCCGTCACTAACACTGACCAATATTTACAATGTTTTAGAAAAACTTCGTTCTGGTGACGAACTGACCGACAAAGAAAAGACAATACACCAACAAGGCCTGATTGCTATTCTCCGAGAGCTCCACGACGAGCTAGATCATGCCGTATTCGAGGCCTACGGTTGGTCGGACTTGGAAGGAAACCTGGTAGGACGTCCGGGTGCTACCACGCCGCTCCCCGATAAACCGGCGGACCAAGCAGAAGCCGAGGAGGAGCTTCTTATGCGACTGGTCGACCTTAACAAGCAGCGGGCCGAGGAAGAGTCGCGGGGCATCGTTCGATGGCTCCGTCCAGGGTATCAGGCTCCCGATGCCGTTCAAACGGCGGTGGACATTGCGCCAAAGGCAGCCGCTGCGACAAGCGAAGCCGTCACCAGCAAGAGTAAAGCGGCGTTCCCGAAAGCCATTCCCGATCAGCTTAGAGTGCTCCGGGAAGCTTTAGCCGAACGCTCTTACACCACTGAAAACCTGGCTGGGCTATTCAAGCGGAAACCTGTGAAATCGGTTGAGGAAGGGCTGCAATCTCTGGTGGCTGTTGGTATGGCAGGATTCGACGCACATACACAGACTTGGTATTCAATGTAGAAGTTATTATCGCGCATGGAGACACAATGATAAATCGCGGATCAGAATGGAGGCGCTGGGAACCACACATTCATGCACCAGGTACGGTACTTAATAACCAGTTTGGCGGAGAGGACGCTTGGGAGAACTACCTTTCCACGCTTGAGGGTCTATCCCCGAAGATCGAGGCTATTGCCGTTACCGACTACTACACTACTGAGACTTACGAAACCGTATTGCAATATAAAGAGTCGGGACGACTACCAGACGTTAAGTTGATTTTCCCTAATGTTGAGCTTCGACTGGATGTTGCGGCGAAGTCGGGTTTCGTAAACATACACTTGTTAGTCAGCCCTGAAGATCCTGATCACCTAAATCAATTGCGCCGAATTCTTGCTCGGTTGCACTTTAAGGCTTATGACGACCGGTTCGACTGTACCCGAGAAGACCTAATAGCCCTTGGTAAACGAGCGGACCCAAGCATCTCCGACGATTTGGCAGCGCTTAAGCTGGGCGCAACTCAATTCAAGGTTAATTTTTCTGCGCTGCGCGATATTTTTAATGAGAGTTCTTGGGCCAAGGAAAACATCCTCATAGCGGTCGCAGGAGCTTCAGGCGATGGAACTTCAGGTGTCCGTGAAGCTGCCGACAGAACAGTCCGCCAAGAGATCGAAAAGTTCGCCCACATCATATTTTCGAGCAATCCCGCCCAAAGAGAGTTTTGGCTTGGGCAAAAAGCTGTCTCGGTCGAGCAGTTGCAAGAAAGGTACAACGGTTGTAAGCCTTGTCTTCATGGCAGTGATTCACACGATCAAAATTCCGTTGGTCAGCCCGTTGACGATCGGTTTACCTGGTTAAAAGGGAGCCTGGAGTTCGATTCTCTCCGTCAAGCCTGTATTGATCCAGAAGGGAGAGCCTTTGTTGGCTCTGAACCCCCCAAAACGGCGATGCCTTCACAGGTTATTTCTAACATTTCGATAAAAGATGCGAGCTGGGTAGATACTCCAGATTTGCCTCTAAATCCTGGTTTGGTGGCCGTAATTGGTGCTCGCGGTTCAGGTAAAACAGCACTTGTCGATATGATAGCCGCAGGCTGTGAAGCGATTTCATCTAGTGCATGGAATGGCAATGAACATATCAGTCCATCATTCCTTTCCCGGGCCAGGCCACACCTCAGCGATTCTAAGATTGAAGTCAAGTGGGCCGGAGGAAGCAGCGGTACCAAATTTCTTGATGGTAGTGATGCCGATGGCCATTTCTCTTTTCCCAGGGCGAGGTACTTATCCCAGCAGTTTGTCGAAGAACTGTGTTCCTCGGTCGGAATCTCGGATGGCCTTATTGACGAAATAGAGCGAGTTATCTTTGAATCCTATCCCGTTGATGACCGTGAAGGGGCAATCGATTTTTCTGAACTCCGCGAACAGAAGACTAATCGTTATAGGCTGGCTCAATCTCGCGACTCCGGATCAATCGCCGACTTATCTGAGCGAATTGCTGGAGAGCTAGAGAAGGAAAGTTGGGTGGAGACGCTCACCCACCAAGTTTCTCAAAAACAACAGTTAATAGGCGGGTACCGGAAAGATCTTTCTAAATTGACCATTAAAGGGTCAGAAGATCAGGCCCGTAGGCATTCGGAACTTAGCGCGGCCGCACAAAATCTTCGGGAAAAGATTCAGTCTCTCACGAGCCAAAAGCGTTCCTTTATCGAATTGCAGGACGAGGTCCGAAGTACCCGCTCCGCGAAAGCACCTGAAATGCTACGTCAAGTGCGTGAGCGTCATCGCCAAAGTGGGCTGACTGACGAGCAATGGGATAATTTCCTTCTTATTTACAAAGGCACCGTTGACGAAAATCTCACGGCCTACCAGCAATGGGCCGACCAGCAGATCGCTAAGCTAACTGGCTCACCACTTCCAACACCAGTTCCCAAAACGCCTCTGATTCCACAGGGCGTGGATTTGGAGAGCCTTAGTCTATCGTTAATAAATGCTGAGATGAAAAGGCTTGAGGATTTATTGAGTGCTGATAAATTAATCCGAGATCAATACGCTGCATTAAGTAAAAGAATTGAAAGAGAGAATGCTGCTTTAAAAGCATTAGAGACTAAACTTGCAGATGCAAAAGAAGCAGTCCACCGAAGAAAGAAACTGCAATCTGAACGGGATGAGGTTTATAAGAACCTATTTGAGGCAGTCATTAATCAGCAAGAGGCTTTAGCGGAACTTTATTCTCCACTTATGAAGCGTCTTTCTGATTCGTCTGGAACACTAAAAAAACTTGGATTCCGCGTTAGAAGGATTGCAGACGTTGAGAATTGGGGAGCTTATGCGGAAGAAAAATTGCTTGATCGCCGCAAAGCAGGTCCATTTAACGGTCGAGGCTCTTTAGTCGCACTGGCCGAACACCTGCTGAAACCCGCTTGGGAAACAGGAAGCGCATCTGATATTCAGTCTGCAATGAATGGTTTTATTTCTTCCTATTTGAGTGAACTATTAAAGCACGCTCCATATGCACCGGCGCAGCAAGCCGAATTTCGATCATGGTCCAAGCAGTTTGCGCACTGGCTTTATGGTAGTGAGCACATCTCTGTAAAATATGAAATCGTATACGATGGTGTCGATATCCGTAGGCTTTCACCTGGAACCAGAGGGATAGTTCTTTTACTACTCTATCTCGCACTTGATGATTTCGATGATAGGCCCTTGATTATTGATCAGCCAGAAGAAAACCTAGACCCAAAGTCTGTTTTCGAGGAGCTAGTACAACTTTTTATTGCCGCAAAAGAAAAGCGTCAAGTAATAATGGTGACCCACAACGCCAACTTAGTTATCAATACAGACGCAGATCAAATCATCCTTGCTGAAGCCGGCCCTCAAAATGGCAGCGGGCTCCCACAAATTACGTATAAAGCAGGCGGACTAGAAAACAAAGAAATAAGGAAGGCTGTCTGTGATATTTTGGAGGGCGGCGAAGAAGCTTTTAGAGAGCGCGCTCGGCGACTCAGAGTAAAAATAAACAGATAAAGCCTTTAAAATCATATACTTATGCGCATAATAAGGATTATGTTAAAGCACATGCAGTGTACCGAAAGGTTCATCAGGTCGGATTGGTCGGTGGATTCAATCGGTCGATGCAACACACTCCGCGAAGCGCTCTGCTGGCGTTTCATAATCCAGTGTCTTTCTTGGCCTGGTGTTTAGCTGTCGAGCTATTTCATCAAGCTCTGCCTGTGAGTGTACCGACAGGTCAGTGCCTTTAGGTAGGTACTGCCTGAGAAGTCTGTTGGTGTTTTCATTGGAGCCGCGCTGCCAGGGACTCTTGGGATCACAGAAGTACACTTGGATATCAGTGGCCATCGTGAATTTCGCGTGTGTGGCCATCTCTGTACCACGATCCCACGTTAGCGTTTTATACAGTTGGCTTGGTATTTCTTTGGCCTGCCTGATTAGAGCGGGTACGACATCGTCAGAGAAGCGTCCGTCTACTTTTACCAGATTTACATAGCGGGAGTGCCGCTCCACCAAGGTGGCGACATAACTGGTCCTGGTGCCCGCAATGAGGTCACCCTCCCAGTGGCCAGGAATCGCTCGGTCTTCAACTTCGGCTGGTCGCTCACGGATGGAAACCGCACCCACGATGCCACCCAGCTTCTTTTTCAAGGTGGAGGATCGTGCTCTTCGGATGGTGCGTTGAGACCTTAAATAGGCCTGTAATTCCTTTTTCAGCGCGCCTCTGGCCTGGATAAAGAGCGTCTTGTAAATCGTTTCGTGCGACACGTGATATTGCTCGTGATTGGGCAGCTTTCGCTTCAACCAACCGGTTATTTGCTGGGGTGACCAATGCTGCATCAACAGGGTCTCCACGATGTTACAAAGCGCCTCGTTTGTCACCAGTTTGCAGGGTTTTGGGCGTTCAGCCCTGCGCCACGCCTCTTCGTCTGCGGTCACGGCCCGGTAGGCGCTCCGTCCGCCATTCCGACTGATCTCTCGGCTAACTGTTGAAGGGGGCCTGCAAAGCTGCGCCGCTATTTGTCTGATCGATAGTTCCGCCACCAACCCTCTGGATATCTCCTCACGTTCGGCCAGCGACAGCGACGTTTGAGGTCGCTTTCGCTCTGGCGGCCGAATGCCACCCGTCCTTGCGAAAACAGTATGGACGGAGGAAGAGTTACGTTCGAAGAGCCTGGCGATCGCCGATAGCGACCATCCCTTCTCGTAGCGCTCCCACATGAGATCGCACTGTTCTTTGCTGTAGTAAATCCGTCTACGTTGTTTCATGGTCACCTCTATCGCATGGCTCTACGATAGGGTGTTGCGTTCACCGATTGAATCCACCTCGCAAAGCGGACATTCAGATTTAGGGGATGGTTACACGTCTTCTTCGTTATCTCAAACTGAACAGGTTGACTGGTTTTCTGCTGAATGACTTGCGCCCGATCCAGAACCTCTCCGTTTCTGGAAATATCTCGAACCAAGAGCTTTACCAAATCGCAGGACCGGAGCTTGCAATCAATTGCCATGTTGAACATCGCCAGCTCGCGGATGTTCTTAGCAATCTCCAACCGAATGCGAATAGCCCATATTTGTTCGAGTTTAAGAGGTAACTTCTGGCCAACGAGCTTTCCCTTGTTCCAGGGAGCGTTGCTGATAGGAAATGTCATGGTGTGGCCCTCTTCGGAGGGTAAGGGCCTTTAAGTATGGCTCAGAAAATTGTTTTCTGTTGGCCAACCTGGTCGCAAAGCGGACACTCAGGCGGATAGATCAACACTTCCTCCGGGAGAAATTCCGCCTCTTTTTCGGAACATCCGCAGGAACGGGGTAGGCCACATCCTCTGCTGAAGGCGAGATTGACGTTTGCGAGTACTCCGAACAAATGAGGATCGTGGCTCACACAGCCCAGTAGCATCCGGATTATTGCGTCTCTGGGTGACCTAAAACGGCGTCAGGATCAGTGTCGATGGTTGACTAGTATCTCGAAATCTAAGAATGTGAAAACCACTTCATTCAAACTAGTGCCATGATTCAGGATGAACCAATGAACTTAGTTAAATGTAAGCCCGCCGCCTATTTCCTTGTCATCGGGCTCCCAGCGCTATTTGCCTTTAGCCACGTCAACGCCCAACAGAATTCCGATAATCCGATCTGGTCTTCTCTGAGTAGAGGCAACTGGAATTATTTCGCTAACAAAGATGATTTCACCAGTGAGATTCAATGCGCTTTAAGGCACAGCAAAGAGACAGAAAATAGTAGAATTGGTATAAGTACCAAACAAAGCGTTCAATTTCAGGGCTCCCCTGGTAAGCCATTAATGTCACTTTTTTATGAAGAAAAGGAACGTCTCCGAGCCTATGATCCAGAGTTTGGAATGATCAACAAAGGGCCATATTCGCCTTGGCCTGAGTTAACGCGAAATGCTGATATCAAAATTGGGGATAGGGTCTCCGACGGACACCTAGCTTATTCGAGAAGCACCGCAAACGACCAGTTCACCAGCGGGGTATGGGAAAGAAAAACCCATTATATTGTCCAAAGTAAGTTTTTCGATAATACGGAATCGAGTGATGAACTAAAGTTCCGAGTTGAGGGAACAGTATACGAAGTGCCGAAACCTGTATTCGCCCGTTTCTTCAAGTGCATCAATTATAAGTGAAAATTCACATGAAATGGCTATTGCGATACCTTTCCATATTTTTTGGGAGGAGACTAGCTACAAGTTTAAACATCCCTGCATTGGTTGTATTGCTGATTAAAGTTTTCTTGATAATTCTATCTCTAATGTCATGGCATTTCGGCAGCAGAAAACGAACTGCGCCCGGGCCTTATACCCAACGTAAAATCAGTCGCTTTCGATGTACTGAGTCAGCCCGGCCTTGCCAATCGACGGAAGTTTTTCCAGCCGGTTGAGGATATCGGGCCTTCGCCCTCTCATAAAACTGAAGAATTCGCCTTGGCCTGCCAGAATGCCAAGTTCATCAAGGGCTCTTAGGTAATTCTTGACAGCAGTCAATGGTTTAGGAAGTAGCTTGTACTGGCCCGGAGTTAAAAACGGAAGGTTCTCGGGCCTTTCCTCATACCGTTCCGGCAAAGGGATACCGGCAACATCTTCGAAGACCTTACTCAATTGGGTTAATTCAACGCCTTGATCCTTCAAGATCTTGTATGCGCCCAGCGGATCGATTTGATCGTCTTTGGATGCTTCCGGAATTAACTCCTTAAGGGTCACACGGCCTCTGACCTGTGATTTTTTGGCGAACGCATCGTATCGACGCTGGAGCTCCTGAAAGATCAAAGTTTGCCAATGAATTCTGTGGACTTTGAATGCCAGCTCCCCCGGAACAGGAATGTTCACAATGTTCGGTATCGTCCCGAACTTCATCATCAAACGAGCAAACGTATCGTTCCCGGGCCCACCTTTACGTTCTATCCACTCCTCAAAGCGCTTGAGAGCTCCTCTACGGTTCGAAAGTTCGGAATAGCGACTCATTAGGCCAAGCTCTTTATCCGTGAGCAGAACGCGCTTGGAGCCCTCCTTATCACCGCCGAGAACGCTTTGCTTCAACTTTTCGATATCATCCTTAAATCGAGCGTGGGCGATCCAGGTTCTCGGTGCCGAGCGCAATACCGCTTCTTCAATTTCCCGTTTGCTGAGGTCTGCTCTGTCGGCCAGGCTTCCAAGATTGATCTCAACAACATCCAAATCAGCCTCTCGAAGAGACTCAGCCTTTGGCGGATCCACCTTATGATGAACCCAGATTTCGATATACAACCGCCCTTTCCCAGCTTCTGAGCCAGCTACATCCGCAAAAAGCCGGGTTTCGGTAGGATACAGTTCTTCGATCTCAGTTTCGTCAATGTCAGCCAGGTAACTTGGACGATTCAAGGTGAAACAGTCGCCACCGCCTTCATTTGGTATTGAGTGACTGAATTCCGGGAGCAGGACCTGCTTTCGACGCTTAATGATTTGCTGCGCAAACTGGTGTAGCGCTGTCATTGCTGAGCATTGCAACCCGTGATTTCCACTGTGTCTGAAATACTCAGCGACTTTGCGAGTCTTAGGGTGGCGATTCGCCGCTACCAACTGACTTTTGCAATCCGGGCAGATGGCATTTTGATAGCCCTCCGGAACTTCGCTGATATGAATTGCATCGCCCGTCAATCTATCTATTGCAAGACATCCCAGTTTTGCCATATCACTCCACCATCTTCATCTGCTGCCACGGAGCTAGCCCTGGCTTTACCCTCGACCACTACCTGTCGAGCAACAAAGTGTATCAGCGCTCACTAAATCTCAAAGACCTTATCAGTGCAGGCATTTGAGGTGGGGGGCTGTTCTTATCACCTCGAACAGCTCAAAAGGGCCTCACAAACCACTAGGCTCGATAGCTAATTCTTCTGTTAATGAACGATACTGAAATAACGGGTAGGGTCAGCAGACTCGAATGTCCGCTTTTGTTTAACGACTGGAGAAGCCTGATCGAAACCCGAGGGTGATCATCGACCGGGGCTGGCAGCGTCTGCGGCATCCACAGTGACCAAGGAAACAAGTTACGCAGCTAGATCTCAATACTCTCAGCTATCTCCAGAGCATCCTCGACCTCGACACCAAGGTACCGCACGGTGCTCGACATATTTGTGCGTCCCAACAGCAACTGGACGGCTCGAAGATTCTTGGTCTTCTTGTAGATCAATGTCGCTTTGCTACGTCTCATTGAATGGGTTGCGTAGACTGAAGGATCAAGTCCAATGCTGGTAATCCACTTTTTGACAAGACGGGCGTATTGATGAGTGGTGATATGGTCATACTTTCGCATCCGGCTCGGCCACAAATAATCCATACCCGACAGTCCGCGCAACTCGATCCATGCTTCGACCGATTCGCGAGTCTTTTTGGTTATCTCAAACTGAACAGGCTGACTAGTCTTCTGCTGGATGACTTGCGCCCGATCCAGAACCTCACCGTTTCTGGAAATATCTCGAACCAAAAGCTTTACCAGATCGCAGGATCGAAGTTTGCAGTCAATAGCCATGTTAAACATCGCCAGCTCGCGGATGTTCTTCGCTATCTCTAGACGAATACGGACAGCCCATATTTGTTCGAGTTTGAGCGGTAGCTTCTGGCCGACGAGCTTCCCTTTGTTCCAGGGAGCTTTGCTGGTAGGAACCGTCATGACGTGGCCCTCTTCGGAGGGTAAGGGCCTTTAAGTATGGTTCAGAAAATTGTTCCCTGCTGGCCAGCCTGGTCGCAAAGCGGACATTTAGAATGGGCGGACAACGACCGGCACAGCCAAGCTAATGCCCCACAACTAAAAGCCGGATACACCTGACAAACTGTAATGCCCAGGCGCTTACTCGCTGAAAAGAGCGGCGCGTTTTATCCCCTCATGAGAAATTCGGGCTAGTCCACGAATTACCTCAGAGGACAAAATGTTTAATTTTCCGATAGAGAGTGGCTCGTGTTATTCCTAATTCTCGAGCCGCGGCACTGACGTTGTGATTGTGTTTCTCGAGCACACATCGCACCGCTTGGCGCTCCGCAGCGGCGAGTGTGCCGCCCTCGCCTACGTCCACATCCGCAGTATCATTTTTGGCCTTGATGTCCTCGGGCAAGTGCTCAACATCGATAATTCCCTGAGTAGAAAGCGCCTGGCCAAGATTCAGTGCCTGCTGGAGCTCTCTAATATTGCCTCTCCACGAATGGTGCCTTAAGAGATTGCGAGCCTCAGCTGTCAGAATTGGCGGGGAATCTTCCTGTGACATTGATGCCAGCAAGTGATCAATTAAAGCATCGAGGTCTTCACGCTCCCGCAGAGCAGGGAGCTGCACCCTGAGGCCATTGATTCGGTAGTAAAGATCGCTCCGAAAGTCCCCACTCTCCATAAGCTCATCAAGGTTCCGATGTGTCGCACAGACCAGAGAAAACGAGACGGGCCGAGACTTCTCTTCTCCAAGCTTGGTGACAATCCGTTCTTGCAAAACACGTAACAACCGTGCTTGAAATTCTACCGGCATATCGCCTATTTCATCCAGGAAGAGCGTACCGCCGTTCGCTTCCTCAAATTTCCCCTTGGCACCCCCACGTCGGGCACCAGTAAAAGCGCCGTCTGCATAGCCAAACAACTCTGATTCTATCAGGCCGGCAGGAATAGCCGAGCAGTTCACGGCAACAAACGCGCCTTTTGAAGAAGGCCCATTGGCATGTAGCGAGCGCGCTAAAACCTCTTTGCCTGTTCCGGTTTCCCCAGTCACCAGAACCGGAACTCCAAACTGAAAGGCCCGATGCGCCTTGTCAAAAAGTGGTTTTGTTGGCTCGCCCACATAAAAAGACTGACTGATGTCCGGCCGTCTTTGCGGTGGCGTCGATTTGACGCTCACGAGCCCTTTCCGAAGACTTTCAACCTTAAGAAAAAGCCTTGCCCCATTGTGACATTCCACCTCAACAGGGCTTTGTTGTGATCCCTCGATCTCGGCAGCGCGACATGAAAATAAGTCTTTGAAACAGACCTGACTCTGCGTCTTCTCGAGAGACTCGAGATCCAGCATCTGTCTGGCCGAGGGGTTTGCACCTAAAACTTCACCATCCTCGCCGAAATGTATCAACCCACGCATGGGTGACTGTGTAAGCTCCGGGCGATAGTGAAGGGCGAGGACCAAGGCGCCACGCAAATCGTCGACCATTCGATTCTCAACAGACCGAGTTGCGAGCGCAACTGCTTCAAGAATCCCGACCGGTCGGCCATCATAAGGTTTCGAAGCATTCAAAGCCCCGACCAGCGTCCCTGCAGGGTCAAAAATGGGCACTGCCACGCAGGATAGATCGCGGAAAGAATGCAAGAAATGCTCACTTCCACACACAAGCGAAGGCCTGCCTTCTATCAAAGCGCAACCGGGAGCATTGGTTCCAGCTATATCCTCTGAAAGGTCCATACCAGGATTCAAAGCGGCTCCCAGCAATTCGTAGCAGGGACTGTCATTGCCGAAATATTTAATGCTGCGGCCTTCTCTTTCCAGACACGCCAAAACCCAACCTGCAGAACTGATTGCACGAAACAACCGATGCATTTCAGGCTCGGCAAATGTCATGAGACGCTGATGTTGATTGCGGATATAAGAAATCTGGTCGAATTGCGCGGCCTCAAGTAAGAACTGACCAGAGGGGGACACGCCATGTTTTCTGCATCTTAGCCAAGAGCGCAAAACCTCATCCCGCACCCACTGGGACGGTACAACATGCCCTTCGTCAAACAACTCACGGGCTTGCTGGACCTGAGTGTTCAGATCAACGATCTTTTTATGCATAAGGACACCCACCACTCTGTATTTTTTTTATTCAACCATCCAATTTTAGTGTATTGAAACGATCCATTTTTTTCCAAAAACTAAAACATAGATGCTATAAAGCCGCATAAGTAATTGTTTCATAATAATTTCCTAAGGATCAATCGATCTGGCATATTGATTGCTTAACTTCGAGTGCAATACCAACAAAACTAATAAGAGGCTGCATCATGTCATCTGTATCAAACTATAAGCACAAAAGTTTACTCCGTTCCAGAATTGGGAATTTCTGCGTCGCTTCTGCTGGCCTGGCCACTATGTTGCTGGCTTCTGGTAATGCAGTAGCTATTGACGTTGATGCCGGGGATTACACAGCATTGCCCGCCGGCACCAATCTTGGAATGGTCTACTATCAATACGCCACTGCCGATTCCCTCTACTCGGATGGAGACAAGGCCCCCATTAACGCTGGATTGGACTCACAGGTAGGAATCCTGCGTGGGGTGCATTTCACTGAAATTGGCGGTTATACAGTAGACCCTCAATTCCTCCTTCCATTCGGCAAGGTAGAGGGAAAAGACGATACCTCTGCCCTCGGTGACACCAGTGGCATTGGCGACCTGATACTTGCCGCAACCGTTTGGCTTGTAAACAAGCCCGAAAG
>Ga0208011_1000443_pt1 | contig 16044 bp, 14 predicted proteins | sample 7_EtaG_FD_184080 | JGI IMG/M metagenome (GOLD analysis project Ga0208011, IMG submission 184080) | Marine viral communities from the Subarctic Pacific Ocean - 7_ETSP_OMZ_AT15161 metaG (SPAdes) (version 2) | ecosystem: Environmental > Aquatic > Marine > Oceanic | place: Pacific Ocean | collected...
GATCGCCAGCGCGTTCGCACGAAGAGCGGTAAGTGGAAAATGGCGAAGGCAGGCGACACCGATCATCACTTGCATTTAGAAGTGGAGTTCGACGGTCGAGGCCAGCCACGCATAATCGGAGACTACTGGAAGAGCAAACTCAATAAAACTGATCCGAGGCTTGACCATCTTATCAAAGACGATCCGCTTTTCAGCCAGTTCCGAGATAATGCTAGGGCAGTCATCGAAGGCGAAGCTATACGCATGAAGCCAGCTACTCAGCGACCTTCGTATAAGGACAGATCGATAAGGGTAGGCGAGCGCACAGTCCTATCTGTCACGGGCGCTGAGCAGCGCTCAAAAGCCGCCAAAGACAAGGAAATCGTAGCAACGCTGCACAGGATTATCCAAGGCAAGCTGGCGGGAGAGCTACCTCCTAAGCCTCGTTGGGATCAAATGCCTGAGCAGTTTGAAGAGCTACCAAGCCCTGCTGGCGGCATGACAGGACTCCAAAAGAAAGAAATAGACAGGGAGCTACGCAGCAATGTTCCTAACAAGAAAACCAGAGCGAGGATTCAGCTCCTAAAGCGCAGTGGTGATCTTCCCGCTTGGTACACCCACGACTCGCTCCAGAAGGCTTGGTTTGCGAAGCACTTTACGCCAGCACTCGCACACTGGAAGGAGACTGCTGAGTCCGAGCGCCAAAAAGCCTACGAGACACAGTACATTTTCAGAGGCGACATAAAAGGTGGAGCGTCGGGTCAACTATTCTATCGATCAGAGAGTATGGTAAACAACGACCTACGACCACCAGAAGCAGCGGTAGTGCCAGAAGGTCTGACTGACAATGTACTTGCTTACATGCACCATGAGGTCGATCCTAGATCTGGGATTTCGGTTACGAAGGAGGTACGCCTTGTGCCACCGACTGATGGATCGTACAGCCTTGATAGTTTGGCAGGTTTGGCAGGCGTAACGGCTAAGTGGAGCGCACCTGACCTGTTAGGGCGAAGGAAACTAGTCAGCGCCACTGTATCGGTAGACCAGTTCCATAAGCTACGCAGTGCTATCGGCGGCCTGTCGCTCACCGACTCAGTAAACCAAGCGTTGGCAGAGCGTACTGAAATGCTGCGCGTTGCCGCTCGCGCTCGCACCGACGAGTCGCATGTAATGGAGTTGGACGAGATTGATCCAAAATCGCTGAACGAGGCGTGGAATGTAAAGCTGAACCCGACATTGCCGAACGGCAAGCCGTTCACATTAGGATCTCACCAGAAGCAGCTATTGCAGAAGACAATCGACAACAACGGTAGAGTGTTAGCAGCCCATTATATGGGTACAGGTAAGACTGTCTCAGCATTGGCAGCGGCGCAGATGATGCTGCGCCGTCCATACCGCGCAGACGCAGGTGACAGAGTAGGTGCGGATCGCCAGCGTTTTCTCGAAGAGAACCCTTGGGATACTACCCGCTTGCACCCTGACAATCCAAAAAGGGTGCTAGTTGTAGCACCGCTTTCCACCGTCGAGCAGTGGCGGCAGTCAGCATCAGACTTTGACGACGGTTGCCAAGTAGTCGGATCAGGCTCAACCCACATACCTATCGAAGCATTTGAGTCAATGGAGGATGGCGCTCGATCTGAGATAGTCGTCGTTGGCCCAGAGTATTTCACGCTTCACGCCGACAAGCTCAAGGCTTGTGGCTTTGATGGTTTGATCATTGACGAAGTTCACATGGGTATCAAGAACGAAGATGCTGAGCGTAATCGTAAGGTTCGCGAGTGGAACGACGACATGAAGATGTTGATGTTGCTCACGGGTACTCCTATGACAACATCACCGTCTGATTTTGTAGAATACATCAGGCTACTGTCGAACGGTAAGGTATTCGGCGACATGACTAAGGCGAAGTTCTTAGACGAATACTGCGACTACTCACCTATCCCACATGAGTTAGGTGAGACGGGCAAAGGGCCGCGAGTGATGATCAAGCCTGAGAAGATGGCAGAGTTATCAGCGATCTTATCGCAATACATGGATGTCGCAGGGTCGAAAGATGTGCGCGGTAAAACCATGCCAGCGATTAGAATCGAAGAGAATAAGCACGCTACGATGCAGGGCGTACAAGCTAACCTGTACAACTTCTACCTAGCGGCTCTAGGCGACAATGCCGATCTACCTGCACTTACGATGGAAGAGCTAGAGAAACTTTCAGATGAAGGTGTGAGAAAGAAGGCAATGGCTGCTCGCGCCATCGTGAACTGTGTTGGTTATCGTCCCGGAGATTCCCAACTGAACATTCAAATCGAGGTTGAAGACCCGAAGACAGGTAATGTCTCCAAGAAGGATCTAGAGACGCCTAACATAGGCGCTCTGATGAACAAGGGACGCGGTAAAAGCACAGGGAAATGGCGAATGATCAGCGAGCTAGAGGGTGGGCCACAAGCCGCCCTTATGTACGATACTTTTTGCAGTGAAGTGTTCGGTCTACCGTACCACATGCTGGCTGGCAAGCCTATTGGCTACGGTATCCCTGTGAAGGGTGTAAAAGACCCTATGAAACTCCCAGTCACTAAGGCTCAGTTCGAGGAGGCTAAGCGCCGTATGCGAGCGGCGGGTTGGCCAAAGACTATCGACAACCCAGACGCTGGCCCACTCGGCATCGCGTTTCGAGGTCACGGTGTCAATCTACTTGATCAGCTTCGTGATCAAGTTTTAGCAGGCGACACATTCGCAGCTAAGAAGCTAGAGGCTCTCAAGGAGGAGATCCAGACAGCGATGGACATTCAAAGAGCCTACCGTGTAGAACTCGCAGGATTGTCAGGTTCGTCTTCCATTGATCCAGAGGGCGTTCTGAAAGCTATAGCCATGCAGTACGGAATAACCTTAGACAGGGCGCAGGCGCTTTTAGAAGTGAACCCAACGCCAACGGTCGTTCAAAGCTCAGTACGCCTGACGCACAGTGGGCAAGAGATTGAGATGTCAGCATCAGATAGTTGGATCTCCGACCCACGCGGATCTCTGCACCTGCTGTATCACCCTGACGATTGGGATGCGGAGGCTAAACAGCCTAAGTCTCGCGGCGGGTTCGCACAGGTAAAGTCTGGCGACACAGTTCAGGTGAAGGCTTCTGTCTTGAAAAAGCTAGGCATCAAGCCACCACCTAAGCCTAAAGCGCCACCAAAGTCAGCTACTGACGCAGTCAAGGCTATGTACAAAGAGGAGCTGGACAAGTGGAAGGCTGTGACTGCGGCTTGGCAACCACCAAAGTTAGTCTATCGAGGTGATGAGCCTACGGACAAGGGTGTGCCGCTGACAATCATGTCAGGAGTTAGGGCAGGTGAAACTATCTTCGCACCTGAAGAGAGTATAAACAAGTTAGTCTCGTCTCTGTTTGATGTTGGTGAGCGCCGCCGCACTGATCGACCGAAGGCAGATTTAGCAATGGTACACCAGAACGCTAAGGCTGATGAGCTTCAATCGCATATCGAGCGTTTCCATGATGGTTCAGGCGACGGCCCAGACGGTAAGCGTCAGATGGTGCTGTTTGGTAATGGTATACTAGATTCCTGCCGCACGATGGAGGCCAAACTGCGACAGATGGGCTACCGCGATGTGAACGAGTGTATCAAAGGCTCCATCATGTTCGACAAGGACGACCCTGCAACACAGGGCGATCCACCTAGTCCGATTGGTAAGTATTTTGTAACCTATATTGGCTCTACCCATACAGGTAACCGTGAGTTGAACAGTGCAATCTTTCAGAAGACTAAGGACGCGCTAGATCGCGATACCACGACTAGCCTGTTCGTACATAAGACCGCACAGGCCGCCCCTTCATCATCATACCGAGATCCTGAAGGTAACAAGTACTCAGTCGATTGGCAGGCTTACGGTGGTGACATCGGTCAGAACTACCTACCTAGCGGCTGTGAGGGCATCAAGATGTCGCAATGGACAGCCGATCAGCGCGAAATCATAAACGCTCAGTTCGGCATCACGCCACCAGAATCATTTGTATCTGTACCAGCAGGGACGGGGGCAGAGCGTGAGTTGTATTTCTACGGTAAGAAGTTCACAGCGAAGGAGCGCCGCGAGCTAGAGGCCCAGTTCGGTAAGAACCCACCATTGATAACTAGTGGTGACTTACTCCGAGCAGTTACGCTAGTTGGTGACCCTAACAAACTAGAGGGTGCAGAAAAGCGCAAAGCAGTTGACAAGATTCGCAAGCTGAAGCGGGCGTACACTGAAATAGCGATGGCGAATGCGGCTGAGGAGCCGCCCTTGACGCAGCGCCAGACATCGGTATTCAACAACTGCGAGATGATCGTCGCCTCTGACGCAGCGCAAGTTGGCCTCAACTGGGGTAACTCTTCAGAGATGGTGATGTATGATTCACTGGGTTCACCGATGGCAGAAGCCCAGCGGATAACGCGCTGCGCTAGAATGCTCTCTGCCGCTGTCGAGGAGAAGCTAATCGGTAAGCGGAAGATGATTCAAAAAACTCGACCTAAGCGCGATCTGGCGACAGGTGAAATCGAGATGGTCAACGGCAAGCCTGCGCGTGAAGGTGTTACGAAGCTGACAACAGAGGGTACCCAGTTGGTAGACACCCTACGCAATCAGATGGAAGCGACAGGATTGTCAGAAGAGGCAAAGCAGGATCTGGACAAAAAGCTCCGAGCAGCATTGTCAGATTCTAGCAATCGTGAGCCTGTAATGGTGCAAGCTACCGACGACTTAGGACGCCCAGTATTCCACAGCGATGGGCCTTTTAGCGAGCTTCGCCGAAACGAATCGGAGATCTTTGGTGTAACCGCCAGAGAGTACGACAGCGGAAGTGTTGCAGGGTTGAAAATAGGCGCGGCTATTTCATCAGGCAGTGAGATCCACGGCGGCAAGCGAGTCAGCTTGCCTCAAGCACTCGCGTCCATCAAGACCACCTGCTTCGACGCAGCTAACGCATTAGAATCGACAGGTAGGCCAAAGGAGGCGGCAAAGGTCAGGGCAGTCGGTATGCGGTGTCAGGCGGCAGCGGCTATGGGAGGGACTGCGGCGTCTACCCTATTGTCAGATCTGAGAAAAGAAGTCATACCTAGAACGAATGAGTATTATGTTGAGTTCGATGACGCGAAGATGAATGTGCCTGATCCCCTCGCAGGTACTTATAGTGGCGAGGTCACGACTGAGGCGGTGGAAAACAAGGTGCGTCAGTGGATCGACAAGCAGCCTGAAACTGTCAAATCAGCTATCATGTCGGCAGGCTTTACGAAGTCTGAAGATGCTGAGAGCGCTACGCATGACCCTGCTGCTGTTTACTTGGCGATTCGAGCGCAAGAAATACTCACTTGGATCGAAGACAACAGAGGTTCAATAGGCGAGGACATGCGTAAACAGGCTGGTGGTGGGATCATTACTGAAAATGAGATCAACAACCGCTTGATAGACACCTTGAACCCTACCGATAGAGCTATACTGAAGACTAAAAAGTATCTGGTCAATGTCAGAAAGCTGTCGGCAGGTGGACATGTAGGCCAGAAAACCGAGTACACCTACAGTGATGACGGTAAGAAGACTAAAGCGCGTGTGTATACAGGCTTTGAGCAAGAGTACCCCGTTAGCTCAGAGCGGCGAACCAGAGCTACTCAACGCGCCAGAATGCGAAGCATGGAAGACATTTTTACTGCCGTGAACTCAGGGGTTACCTTCCGACCAGAAGGTGGTTTTGAAGAGGTTGGCGCTAAGGACATCGCAACATTGTCAGTTATACCTAAAGCTATCGCCAAGGCACTCACCGTTCTGAAGCGGGCGGCGCTGGTATTCGATCTAGACAAACTTGGAGGCAAGCTATGGTAAAAGTAGAACAATCAGGTGCAGGTAGGGCAAAGCCCGCTGGCAATCATCGACTGAACATCAACCCTGCTGACTACGATCTGTCACAGTTCCTATGCGCTTATCCCGGATCTCAGTACAACAAAGGCTTAGAAAACATCAGTGCCTTCGATAGATTGTCAGTTGATGGTGACAGTGCTCAGCTCGAATACCTAGTCAACTGGATCGAGCCGCATACTACAGTTGCGTGGATAATGGAACATCACGGCGCTAATGGTGTAAAGCGTGTTTTGCGCGGCATAGCCAAAGCGGCGGTGAAGTTCGGTACGGCCATGAAGCCGAGGGTTTATCACACAGCAGAGTGTCTAGGGCTAGTTGAGTAATGGCGAGGTGTGGAAGGTGTGGGCTGTGGTATACCTACCCTGCCGATAGTCGCGAGCAGGCGTATGCGGGTACCTGTCTGTGGTATCAGATCAGACTTCCAACTGACAGTGTCTACGACAAGAGGCGCTGCCCAGATTTCTTTGAGGCTCTGAAGGGTGTTGAGCCTATGGAACAACTTTCATATAAAATACAGCGGGACGCTTTAGGTGAGGGTTTCCGAAAAGACCTACATAGCCGCCGCGTAGCTTATACCAGCTTGGTGATAAGCCTTGGTGGATTTTTGTACAAAATGATTAGTCTGCTGAGGGAAGCATGAGCAAGATCAACTGCCCGCATTGCTTCAAGTCTATAGGCGGTGCCGCCACTGAGGGAGGTAGCCGTGTCAGGCTAAGTATCCTATTAGTGGATGCTGATGACCGAATACATGGCCCTTGCCCGTTCTGCAAGGCTGATGTGACGATAGCCACTAATGCGACATTATCGAAGGCCATAAAGCCAAACCAACCCGTCCCAGCGCTAAGAATCCGAAGATAGTGTTGACAAGTACCCGACAATGTGTGACGCTACTTGCAAGACCCGCTGGAATAACGGCAAAGGGGTGGCAAAACTGTTATATTATAGTTGCCGCCCTTTTTTAGTTTGGAGTCAAGTTTGAGCGACACTTTCAAGATATACATCCCGTTGTCCACATGGGAGAAGTCAGGTGAGGAGAACCCCCTTAGAATAGGTGGGATTGTCAGCACTGACGGGTTGGATAGACAGGGTGAGCGCGTAGTCCAAGATGGCTTGGACTTCGCGCCTTTCTTGAGACATGGGTGGTACAACGACAACCACGGTCAGAAAACTACAGATGTCCTAGGGTACCCAACCTCTGTCGAGCGCGTGAAAAAAGGTCAGAAGCTCCCCGACGGCTCGAAGAGTCAGCATAACGGGTGGTGGGCAGAGGGCTATCTTCTCGACACGGACGAAGGCCGTAAAGTCTATTCGTTAGCACAGTCATTAGGTAAGTCAGGCGGCGACAGGCGTTTGGGCTTCAGCATCGAAGGGAAGGTGCTGGCTAGAGATCGTCGCGAGCATTCAAAGATTGTCAGGGCAGAGGTTAGGAATGTTGCAGTCACGCATTGTCCTGTCAATACCGACACCCACCTAAATGCTTTAGCGAAAGCTCTTATGGCAGGTCACGCTATCGAGGCTCCGACAGGTTCAGAAAGTGGTGATGGATTTGCCCTTCGCACCGAGTCAATGGACAAACGAAAGAAAAAAGATGAGGACGATGTCGAAAAAGTTGAGTTGGTAGATATATCTGCTGACAATCTTGACGACGACGATTCAGATGGAGGTTTGGCCAAGGCTACAGCCGCTACCGCGCCCACCATCGACTCGCTACAGTACCTTTCACGGTGGGCAGATTCCGTCGCGGATTACTGTGAAAGTAAAAGAAAATCAAATGTTTCGCTGACAAAAGCGGAAGCATCTATTATTGTCAGTTACAGATATCCAAACTTGTCAACGAAAGAGGTTGATGACATTGTTGCAGAAGCAACTGGAGGCATTCAATGAAACCAACAGAAGGCGGGCTAACCCCAGCAGGGAAGACCCTAATGATGATGAAATCTCGACCAGCGGGACTTACTTACAAAGGCTACCAAAAGATGTGCAAGAGCGCAGGCTGTGAAGGTGTCTCTGACGAAGTGTTCAAAGCCTTACCAATCGACGAGGGTATGGACATTGCTGGTCTACAAGGTCTGCTATCTAAAGGGTCTGAAGAGGAGGAAGCCTCAGAGGAAGCCCCAGAGGAAGAGGAGGCTGAAGAGTCTTCAGACGATCAACCCGAAGAGGAAGCTGAGGCTTCCGATGAAGATGGAGAACAGATGGATATGTCACGCAAAGGTGCGAGAAAATCAATCAGCGCAGGCGACCTCTTGAAGAGCATCGCAGCATACGATGCAACAGAAGATGCCCTTCGTGAATCAGGCACTAGCCGTGAGTCGTTCCTGACGACTAAGCTAGATTCTGGTACACTCTCGAAATCAGAGCGTGTCGAGCTAGGCCAAATCTGGTCAGGTGCTACCGAAGATGTGGTAGAGACACCTGAAGACCTCCACAAGTCACTCTACGATGTCATGACAGATGACGAAGACGCAGGCGCTCTTGTAGACGCCAGCGACTTTTTGAAGTCACTTGTACAAGGCATGGATCAGCGTATGCAAGGAGTCGCTCAAGATGTCTCTCGCGAAGGGCGGGCAACTAGAGAGTTGCTGAAAGCGCAAGGCAGCTTGGTCAAGAGCCTTGCAGTCGTCGTCGCCGAGCAAGACGAAATAATCAAGAGCCTTGCAGGGCGCGTGGAAGAGGTAGAGGCAGCACCCGCGCCTCGCCGTTCCGTATCCAGTGAAAGGTCACAAGTTCGCGGTCGTCCATTATCGAAATCCACAGTAGGTGACACACCTGACAATCTGGGAAGCGATGCTATCAAAAAGGGACTTCGGTCACTTATGATGCACGCCTCTGAGGAGTCTGACAATACCGCTATGGATAAGATCATGCACGCGACAGCGATGTTTGAGCAAACAGGAAACATTCCTTCTAACATTCTCGCCGCCATAAGAGCGGTCTAATAACAAAACAGGAGACTTCTAATGTCTGGTGAGTTCGTATCATGGCAAGACTATGGCAACGGTATCAATCCCAATCAGGGAGGCGTTATCGGCGGCCAAGGATCTGCTGACGATGTGTTAGCGCTAAATAAAGCGCTAACCGCTGGCAGTGACATCAATAATCCCGGAATGGCCGCTGGTGAAGGCTTCCCACTTCGTGTGGAAAGCCTCGACAGCACCCTTTACAATGTGACCTATAGGGCACAGGACATCAAGTTCTGGAAATCATTGTCAAAGACTGCCGCCTACAACACTATCGAAGAGTTCAATCGTCTTCGCAGCTACGGTGCTGGTAACGCTGTCTTCATGTCTGAAGGCGCACTACCTACTGAGGACGATTCGACCTACGAACGCGCCTACACACGGGTGAAGTTCATGGGTACCGTTCGTCGCGTTACTCATGTCATGAGCCTGTTGAAAGCCGCACACGGTGACGCTGTCGCCCGTGAGACTGTCAACGGTACTCTATTCCTTCTTCGCCAGCTAGAGCGTACATTGTTCGATGGTGACGAAGATTTGATGGGCGTACAGTTCAACGGTCTTGAAAAAACACTTGTTGACGCATGGGGTTCAACTGCAATGGGTGACGGTCAGCTCTCAGGTTACGAGACAGACTATGTCATCGACATGCGTGGTCAGCCTCTAACCGAAGATCATATCGCTGATATGACTGAGCGCTTGATCGCTGAGCCTAACTATGGTGCGCCTTCAGACCTCTGGTTGCCAACTGGCCCAGTCAAGGATCTGTCTAAGATCATGTACCCGAAAGAGCGCTATGATCTACCTGCACCTCGCGACGGGATGGCTGGTATCAGCATCAAGGGTGTAACTACACCTTTCGGTGACATCAGCCTGAACTCAGACATCTTTATCCCTGACAGTGGCCTTGCTACTGCGGCGGGTGTCGGTGGCTCTGAGCGTCCTTCAGCTAACACTATCACTGTGCCACCTGCGGCAGGTGCTTGGGGTGGATCTGGATCAACTTACTTCGGCGCATCTGACGCTGGCGATTACTTCTACCAAGTTGTAGCTTGTAACTCGAAGGGTAAGGCTGTTCCTGTGGACTCTGCTTCAGTAACTGTTGCATCTGGTGACGCTGTTACTTTCACCATCGCTGACGGTGGTACGACTACTGAGTACTACGAGATTTATCGTACAGAGGCTGACGCCGCTGTCGCAACATCTCGTCTTATCATGAAGGTTGCACGCTCTGGCGCGACTCAAGTTGTGACAGACCTCAACAGGTTCCTTCCAAATACTTCACGCGGTTACATGCTAACGCAATCTGCTGATGTACTTTGTTGGAAGCAATTGGCCCCATTCAGTAAGATTCCATTAGCTACTATTGACTCTAGTATCCGCTGGATGCAAGTTTTATATGGTGCCCTCCAAATCATGGCTCCTCAGAAGAACGGCATGTTTATAAATGTAGGCAAGCTAAGCACTGGTGCTTACGGATCGTGATAAATAGCTAACGGGAGGCTGACAATGGGCAGCAGTAAATCTGATATCGTAGTTATCAACCGTCGGCGACATGCGCGTGGTACGCGCCATGCCGTAAACGGACGAGTATACGCAGTCAATGAAGTTACTGGTGCCCTCCATCTCACCGACGGTGAGATTGTCAGCGCCACCGCTGGCTGCTGCCAAGAAGACGCAGAGCGCCTTCTACAAGGCAGCAACTACAGGCTTCAGGTCGAAAGACCTGAACCGCCCGCACCAGCGGCGCGTTCACAGGCTCAACCAGAGGTCGCACCCGTTGATCTCGAATCTGTGAGCGCCGCCGCCCCCCTTGATGTGCTGGATCAATCTGTAAGTAAGATCACAGCCGCTTTGAAAACAGGTGAGTATGACAACCACCTGTCCACTTTACTTGACGCTGAAAACGGTGGTAAAACCCGTAAGTCAGCAGTTTTAGCCATTCAAGAACGCATAACCTTACTGGAGGACTGAAAATATGTCAACTGTCGTAGCCCTAACCGCACAAGAAAAGCGAATGATTCGCGATTACCTACCCGCACTTTCCGATAGGCCAGTAGGCTTCGACCTAGCAGCAAAGCTGACTAGCCTCATTGCTTCAAATAACCAGCGTGTCGCTGGACAGGCGACTATTGCTATTGCTACTGATTCTATCACAGTGGCTCTCGGAGCAGATTTCGCTAACGGGATCGCCGTTGCAACAATGAATGCTGTAGACGCCACGGCGACTCACATCCAATATGCGACAGTAGATTCATCTGGTGTTTTGACAGTGGGAGCTATAGCTAGCGCCGCTGGTAATGTAGTAGTAAACTACATTGTAATCGGAGTCTAAGAATGAGCGGCATACCAACATCGGTGGCCGCAACCGCGCAGACTCCCCGTGGTCTGCGCGTTATGCAAGTGCGAGGGATGAATACCCTCGACACTCCCTTTGATGCTCACGCAGATTATACCGCAATCGACATCGTCGCTACGGCAGGCGCTTCTAGCTATTCTGAGCCTATCCCAGTGCAGGGATATGACAGGATACTATTGCTCATTGACTTCACAGCAGGCGCAGACACAGGCGTGGAGTTGAATATAGCCATTCAGTCTTCGTGGAGTAAGGCAACCGCAGGTGCTAACTGGTACGAGCGTGCTTGCAGTTTTGAAGTGCTGACAGGCACAGCGACAGCGTTGGACAAATCCAACGAACTCACTTGGTCATCAGGCGATGCGAAACTTGCAGTTCAGATTGAATGCGCGGGACATTTCATGCGCCTGAAGCCTTACCTCTCCACTGCCTCTGTAGGTTCGAGAGTAACTATCAAGGCAATCAGGCAGATGACCTCGACATAGGGGGTACCAGTGGCAACTGTGCAGATCACAGGTACTATCCAAGATGCTACAGGTACAGGGGTTTCAGATGCGTTAGTCCGTTTAGAGCCAGCACCTGCTAGTGTGCAGTCGGCTGAAGCTATCGGCGGCGTCGGGCTGATCCTAGACCCTGTCGAGCTAGTGACTGATGTCGCAGGTGCGTTTAGCGCAACAGCTATTCAAGGGTTCCGTTATCGACTGACAATCCCATCTATTGGCTTTGATCGTGACTTTGTAGCACCTGCCGTTGCCACTGTTCGATTTGACCTCTTAGGTCTAATACCATCAATAGAAAGTGTGCCAAACGCAGAAGACGCTTCTGCTGTAACAAATGTTTTCTTACTGGTAAAGGCTTTCCCGATAGCCACAGTAATGGAGAGGTATGCAGAAATAGAGGTTGATAGGTCTGCCACACAGTCAGGCCCGTGGACGACAGTCAAAACGATCAGCCTACTGGCAGGGCATCAGTTCTATGAGTATACCGACACGCCGACTGACAATCATGTTTACTACCGAGTGCGGTATACAGAGGCGGTATTAGGTGACGCAAGTTCATACTCAGCGGTATTGTCAGCTAGTCATGAAGAAGAAGAAGCGTTACTCATCAGTGTCGATGAGCTAAAAGAGCTATACCTGTTCGGCGCTGATTTGACAGATGATGACGGTACACCCTTCCCCCGTAGGATGTTTGAACATTACATCAAAGCAGGGGCTGATTGGCTATCGAAAGAGTTGGACATACCGTTAGTGCCCGTAGAGATCCTCGACGAGGTGCATGACCACTATGCCCGTGACTACTCGCGGTGGGGCTATTTCCAGCTCCAGAAATACCCAGTTATCAATGTTCGAGAGGTCAACTTCCAGTACCCCTCTATGCGGAAATCTGTACTCATAAACAATGACTGGATAGTCACTGCTGAGGGTGGACAGAGCGGCGTTATACAGATTGTTCCCGGACAAGGAGGCATCGCAGATGTTCTACTTATTCCCGGAGCTTTGATGCCGATGTGGAGCGGTCGTAGCGGTCGAGTTCCCGGTATCTGGCACTTCAAATATCGTGCTGGTTTCGAGATCGGGCTGCTACCACCAGACCTAAAACACATCATTGGAATGTGGGCAAGTATTGGAGTTCTCAATATCGCAGGTGACCTCATCGCTGGCGCTGGTATTGCCACGAAGAGTGTCTCACTTCCGGGCCTTTCTCAGAATATTGGGACGACTTCTAGCGCGACGAACTCCGGGTACGGTGCCCGTATTATTGAATATCAGAAGGAGATCAAGCAGATGTTGCCGAACCTCCGAAGGTTCTACGGTAAGGGTACTCGGTTGGTGATAGCGTGAGCCGCCCTAAGAACGAGTTGAAGCAAGGCCCAGTTGGTACCTTTGATCCAGCGCTATTCCGCAAGGCCATTCAGGCTCTAGGGTTAGAGTTTCGCTGGAGTCGCGCCGTCGAATGTCCCTGCCGTCTTGAAGGTTCAGATCAGTTCAAACCAGATTGTCAGCGATGCGGCAGTGACGGTTGGTGGTATGTCTCTCCAGAAGAGAAGACAGATCGACACAGTACCTTAGACTATGTGACTGTGAAGGCCACCTTTTCGCAAGCGAGTATCAGACCTGACATGTACAAAGAGTTCGGTGGTTGGGACGCAGGTGAGGCCACCATGACGGCGCAGCCAGAGATGCGTGTCGGCTATCGAGACAGGCTCATCGCAATGCAGCAAGAAATGCCGTGGACAGAACTGCTGATCAAGTCAGCAGTTGATCTCATACCTGTCGGCAAGACTACTCGTACAACTGGTGAGCAACTGAGCGCCATGCGGTATGAACCTGTACGGATCAACTTCATTGCAGACGAGAATGATGTTAGGTATTGGCAAGACACCCACTGGCGATTGCGCGAGAGTACAAGTGTTGAGCCTGCTCGCTTAGAGTGGCTAAACCCGCCTGCCATCGGAGTACGCTACACGATACACTACACAGCGCGACCTGTTTGGATCGTAGACGACGCGACATACGCGATTCAGGGATTGTCAGGCCCAGACGCCTCACTCAAGGGAATACGAAAGCCACAGGTGCTGCCGTCTACTTTCAAAGTCAAGTTAGACTTCCTGACAATGGGGCGTGGCACATGATAACAGTCACAGGTCTAAAGCCACCCACAGCACTTCTAGCTTATCCAGAGGCTATTCGTAAGGCATTGCCAGAGATAGCTGAACAGCTTAGGACAGACATCATCAATGAGTCGCAGAACGGACTAGGGCCAGAGACTAGCAGGGACTACGCGGCAGGCGTTCAGTTGCTACACTATCCTATCTCAGGTATTGCGATGAATAAAGGCCGCATACTGAGGTTCGCCACCGTCACTTTGACGGGTTGGCTACCCAACGCACTTGAATCAGGCTGGGGCGGCGGCGATATGAAACCTGCCCTTTTGAACGGTAGGAATGCTAAGACGAATCCAAAGACAGGCGTGCGGTACAATACTGTACCCTTTCGACACGGAAGCCCAACGAGTGCAGGCCACGCAGGTACTCCGATGGGACAGACCGAGATGAAAAAAAAGGGGCTATCACGCGCACAGGCAGAACTGCTGGGTAAGCGTATACACAAGGAAGCAAAGAAGCTCGAAGCCTCTACTTCCCACGCTGACAATGCCACCAAGTGGGGGCAGCGCCTAGCGGCAAGGACGGCAGGCGTTCGCAAACTGAAGCCTCAGCACAAGACAGACATCTACGCAGGCATGGTCAAAGTACAGAAGACCTACCAGAAAGCTGTCGGCACTAAGTACATGACATTCCGACGAGTTTCAGACAACAGTCCGTCAGGCTCTTGGCTACACGGCGGGATCAACGCACACCACTTTTTCGAGAAGGGTGAGGCGAAGATCAAGAAAAATGCTGCCATCATCTTCAAAGGCGTATTGACAGGCGTTATCAGGGCGCGGGTATGACAAATCCCGTAACCCTACCAGAACAGGTGATTCTGTCCTTAGTAAAGGATGGAATAGCGGCAATCACAGCTAATACTGCGTTGCTAGACGACATCTTAGTCACACTATCGACGGCAGATCGTACAAGTTTCCGAACCTATTGGGCTGATCACCCGTTATCCGCAGTTAGCGGTTACGCCCGCTCAGAAGGCCCATTCCCAGTTTGTGCCGTTACGCTTGCGAGCGAGACTGTAATGCAAGACTACACTGGTCTGGGTGAGGAGGGCTACCTCGGTATCGGCGGTGTCTTGGACGGTCGCGAGTACAAGCGCCGCATCAACGGTGTCTATTCGCTCCACATATACGCTGAACACCCAGATGTTTGTCACTGGTGTTACCGAGTCATCCGTCGAATCCTAAATGTGGGCGCAGAGCGCCTTATCAACTCAGGACTCGACGAGCCGACAATGACTGGGACTGAACTTCAGCCAGATCCACGCTATACTCCAGATCAGATGTTTATTCGTCGATTACAGCTAACCGTAGAGTATGAGGAGCATTGGACAGATCGCGATAGCTTAGCAACTGCGTTATTTGTTCATGAGAACACAACATTGTCAGCTACTGGGGAGTTGGCTGTGTTACATGAAGATCAGGACACTGGCGCGATAACGCCTTACACTACATAATAAGATAGATTTACTTGGGGAGGAGCTAATGGCACCTAGAAAGAAAAAGACACAAAAACAATCGAACGATAGCGTAGTGCAGGGTGAGTCTGTCGTAATCCCCGCTAAGGCTCCGATTCTTGACAGTGGTGCGGCAGGTATTGCCCAACCACAAGCAGTCGGAAAGCGCCAAGTCACTGCATCAGTCGCTGGTAGCGCTGACAATCGTTTCGCGAAGGGCGGTAAGGCTTTCGCAGTCTGGTGTCAGCGCCAAGGCATTGCACCAAGTACTACTCGCACTGAAGCTGAGTGGCAAGATTTGCTTGAACAGTTTGCTAAGCGAGCTATTCATGGTCATCGACGAGGGAGCGCTGGAGGGAACCACCGTTTGAACCCACAACATACACGCTCTTAGGGAGAATAAATCATGGCAACCTCAATCTATTTCAATGGTCGTGTGACCTCTATTCCCGGATCTTACTCCGAAGTTGACACTTCTGGGCTGGCTCAGATTGGACTTGGAGCTACAGGAATAGTCGCCTGTATCGGTGAATGTGAGGGAGGTCAGCCTGCCGTCATTCACAAGATCTCGAACCCTTCAAAAGTCTCTCGTACTTTCCAAGACGGTGATCTACTCGAAGCAGGGCTACTGCTTTTTGATCCTTCAAAAGATCCAAGCATTGCAGGTGGAGCGCAAGAAGTTCAGTTCTGGAAGGTCAACCCTGCTACGCAATCGACATTGGCGTTACTCGATGTGGACGGC
>Ga0208011_1000447_pt1 | contig 15971 bp, 28 predicted proteins | sample 7_EtaG_FD_184080 | JGI IMG/M metagenome (GOLD analysis project Ga0208011, IMG submission 184080) | Marine viral communities from the Subarctic Pacific Ocean - 7_ETSP_OMZ_AT15161 metaG (SPAdes) (version 2) | ecosystem: Environmental > Aquatic > Marine > Oceanic | place: Pacific Ocean | collected...
CTACAAATACTAGCAGTTGTTTAAATAATTTGAGTGCCATCCCTATTAGTAGGTAGGGGGCTTAAATCGAAAAAAGGTTACTTTCCTTGACTTTTCTTATTTTACCTTCGCCATCAATAAAGATGCGGTAATCATAAACGCTATTTTTATCCAGTACTTCTAAAATAACGGCTTTTTTCTTATCGTTTTTTAAATTTAAGATTTCTGGAAATTGTATATAACAAACCCACTGATCGATATCATATCTCATTTTATACTCACTATATCATATAACGTTGCTGGAGAGATTTTAGCTCTTTCAAAAATGCGAGCCTTTCTCCAGTCAACCACTCTGCTAACTCTTAAGGCATGCGCGATCCATTCGCTACAATACCATTTGCCTCGTTGTTTAATCTTAAAGGGAATCAAATGGGACAAAATCATCCCCCACCAATCATATTTACATCCTTTCGTTCTCTCAAAGAATTCCTTTATGGTATCCAATTGTTGTTGAGTAACTCTTAACGTTACAAAGTCCCAATTCCGAGGATCCCATTTCTCTTTCTTTATCGCACACAATTTAGAGGCGGCAAAGGGTCCGATTCTAATCCACGTAACACCATCAGGTAAAATGAGTTCAACATGAGAATATGGACTCTTCGTCCACCATCTAACGATCTTGTTAAATAAATCGCCGCCGCCTTTGTAAAATGCTACTTTTATCTCCATCTTTGTCAAATTCTCAAGTAAAGGTCTCCATTAGTACGTATCGAGATCGCCCTTTAATCATACCAAAAATCTTATTATTTTTATAAAAAAAAATGGAGGGCTTTGAGCCCCCCAAATAGTCAAGGTTTTTTTATACTTATTACGGAAGAAACCAGCTCCACAAGAACATCAGGCATTTCTTCTTGTGCGCCTGTATCAAGCCAGTGTATTGTTAATCGATCATGAAATATTTTGGTGTTGACTTCAAATGTTAAGTGTTTTACCTCTAAAACAATACCGGTCATTTGTTGGCCATCGCCTATTGTTATAAAGTCTTTTTCTTTTACAATGTCACCTACACGAAACTGATATTTATCATCTTTCACATACTAATTATTCTTCTGTGGTGTTTTCAGTCTCGGAAGCGTCTTCAATCTTAACTAATTCAATTTCAAAATTTATATCTTTTCCCGCTAAAGGGTGATTATGATCTAAAACAACTTCGGCACTATCGAAAGATATAATCTTCGCCATGATCGGCTGTCCTTGGGGTCCAGAGCCCTGTACAGTAAGACCCACTTCAAATGGAAAGTTTTCTGGAAAAGCCGATGTTGGAGCAGCCACAACAGCATTATCTGTGCGATTACCATAAGCTTCATCAGAAGTTAAGCTAATATTCTTTACCTCGCCTTCCGTCATCCCAATCAGAGCAGATTCAAAGCTAGGCAAGAGGCGCCCTGAACCAACTAATATTTCCATAGCTTCTCCGCGGAGCTTTGAATCATCAAACACTTCTCCATCGGGAAAAGTGCCTTTGTAATGTAATTGAACGGAGGCTCCGTTTTCTACTGTCTTCATTTATTTATTTCCTTTATTTATTAGTTTGCGACTTTTGACTGCTTTTTCTACTTCTTCTGTTGGAAGATCCATTCCTTCCTTTAACTCCCAAAGAGCTTTTTCGATTTCATCTGTCACTTCGCAGTCTAAGTCTTCTTCTATGAAGTGAGTTTTTTCGTCTCTTCGATATTGTATCTTATTTCGTATATTTTGTATAAATTTATTCATTGTTATTCTCCATTAATGTGCATTCGCATGCTGTGATAATTTTATTATCATAATATTCTTCTATTTCCCAACAATCTTCATTTTCATAAACAAAAATTGATTTATCTAAAACTGAATATTCATTAGGAATGTGATATTCCCATTGACCTTCATCAATTAGTCGGCGCCACTCTCGATCTTCAATTACTTGAGGCTGGTAAGAAAATAAAGTGCCCGATTCATGAAAATTAAAACATACCGGATATTCTTGTATTTCCCACCATTCGTCTTCAAACTTTTCTCTTTCGAAGGGAGGCGCGAATTCGACGCAGGATAATAAGAAAAAGCATAATATATGTTTCACTCTATCCCTTTAAATAATTGTGATAACATAATGCAGCTAAGCCTGTAGAAACTCCAAACCAGACCCAGCTTCCGCTAATCACGGCGCTAACGGCAAAAACAGCATTAATAGCTGCACATCCGAGACTCACATTGCGTGAACTTAAAAAATCTTTCATTACCAATTTACTCCTGTTGTTACTGCCAAGCGCCAATATTCATTAACGTCTGGAATATATATTAGATGAACCGGAACACTAAAATGTCCTGCTGCTTGTGTCCAGCCAATTGCTGACACAAGATGAACATAATTATTATCGCCGGCTGGATCATAAATAGTAGCATTTGCTCCTACCGCCAACTGAAGAGAATCATTAATCTCAAATCCAACCAGCGCATTTGCTGATGGAATTACAAGGCTCTGTTCAAGGCCACTAATGGTTAGATTCTGCACAAAAAGCAAATCCAACCAGTCACCTCCGCTCATTGTCTGTTGGGATTCAAAGCCAATAGCGAACATATGCGGGCTAATAATTCTATCGCTGCGTTCGCCGCCTGAAACATAATTATATCCAAAACGCAAACCCTTGCGAGTTGTCCAATTGTCGCCATCTCTCATAGAAACAGCGTGATCATCAGCTATTGCCGACGTTGAAAGCGCTAATCCAATAACGCATGCTAGTAATTTTTTAATCATTTATTTCTCCTTAATTAAATGGTGGAAGCGGCGGGAGTCGAACCCGCGTCCACGATACCTCAAAAGGCAAGTCATTCACAAGCTTAGTTGGTTTTTATCAACTACCAACAAAATTAGACGGTTATAATCTAATGCTGACCGTCCTGTTGCATTAGATGGTTTGATTTTTACAACTTATCTGTTGTTTTTGATTAGATTGGATAGAAGGCTCTAATCAGCCTCCTCGATTAAGCCGCTAAGCGTGCTGCTTCGAAGTGTGTGTTGTTATTTGCAACTATTATTTTGAACTTTTAAGGTTGTATCTTACCTACTTGCACTCGACTTCATCCTTACCCTGTCGAAGCCATTTCGCTCCCTTTTCTTACTTTCTTGACTATAATCCCCACCGGGGTTCCATCATCACCGTCAAGCCAAATGACAATTTCTTCTTTTGATTTCTCTCTATGTTGTTTTTTGAAATCAATATTCTTCTTCGCTGCTTTGATTGCAGCTGCTTCTGAGGAATGTTTACTAATTAGATCGCCTTGAATAAAGCGGCCATTGTATTCATATACTTTCCACATTTTCCCTCCTGTTAAAAAGCCAGCCGTCTGTGGTTCTCTTGCTCCCCACTCGCTAGTCTCCCAATTGTTTTATATCCTTATTGAGACATCCGGATATTAACTTACTTTAGTTTAAAACGGTTGGTTTAAATTTTTCAAACATCTTTGAAGTAATCTTCTACTCCATACTTTCTGAGCAGTTTCTTAAACTCTACATAAGTAAGATCTAAAAATCTTGCTGCATCTTTCTTTGATTTAGTTGTTGAGATAGCAAACTTCAGAATTGCTTCCTGAGTAATCTTATTAGAATTCCTCCAAATATCAAATCCATATAACCTATTATTAATAAGATCACATGAAAGTTCTAATTTGATAGCTATAAGATCCTCTAATGTAAGATTAGATACTAACACTAATAAACTATCATTTAACTTGTTTTGATCTCTTAATTTAGTTATAATGCTTTTATTGATAGTAGTTGAAAGCTTTTGTTTGTTTGCCATCACATAACCAACACATATAATGTAACTGATATCAGAAGGCTTGTCAAGTGACAATTATGAAAAAAGTGTTTTCACAGGTGTTTTCAACCTCACTGCGCAACAGTTACTGTAACATAAATTGTTGCGCCAGGGACATTTCCATCGGGCGCAGCGACCTTTAAAGCTCCACTCTGGACAAAATCACTTCCGAGTTCAGCTTGTAATTTTGTAAGCGCTCGACTCCCCGCGACTCGCTTGGCGCCCTCCCAGTTACCGGTATTTTTTATTTTATAATCCTCTGTCATTGAAAACGATCCATCGCCATTATCAACTATTTTACCGACTTCCTGAGAAACATCTTCGGCAGCATCTTCTTCACCAGCATCATCAATCTTAACACCTAAATCTTGCATTTTTTGCTTAACATCACCAGCCTTGTCTTTGACACTCTGTTTCATCATGGTTATCTTGTCTTTCATTTGACCTTGACCCGGTGCAGCAGCTGCTACTGGTGCACCAGCGCCACCCAAAGCGGCTAGCATGCCTGCCCTTCTGCCGAATCGCTTCATTGCAGAAGGAACCCACTCATTCAGCTGTTCTTCAGTTAAATAAATACCTTTTTGCGAGCATAAATCTTTAATAAAGGCACGCAGTTCTTGTTCTGTCAGTTCTGTTTTATTATCGATAAATTTTTCAATTTCTTCTTTAATAATAAATTGACGAAAGTTTTCTATTAATAATTTCATAGTTCGATTTCAAAATCTTCTTCTCCGCCAAGTCCAAGATCCTCTTCTCCGCCAAGTCCAAGATCCTCTCCACCTTCTTCGGCAGCAGGCTCCTCTTCTTTTGCAGTATCATATGCTTGATTTGTGGGCTCTTCAACGGATCCAGCTAATTCTCCCTCAAACTTATCAAAATAAAGCTTGAGATTAGCAATTAGGTAATCATAAAAAAGCTCTTGATCCTCTGAATTAGACAGAAGCTCATAAGAATCAATAATATTAGATTCTATTTTTTTAAAGCTTTCATAGGCCATATTGCGGCCGGTTTCATCGCCGTCTACACCTGCTGCAAATTCTTCGCGGGGATCTGCTGGCTCTTCCTCATCCTCTTCGTCCTTCTTTTCGGCATCTGTGCGGATATCAATAAACTTATCTTCGTCGCCTGGGCCCTCAACATCGTCAGTAATTTCAATATCAATAGCTTCTTCTAATTCTTCTTTTTCATCATCGCCACCAGCTGCGGTGTTTATTTTGGCCGGTGTGAGAGTGTTGATAACAGCATTAACAATATGCGCCCTAAACGAGGTGCGTTGATCTTCTGAAGTTGTGAGAGATTTAAAATCTGTTTCTAAAACTGGTACAATTTTCTTAAGAAGCTCTTCAAGAACATTGATGCCCGTTGATTTATTGGGTGTTGGATCGGTATCCGGCGTAGCTGCTTCCGATAATAATTTTTTGAGTTCTAATCTCATTAATTTCTTTAATGAGTTGCGAACTTCTTGCTCTTCATCTAATTTTTTTTGCTTGACATGCCGAATTAATTGGCGTATATTCTCTCGTAAGATTTGTTCATCTTTATTCATTGCATAATGCCTCTTTCCATAAATAGTCTAATAACATCATCAACCAAGCTTAAATCAACATTTTCTCTAATTAAAGTCTCTCTTTCTTTATCTCGCTTGCCGGGTTTTTTACCAGGAGATCCTTCTACGCTTGCTGCGGCTCCTCCTGCAGTTGATATTTCATTTAATCCAGTGTCGATACCAAAAATAGATAATAAATCCCATATATTATCTTCACCAATAAAATCTTCAAGTAGTTCAATAGCTTCTTCATCGCCATCAGCTTTGCTAATAAGATACCTCATATCAGAAGCATGATATTCCATTGGGTTTTTTCCGGCTTTAATGCTTGGCATTCCTTCTCTCAAGGGGGAAACATTTAAAAGTCCCATATAATCTGTACTGTGCACTGCCGGCACCACCGCACTTTGTTGTGGTGGAATTAGCTTTAAGTCTTTGCCAATATATTTTTCGGCGCCTGTCCAGCGTTTCCAATCATCATCTTTTGTGCTAGCGCCCATAATAACAGCATTTCCACCTTGTATTGGAACAACGCCGGATTCTTGTGCCGCGGCAGTTCTTTTCTCGGGATCCCGATCAACTAAAGCATAAGCAGCACTGATAGGAGTAGCATGAGGAGAAAGCCTAATTTCTACATTTGATAAATTTCCAGTTAATAATTCCCAAACTTTTTTAGAATCTTCTCCGGTTATTACACGTCCATTATCTAATGCTCTAACTGATTTAAGCGGTTGAGAAATTAATACTATAACCCTATGTGCTTCATCTGAATATTTTTCTACCATTGCTAAATGTCCCAGATGAGGAGGCTTAAATGCTCCTGGCACTAAGGCGACAATTGTTTCAGCTTCGGCATCTGCGTCGACTACAGGTGCAGCGTCTTCATCCTCTATATCAATTTCTACTGGATTTTCATCTTCCTCTTCTTTCATAACAATTGGAGACTTCTGAAAACTAGATTCTGTTCCGCCAAGAATAAATTCCCCTGTAATTTTTACAGGGTTGGGTCCAAATATTTTTTCATCACGGAGTACTACTCCTTCATGGTTGATTACATCGCCCATGGGGCTAGTTAGGCCCTTTAAAATTTCGTTTCCGAGCATACGTGTAGCATGCATAAATATAGAGCCATAAATAGCTCCTTCGGCGTCTACATCTTCAATTAAATCTACGATCGGAACTTCGGCACTTAAAATAGATCTATATAATTGTTTATGAAGTGCGTGTACTTTTCTTCCATCCTTTAATTTAACAGTTTTATAGCGTGGATTAGTGGCCTCAAGAAGCCACTCTTTTAAAGACTTTGTAACTTCACGATCTTCCGATACACGAACAGTAAAAGGCTCAGATAGTACAGAAGAATAATCAATATCTGTAGATTTTTCAGTTGGTACCGAGCCATATACTTTGAACCCATACTCTTCAGCAATCGGATTTAATTTTTCAACAAGACTATTCATAACATCCGGATCGTAAGCAACTTCAACACTTGGAGATTTATTATTGGCCGGCCTTTCCATTCCCGGCCGCTCATTGCCCTTACTCGCTCCCGATTGGGCGACTCTTTGATAAAATTGACTTAATCCATGAATTGCCAAAAAGTTTTCATCATATTCCGTAACATTTGTTGTGCCTTCAACATATTCAGTGTTTAAAAAACGAGAAGGATCATCCCACATCCCCAGATCTCTAACTTCTTTTACAATATCCGGCAGAGCTTTATTAAGAATTATTAATAATGTTTGTATGGCCGGCCTCATACCATGGCCTTCTGGAAAACGATCATTTACGCGATCCATTGTGATTCCATCAATATCAATTAATTTCATAGATCCACGATCAACAGCAAACTGTTTATATGTATCATCTCCAACAATTTTAAAGGACACATTAACGCCATCTATTTTAACAGCACCGGCGCCTTTTTTTTCTACGAAAGTCGCGGCTTTCTCAAAGAAATCTAAAAGATCAGATCCAGTAGCAACCCACCCTAAGTCAAAAGGATGGGACATATGCCCAGCGGCACCACCCATGATTTACCTCTTCTGCGCTTTCTTATAGGCGCCACCAATAGATTCTCTAATTTCTTGTGCACTGAATCCTCGATCGTGCAATCTACGAACAGCTTCTCGGACGCGATCTTTATGCTTCATACGCCGCTCTTCGCCTTCCGACTCATTTTCGCGCCTGCTGGCGCGCCCACCTTCCTCAAGCTCCTCTTCTGCTTCTTCAAGAGTCTCTTCATCTCCTTCTTCTGAGGAAGGACAGCCTTCTTCCAAATTTTCTAGGTTTTCTGCAAGCGGATTAAAATCAAACCCGAATTTTTCCATTAGGAGACCATTAAGCTCCCGATTTTTCCAATTTTTGTTAGACATTGAACTTTTATCTCCTTTTTGTAAATGTTCGTAGTAAATAGTACCCTTTGTGCTGTCTTCCCAATCTCTAAACACAATAGATGCTTGATATGCTTGTATTTCCATGTTTCTCATGTGGGAATTGTTCTGCGCATACCCCTCTTCGCCCATATTTTGCACCCCATCGAAGTCTCCATTACATTTTTGAGTGTGATGCTGCAATTCATGAGCCAAAGAGCGCATAATATCTTTAGGGTGCCTATTGGTCGTATAAAGGGTAATTGACTCCTTTTCGGGGTCATAAAAGCCTGTTTTACCCAGTGGATTGGCCGCATTTTGTGGATCATCACGCAAAAATAGCCTTGGAGGCCGTGAAAAGCCCATTTTTTGCTTTGCAAACGGCATAAATTGCTGAATTAGGGGTTTTAAGATGTCAATCACTCAAAAATACCTCCTTCTGGTTGTCAGAATACCAAATATACTCTAAATAGTTCCCAAAAGGGTCTTTTACATAAACTCCGGTTGTTCCATCGCGATGGTAGACCGCTTCTCCTAATTCTAATGGTAAATCTTCGATTTTTTCGACTAAAATACCAAAATGTGCGTGCGGATAGTGCTTTTTATCGATTAATGCGATGTTCGTGTTAGAAAGTTGCATCCTAATATACTTTTCGTCTCTAAAAACCACTTTTCCAGCTAGTTTTTCAACATACCACTTCTCCGCAGTATCTAAATCATCTACAAGCACTGCAACATGATCAACTGTCGACATCATGTGATATTTCCTCCGCACTGGACTTTGAAATTAGTTTTAAACTAGCTGTAAAGAAGTCAATTTCGACAGAATTGTCGTTAACGGGCTTAACGGTTGAAATTGATACCAATCTTCCTGATTTTATCTCATTTTTTATATCTATAACCACTCCATAATGAGAATCCCAATCTTCTATTTCCCTATTCCACGTTGCCCACTCAACGATATCGCCAACATCAAAAGTTTTCGCTGTTAAATCACCAAATGTATCTTTTTCATTCATTTCTTGGATGGACATCCTCGTCATAACTAGCGCTTGAGGCGGATAAGAGTTGAAATTCGTTAAGTTCATTATTATATATTACTATTTCTTTATCTAAAGGATAAATTATTCTAGTTTTTCTTGTTCTACGATTAATAATTTCAACTTCTTTAATTGGTTGAATTATACGCTTCTTTTTTCTCGACATTTTATTGATCTTGCAGTTTTAGTGCGAGAATCCAAGCTAAAAGTGTAATAGTTGTAAACTCAAAGTCCCATATTCCGTAAAAAATCCACGATCCTACAACTATGGCAAATGTTTGCCAAAATATTCCAAATTTAAATAACATCAATCATATCCTGTGTGTACTAAATCATCTGGCTCAATACAAATCATATCCCCATTAAGAGTATAAATTAATGTTCTATTAAGATGATCATAATTTTTGTATAATATAAAGGCTTTTACTCCTCTATAAATTTTTCTATGCATTTTATTTATTGGATCCCAACACCATATTTCGCCTGAACCATCAATAGCGACTTCTGGTATTAATTCATCTTCCTCTGTGAGTTGTCCTGAGATTTGTTTTATTAACTTTTTAATTAATGTGTCTTTGGTGGATTTTTTAGTCATTACTATAACTAGACTAAATAAATCTTGATACCAAAACAGCAACGGCCATTGCAAATTGTACAACCATGAATATTGTAACAGCTTTTGTTTTAAATGTTTTTAATTCTTCTAATTCTCTAAATGCATATTTTATTTGAGAAGGAGAAGCAACCTCATCAATTTTTTCTTTCCATGCTTTTAATTCTTCTAAACGATCCTCTTTCGCTTTAATTTTTGTGATTTGTTCCTTGACCACCTGTAATTCAACGCGCATACTCTCAATACCATTATTAAGAGTTTCTAGCTGTTGTAATACTAACTTAGAATATGTTTCCCAGCCTTGGTCGCTTGCCATAATATATCACCCCCTTAAATAATTATAAAGTTCTTCGTCGGATATCTCATTCTTTCTATGATTATGAGTTTTTATTTGTTGCCTTAAGGCTTTTTCACTCATTTTAAAAAGCACTTGAGGTGAAATACCGCCTTGCATATTAGCGTTCAGAGCTAAAGACAATAAAGCATCAGCTACTGTAACTTTGTTTTCTTTGTCATTATTTTCTTTAATGATTCCTTCTCGCTTAGCATAATCTGGAATGAATACTTGTGTGCCTGCGTCCATTAATTCAGGTGGAATATCTTCGCGAGAATAAGAAGGAATCTTAATTTCTTCCTCTTCTTTTTCTTCAGGATATTTTAAACCGTACCTTTCCATATATTCTTGTTCGCTTTTAGTAAGAGCCTCAAATGTCCTACCTTTAAGCGCTCTTTGTAAAAGTATCTCCAATACTTCTTGCTCAGTTATGTTAGGGTCTTGTCCTATCGCCCTAATCATGGCCCACACCATTGGGACGCGAGCCATTAACATAGCTGCTTGTCTATTTACAAATACTTTGGCGTTTTCTACCTCTGGATAAAATTCACTTTTGCCCATTCTATCAAGAACTGTATTAACTGCTGCGTCCTTCTCAAAGACGCTAATCTCAGTTAAATACTCTCGCCAATTTTCAAGTAGGAGTTTCATTTATCCCTCCAGCTGAAGAATATTTCTCTTTTACTTTATCACTAATAGGAATTGCCTCGCCATCACCATCAATACGAACAAACGTCATATCTGTCGTAAGCACAGTCCGCTGAGAACCGTTATAAACACTGTGTCGGCGCGCCTCCAGGCGAATTATTATAGAACGATTCCCTACAGATTTAACTTCACCATAAATCTTAATAATTTGTCCAGGTCTTACGGGCTTATTAAAAACTACTTCTGATATTTTCTTGGTTACCATCCGCGGCGTATCGCATGCTTGGCAAGCAAATATTGCGCCGGCCTCATCTAGCCATGACAACATCGTTCCGCCAAATAGACTACCATGGTAACCAACATTAGCGGCTTTACAAAAATGTGTTGAGATTAACTCCACAATATCCGCCAATTTTCAAGTAGGAGTTTCATTAAAATATTCCTCTCTTAAATAGTCCGAGATCAACGATAACAAAATCTTTAGTATCAGGGCGCCTCATAACGTTGTTTATATGAACATCTTTTGGGCGCCATCCTTTATCTTGCATAAAATATTTCATAGCATCCATTAAACCTTGCGCTTCTGGGAACATGCCTTCAACTTTTTCTAATGATCCACCAGTCCAATGGCCACGAGAAATTTCTTCGTCTCCGGGCTCTGGCTGGTGAACTGGAACAATTTGTTTATCAAAGTAATATAGAATAGTATCTTTTAATGCCTTCTCGAAAGCTTTATTGATTGCAGGACTTTGAAAATCAAGGCTTCTTATTACAGCACTATATACCGTCCATATAAGACTATCAGCATCTGAATGTGGTGATTGAGTCGCTGCGTTTACGGCAACGCTCGTAATTTCTGAGTATTGTTCTGGAGTTAATCTCATTTGATCTAAAATTCTATTGTGTTCTATGGCTTTCTCGACTATCTCTGCTACTGCTTCTGGATCTTTTAAGATTTTTTCTGGTTTTTTAGATGCCGTTGGCGCATCTTGTGCCGCGAAAAGCTCTTGTGCAGTTTGTGGATCGAGAGGCTCAAGCAACTCCATCAAAATTATAGTGCTTCCGCCACCAGTTATAAGTTGTTTAACATCTGGCAAATACTTGGCGTATTTTTCAGGCATAAAGGCTTTTTCTTCCATAGCAAACGTATAGTTTTCTATCTCGCGCTTGCTTTCATCTGACACAACTTTGGCTGCTAGTCTTTCGCCTGTTCTGCTATTTTCAATCTCATACACCACACCAAAAGCTCCTCTGCCAAGCTCTCTCCGAACAGAAAATCCCATAGACGTTAAAGTCGATTGGGCATCTTTTTGTCGATTTTGTTGACGAAGAAGATGCGGCGGTATTGCGCCGGTTGCGTCTGTATCCTCGTTTAAATACTTTCGCCAATTTTCCATTAAGAGTTTCATCTTAAAACTTCCTCAACCTTTCCACAAACCTCAATAGGATCAATTGGTTTGTAGTCTTGCTCTCTAAATTCATTAGACATGGCTGGCTTGCCACCAGCTTCTGGATTGGTGGCAATCGTGACATGCGGAAGACCTTCAATTTTGTTATAAAGATTTTGACTCTCTGCATCAACTCTCACGGCAATAACGCGCTCATTTTGAGCTATCCCTGTAATTGCTAAACACCCTTCATAAAATTGGTCGGTTGGCAAACGTTGCTTCTGCTCTGTTGGTGGGATCATTGTCATATGATGCGCAAAGACCTTCCAACCTTCGGGTGATAGCTGTGCTAGTTTTTGATGCGAGGCTTCATCTAGAATAAATCCCGTATATTCAATAGATTTTGCCATGTCGTGTCCCATAGCAACCTCAGTCAGATACTGCCGCCAATTTTCTATTAAGAGTTTCATTTTGGAATCACCACGGCCCACTTCCCTTCCCATTGAGGCGCCGGCGGAACATCGCCTCTTCCTGGCCATGCGCTTAAAATAGAATAGGCACGCCCATCCTCTACTGCCCGGGCGACCTGTTCTTTTACATCATCGGGCACATATTCTAGACTGTCAGTAGGGCGTATCACAACAGATAGCTTGTCTTGTAAAAAAGACTCAAGCGGCTTTGATGTGACAACCGCCGGCACCATAATCTCTCCGCTGCGGTCCTCTTTTGCCACTTCGGTCATCTCTGCATCTGGCAAAGCAAGAGCCTCATCCATAGGAAGAACTAAGTCGTACCCAACACCGGGAACTCCAATAGTATATACCGCCTGATCCGGATTTACATCAATCGCAGCAACTGCATCTCCCACTTGCGCAAGATCAAAGTCGGCAAAAATCGAGCCCTTTCCTGGCTCCTTGTGACCTCGCTCTATATGACCCTTTGCCCAATCAGAAAAAATAATCACATTTCCATTTTGAGATGTAAGTAAATCTGTAACTTCCGTCAATAAATACTTCCGCCAATTTTCCATTAAGAGTTTCATTTATAGCTTCTCCCAGGTTGGATAAGCCGTTGTATCTCCAGAAATGGCGCCAAAAGTTCCATGATTGCCATATCCTGAATAATCTTTAACAGTGATTCCACTACCTTCATCAAATTTCCAATATCCTACAAGACCCTTCCCCCAGAGCGCGCGGCTTGACATATCTAGCGTTCTCCTGTTGGCGCTATATGCTTTTGCAACCCAAGAGGTCCGTATTGTGCAAGTGCTTCTAAAATTTGTTCCATTCATATTGCCTCCTATATAAAAATGAAAATCTGAAAAATTTACCGACAAAAAAATTTGACGAATTCGAATATTTCAATTGCGTTCCCCTCAGCCGCCGGGCGGTGCGCTTTTTGATCGATCGTATGACGGCTTCTCCGTATAAGAGCTAGCAGTGTGCTTGCCCTTGCCTTTGCCGATCAGTCTGATCTTCATTCTCTTGTGTTTTGCCTTAACTTTTTTCTGGAACGGTTCGGTCTGTTCTGCAACAGAAACTGTTGGACTGCCAAGCATTATTTTTAATTCAGCTTCGTGACCGCCAAGCGCCCTGCGATACCACCCTTGATACTCAGGATGTTTGCCTTCGGGGTGGGCGCCAAGCCATTGAATTGGCTTGCCGGGTCCAAGAATCTTTTGCACCACCTCTGGATTGTCGACATACGCGACACCACTGCTGATCATAATGTCTGCAATTCTTTTTGACATCTCGGCATAATATCCAGGCTTGTTGAGCAACTCAACAGTCTTCGCAATGTAATAACCCTTGCTTCTCTTTTGCCCATCGTGACCAGCGGCAGTCATTTTGGTACCGCCAGTCTTTTTCTTTCCGACCCTCAACACATCAGGTTGGGGATCTTCGTCCCAGTCCATCGCGAGCCAGTCGTCGTGATCAGAGGGCACAGAGCTTGGAGAATCGAAATCAAAGTGTCCACCAATTGGTCCGTATGCAGTATCAATCAGAGCGTATAATTCATCCGTTAAGTCTACGTTTTCTGAATCATGCGCTATATCAGCCGGGGGAACATCAATCCATTCGCCCTTTTCGGCCTCATAATCTGCAAAAACTTTTTCGCTTATATACTTTCGCCAGTCTTCTATTAATTTATCCATTACATTGTTTCCTTATCTCTGGCTTCTTGTTTTCTAAATACTTTATCATCGAACACACATCGGTTCCACAGGGAGGATCGAAAAACGGCAAAATGGCATGCACTAACTGAGCCAGTGATGCCATTGATAGCCTTAATGATAGCTTAGCAGCTACAAGACAATGTTGCAGGTATGTTTCACCGACAGAGTTCGGATGTTCAGTAAACAGTTTCATTATTATACCTCAATACAATAATTAGTCTTTTTCTGCCGAAATCCTCCGCATTATTTGGATAAGATCTGACCAATCCCACGTTCCAAACCCGTCCTTGATCATCATTCCCTTCATTTCGGTTAAATTAAACAATTGATCTGCCTCTTCGATAGCGTATTTTACCTGTTGCTTGGCATTGTAAGACAGGGAGGGAGAATAAAGCTGCATCATCTTATAGTTATGTTCGATAACGTCTTCGTTCTCCACGATGCTGTCAAATATTTTAAGATTGCTGTCAATCTCGTCACAATAATTAACAACCTCATCAATCGTGTAACTTTTTTCTTCTGATAGAAACGGAAGACGCTTCTTAATTGTTGGCAAACCAACGCCTCTGATGCCGGGCAAGTTGTCGGACTTATCGCCGGCGATGGCGCGAGCCAAAGCCATATTATTGGGGTGAATATTAAACTCCTCAACAATTCTTTTCTTATTCATGATCTGTTTCTGAATCGGTCGGTATACAACAGTCTCATCGTCACAAAGTTGGAAAAAATCTTTATCGCTGGAAACGATCACCTTCTGCCAGCCGTCAAAGTATGGCAAATTCGCTGCGTATGCAATAACATCATCAGCTTCGATATCTGGCAGCAACAATTGTGACACTGGCATTTGATTTAGGTATTCTACCAAGCGTGTCTGTTGCCAAATTTTATTTTCAAGCTCTTCGCTCTCGGAAAGATTTCTGATGGAGCGATTGAGGCGAATAGGCTTCCTTCCCGCCTTGTAATTCTTGTCCATTTGCTTGCGCTTGCGAGAACCGCCTGGACCATCCCAAGCAATCACGATTCGATCGGGTTTAGTCTCACGAATCTGCTTTTGCAAAATTTTCATGAATCCCATCACACCACCAATCGGCTGTCCGTTGGTGGATAAACTAGGATCAACAATATACGCTCTGAAATACATGTTCAGAGCATCAACAATCAATACTCTTTTCATTTGTTCTCCACCAATATGGTGCTTGTGTTTTCCACTTTGCAAAGTGGGATTTTTCGCCGCGATAGTATGCACGGTACGCTGTGATTGGACACTCATTTTTATATTCCTCTGGCATTGCTTGTGCGAACGGTGTCAAACGAACGCATGAAAGGTTAATATTGGAGTCGCGACACCACTTGATGACACGCTCGCTCTTGTGGACTTTACCATATCGTTTGGTATATTCAGAACACAAAGCTAGCCCATGACTCACCAACCAGTTCCAATTAGCTCGGGACTCGCCGGCCCAAATCGTGCACGGGTGCTTCTTGTGAGTTGGGCGATACGGTGTGTCACAGCCATGTGATGCTATAACGGTACATAGCATCTGTGCTGTCTCCAAGATCATCTTAATGACATGCTTGTCGCACATCATCTCTGCCGCAACTTGCGGATCATGATGTAATACGAAAATATTCATAGCTTGTATACTCCTACTTCCTTATCGTTGATTGTGTACACAACTTTTTTAACGCCGACATGACGAAGCACTTCTTCGCACATCTCGCACGGCTTTGAAATCTTCATGTTGCCAAGCTTTCCAACTCTGGCGACATATATCGTACTACCGCGTGTGACTGATCGGTCCAACCCTAATATACACCCAAGCTCGGCATGATGTGTTGCATGCCCGCAATTACGTTTGCGGAAACGACCGCCGAAGCGCGCATAACTGTTCTTGTTAGCAGAAACATTAATTACATTATTGCCACGAACAAGCACCGCACCGTGACGATAGTCATCAAAGTCCGATGTTTGTGCCACTCTGTATGCCAAGTCGATAAATCGCTTGATACGTCCGGTCACT
>Ga0208011_1000448_pt1 | contig 15942 bp, 12 predicted proteins | sample 7_EtaG_FD_184080 | JGI IMG/M metagenome (GOLD analysis project Ga0208011, IMG submission 184080) | Marine viral communities from the Subarctic Pacific Ocean - 7_ETSP_OMZ_AT15161 metaG (SPAdes) (version 2) | ecosystem: Environmental > Aquatic > Marine > Oceanic | place: Pacific Ocean | collected...
TCTCTTTATATTCTTTTAGATTAGTAGTAAAAAATAAGAGGGGAGGAGCAACCCTCCCCTCTTCAATATTATCATTTATTTTTTATATGCTATAGTGTTTATTATCTTGCCCAATAGACTGTAATATCATCATCTATACCACCAGATGCATAATCCATATCCGCCTGCTTGAAGTATATCTTATCATCATCGAAGTCCCAGTAATAATCATTAGTGCCATCATGAAGAGCCTCTCCAATAGTAGCATCAACATTTCCAGTTCCACCGACTCCTTTCTGAAGGATGCCGTTGATATAGACCTGGTGGAATCCAGCTGCTCCATCAGTAGCGTACTCCAGTCTGCCTGCATTATTATCAAGGACTAAAGCATTAAAGGTTCCAGTGCTCTTGGCAATAGCCTGATCGACCAAGGCATCACTTCCTTTCAGATTTTTAACCTGTATGTTCAACTTTAATCCAGAAGAATTCAGAATACCACTATTGGCAGCTACGACATCAGTATGAAGCATTCCGTGGTGTACTGCATTTCCCTGAATGGTTGTCAGACCGGCATCGTTGATAGCGATATCACCAGACATGTCGACAGCAGCAGGCGCGCCATCTCCATTTGGACCTACGAGGATTTGTGCAGCGTTGATCGAAGCAAGCTTCGTAAGAGCAATAGCAGCAGCGCCATGGATCTGCCCATCTGCAATTGCATTATCACCAACCTTAACACCGGAAGCACCCATAGCAAGGGTTGAGCCATCAAGGTCCATCTGGAGACCATCGACATCTTTGGTCAAACCAGAGTTAGCCTTAATCTTCATATCAAGCTTGTTACTTGTAATCTGAAGAGCCGGGTTTGTAGCAAGATCAACACTCAGGACGTTTCCGGTTTTAAGAATACCATCTCCACCCGAGACAACACCAGCCGAGGAAAACTGAGTAAAGTTAATATCGGCAGTTCCATTGGTTGCTCCAATGGTTCCAACAGAATTTTTATTCATTACAAAGCCAGTATTTGCAAGGGCTGTCCCTCCTTCCACAAAGACAAAGGCACCAACCATTTCATCATTTTGGTTGAAATCAAGAGCACGAGTAAGCACAAATGCTGCGCCTGCAGTTCCCACAGTAGATGCATAGTAAATACCATTATGTGCATCTTCGACTTGATCTTTGACAAGGATTCTGGAGTTCAAGCCAGTTCCCACGCCGACATCATTCACTGTAACGCCATCGATTGTAAGAACCCCATTTGCATCTGCGGTCAGGGTTGCTCCTACTCCGGCCGTTCCGTTATTATAGGTGACAGCAGGCAGGGCGGCAGTTGTACCAAGTTTGACAGAGTCTTTTGAGTCCAAACCTTGAGCTACAGAATCAACATAGATCTTTGTAGCAGCATCCTGATCAACGGTTGGGTCGGCCAGTCCTGTGATCTTCCGTGAATTCATCCCAAAATCCGCACCTGCAGTTCCGCTTAGATCACCCATGACCTCACTATAGCTACGACCTTCGAGACCGTTAGCTGTGAACCTAGCGAAATCGTTATCGGCAGCATCAGCATCGTCAACCGTCATCAAGTTGTCATCGGCAATACCGCGAGTTACCTGCGCAGCAGTGAAGCCAGAAAGAGTAGTAAGCTGAGCATCATATGCTTGGACATCAGAGCCAATTGCTAGGCCCAGATTTGTTCTAGCTGTACCGGCGTTGGAAGCTCCGGTTCCACCATCAGCGACAGGAACATCTGTTCCGCCTGCACGGTAGACAGCATTGCCTTCGATACTCAAATCACCACTTGATGCGGTAAGAGTGTTAGCGCTTGCATGACCAAGTTCGATTCCTGCAAACTGCGGACTGTCACTAGTACCAACACCGACAGCTGTAGCCACGGCAGCTTTGTCGGCTGCATCTAATACAGACTTGACATCAGCGGTAACCTCTACCTGTTTTGTTTTAATTTGTTGTATAGCCATAATAAAACCTCCTTTATTATTTATTATGTGTTTTATTCAAACATCAAAGTGTATAATGTTCGAATCACAAAACATAACTCACAATGAGAAAGTTTAACTTACTTAAAAGTTAACTTAACAGAATTTATTTTATTTTAAACTTCTGTGCAACGATTTCTTTGTATTCATAGAATTTTTTTATTAATTTATTCTTGAACAAATTGCACTCATTTATAATTCTTTTGTAATTCATCTTCAATTCAGCATATTTTAAGTGTATATATTTTTTTATAAAAAATTTATTTGTTACACATTTATTTATAAATCTATACTTTAAAGTCACGGGATAGATCTGTATACCATCTCTTTTTAAAATAACATTCTCCATTGGCCATCCAGCATCTTCATCCATTACTTCAACAATCTTTCTCTGCCTACCTCTTTTGTTTAAAACAAAACTGGTTTTCTTTTTCAACATATCAACAGTCATAGAAAGACCTTCGTCACCGAGATCGACAGAAGAATAAACGACTATAGTTCTCTCTCCGTTTTCATACTCGACAACATCTCCAACCGCTGGCACAACGAAGCAATCTCCCTCTGAATCTTCAAAAAACCAACATCTTCCATTGTGAAAAAAGATATCAATGTCTTCGTTGTCTATTAAATACTTTGTTGGCTTCATTTGTATATTCCTTGCTTGTTTCTATATTATTAATAACTTTAATCTTTGTGTATTGAATCTATAAAAGCTTTAATAATATGTTCTCTTCCTGAAGAATCAAGCCCTTCTCCCCATACCCATGGGTATGTATTCTTTATATCATTAATATTTTTTTCAAATTCCAAACACTTCTTTTTTATATTTTTTAACTCTTTCTTTTCCAATTTTGGCAAATCCAAATAAAGTTCCGAAGCTGCATCAAGCAATGAAAATAAATCATTTTCCCTTATAGCATTTGAACTTCTATTATAAATATCAATCATTTCTTTTCTTTTGTCTTTAGATAAATATTCTGGATGTCTATCAGGATGGGTTATCAAAGCTATCCTTTTATATAACTTTTTTAATTTATCAGAAATATTAAGGTTATCTATAGGGTCGTCCTCAGAGGCGTCAAAGGAGTCTTTTTCGATTGGATCAGCTTTTACAATGCTGCCTTCAGGTTCTTGAGGCACTTCAGGTTCTTGAGGCATATTTAAATTTTGCGATTTATTTACTTCTTTGAAAAACTCTACACAATAATCTTCAAATTTTTCTTTTACTTCTTTAAACTCTTCCGAAAGATATTTTGCTTTAAAGAATATACTTTTTTTAGTTGCTTGCATATTGATAACCAAGGAGTATTTATATTTATGTTAAAATTTTAACGATTATTTTAACTTAACGCACTTGGTCATATGTAATATTAAAGCTTCAGCATTATACTTATCTTATAATATTAATAAGTAAAGAGAATAACAACTATACTGTGTAAGGATTAAACATGGCAACAACAATAAAAGGATCACAAATACGAGATGAAACAGTTACCGCTGCGGATCTAGGCCCAGACTCTGTCACTAACAACGAATTGGCCAGTACGGCAATCTCTGACCAAACAGAAAAGGATCCAGCTGTAAACGGTGATTTTGTTTTAATCAGCGACTCTGCTGGCCAAGGGGCTCTAAAGAAGGTTCAGGTTGGAAACCTCGGAATCGGCGGTGGCGGCGACTCAGATATGATTGAGGATGCCGATCATAATACAAAAATAGAAGTAGAAGCAAATGCTGATGAAAACAAAATAAGATTTGATACAGCCGGTGCAGAAAGAATGATAATTGATGAAACTGGAAACGTTGGCATTGGAACCACAGACCCAGGCTACAATCTGCATTTAGCTAGTGCTGCTTCTGCTGTAATGCTTATTGATGGTGCTGACAACACAGACGCTTTTCTCAGGTTTGGCCAGGGTGGCACTTTAAAATCTTATATTAAGCATGGGTCTGGCGGTCACTTAGTCATAACAAATGAGACGGGCGACAAAGACATCATCTTTAATATTAAAGATAATACCATATCTCGCGAAGGACTGAGACTCAATGGGAATGTTGCAGAAGTTGTAGTCAACGAAGGTTCCGATTCTTTGGTGGATTTTCGAGTAGAATCTGATAGCCAGACTCACATGTTGTTTGTAGATGGAGGGAACAACCAAGTCGGAGTAGGCACCGATGCCCCTGCGACCACTCTTCACGTTAAAGGCGATCCGGGGCAATTTCGCGTCGAAGACACGACCCATGATTATGCCTATACCATCGACTGTGACGGCAACGGAATCCGCACCCACTTTGGAGATGTGACTGATGGCGATGGACCAGGTTATAAAGATGCTTTTATGACCTTTGGGGCATATGACCTCATTAACCGATTGGATACAGCCTCGCGCGATTTCCATATCTATGGGACCAACACCACCACTGGATTCTACTTTGACGAAAGCGCAGGAAATTTTGGTATCGGAACCATTACGCCATCTGCAAAATTAGAAGTAAATGGCGAAGTATTGATGTCAGGAGGAACTCTGTCTACAGACTCCGTTGATGTTGGCCTAGATATAGGTGGACACATTAATTTAATCAGAGATGTTAACAACATTACAGATGGAGCTGCGTTAGGAGTAATTCACTTCGCAGGTACTGAAGATGCAGGGTCCAATTTTGGAGAAGGAGCCTGGATTGCATCATATGCCAGTGAGGCATGGAATGTTGGTTCCGCAGAAGGCGCAAATCTAAGATTTTACACTCAAATAAACGGAGGCAATGCCGGCCCAGATGAAAGAATGAGGATTGATAACACCGGGAAAGTTGGAATAGGAGTATCGGCTCCACAGTCTTTGCTACACTTAGAGCACACAGATACTACTACTTGGCCATCAAACTCACCTAGCGATGAGGAGTATTCAAACTTTCTTCTTACGCTAAGAAATAATACAAATACAGAGGATGCCTTTGCCGGAATTGCGTTTGATGTTTCTACAGAAACTGACGCTGATAGTATTGGGGCTGCTATTGCGGCTCACTGCAGCAATGCCAATTCTGCCTTGCATGACACATGCTTAGTTTTTGCTACAAACGATGCGGGCGACGATGGACTTACAGAAAGAATGCGCATTACGCCAGATGGGAAAGTTGGAATCGGGGATGTAGATCCGTCAGAGCTTTTGCACGTTGGAGGAAATATTCTGCTCGACGGAGAGATAACAGTTAATGGTAACAAAATTACACTTGGGCCTAACCAAGAATACCTCGCTGTCGGTGGTGCTGGTATAATTACAGTTGCTGCGCATTTAGTTCCATCGGCTGACAACAGCAAAGACTTAGGAGCTGCTGGCAGCGGCTCTTGGAGGGACCTGCATCTAGAGGGAGATATAAATTTCACAGGAAATTCTAAAATAGATTCCACAGGAACTCTTGAACTTGAATGCAGTGGTGACATGACTCTTGATTCGTCTGGAGATATCATTTTAGAAACAAGCACTACTGGCGAAGTTTATTTCGGCAGCAAAAGCTTTGGCACATCCACAAATATGGCCAGCAGGATAGGCTCTGATACTTCCTATTCAATGTACTCTGGCGGCACGACCGGAATGAGTGCTGAATTCGGAAACCAGTGGTTATATGCTAAATATTATAGCGCTGGAAATGACGACTATTTGGCTAATGGAAAATATCTAATAAGAGTATATGACGTTACCGAGTCGGACTCTATGTTTCGCGTAAGATCTAACGGATCTGGTGGTTCATACATCCAAACAAGTTTCACCGCTGGACATGATACCTCTTGCGAATACCATGAAAATCTAAAACCAGGGATGATTATTGAATCAACCGGAGAAGTCTTTTATGATCCCGAAGGCTCTCTTAAAGATGCTCTGCCAAGAACAAGGCTAGCGACCACCAATGGTTCAAAAACAGTTTTTGGCATCGTAGATGGTGAATTGGCAAAATATGACGAAGGGGGAGCGTTGATCGTTGAAGACAAAGATCATAACGAACCAGAATTTGGTCCAGCATATGTTGTTAATGGCTATTGGCTAGAACCTGCGTTTAAATCTTTTGGCAGACTGGGAGGGGTGCCCGAAGGCCAGCATCACATAGCAACATTAGGTATCGGTGATTCGAACGTCTGGATAACAAACATTAATGGAAATTTAGAAGCTGGCGACTTAGTCGAATCCTCTGAGGTTGCAGGTTACGGCAGAAAACAAGACGATGATATTATGCGATCAAAAACAGTGGCTAAACTTACAGTAACTCCAGATTGGGATAGTATTGTCGATACTATAGAGTATGAAGGACAGACTTATAAGAAGTGTCTTGCTGTCGCAATACTCTACTGCGGCTAACTAGAATAAAGAAGCTTTTTAAGCGATCTTACTTGGTTGTCGAATTTGCAGAAGTCACTGCTAAAATATTCTAAGGATAGAGTATCTGCAGCTCCATATATACTGCAGTCTTTTCGTCAAACAATTCATTTAACGCAGGTGATGTGTTGGGCATTCGCATAGACCCAACTAACAATCATGGAAATGTAGATGTGACTTGCGTTTGGGAGCTTGACTTTTCCAGCTAGGTACCGGAATACAAAATCTTTTTAAGAGTTGATTGTCAAATTGACAAAATTCGCTGCTCACATATTCTATAGATAATGCTTGAGCGTTATTGTCTTCATCGTTCAGGATAAACTCAAATCTGCCGTTTGCGAGTTTTTTTGCACTTATAAGCTTAAGGCCTCTCATAAACATAAAGGCAGCTAGCCCTAAATCTGATGTAGTAAATTCATTCATTAATAACTTCCTATTTGCCTAATACTTCTGTAAATAACGGGTAATAGTAGTAGATGCTTGCATCTGCCCACGAACCGCCATTCTATGTAAAGATATTAATACTTATAAGATTTTTGATAAAAATATGTAAATAATTAATCATACTTACGATATTTTTAACATTTTTTTATGTGATGCACAAAGAGTTTCTTTCTTTTTAGCCTGCCTCTTGCATCTAAGCCCATCTTTTTTAATATGTTCACACTGAATAAACTCAAAACCCTTTACGTCCATATAGCTTGGCTTATCAAGCGCTTCCTCCATCGTGATTGAATTAGAAGAGATTTCCTCTAAAGTTACAGCCTCATCTCCTGCCTCTTCTAGCTCAATTGGATTATAATCATTAAATAACTTTGGATCCTTATCTTCTAAAACAATATATGGATCATTATTCTCTTCTTCAGTCATCTCAGTATATTGTTCTGCAGCAGGCTTTAAGCCAGAAAGCTCTTCTTCATAATCAAAAAATGTTTCAAACTTCTTAGCCTCCTCTTCTTCTTCGTCAGGCTCTACATAGTTTTCTCCACGCCTTGAAAAGACAGATGTTTTGGCCCGATCCTGCAAAGATGTTGCGTTTATATATTTTAATCTAGATTGCAATTTGTCAGAATTCATTATATTAGCCTTAAAAGACAAAAAGCGTGATGGAGTTGCCTCCATCACGCTTTAAGCTAGGTATTACCCAGAAAATAAACCGCGAAAAGGTTTATCCACTATTAGGAACCTTGTACAAGACCAGTAGCGACACCACGTGGGTTGACAATGCCAACTCCAATGATTTCGTTAACAACCCAACCAAGCTTAAGCTGCTTGGGCTCGTCAGCAGGAAGTACCTCAATGTCCTGACGGACAGGCATCACACCAACAAACTCGGGATCAGCACAAGCAAAAGCACGGGCAGGAGGAACAACCTTGGAGACGATAATATCGGCACCAAAGATGTGACCATAAAGACCGGTCTGAAGCAGTTCACGCTGAGTGACTGGATCAACAGAAGACGCACCGGTTGCACCAGCGGACTCCCAATCAAGAATGTCAGTAAATTCATTAATGTTGAGGAAGTACTTAGAAGTAACTAAGTCCCAACGATCAATCTGACGCTTCAAGTTGAGCATACCTGACTTCTGCAGATTCCCAACACCACCGGGGCCTTCACCACCGGTAATTGGGTCGAGATCCTGTTCAGTGTTTTCTCCACCACCATCGGTGGTGCCAGCAAACTCTAGGGCAGCAAAGACGTTAGCATCTTCCTGGGCCTGAATTTCCTGACGTGCCTTTTGCTGGGCACGATCAATAACATTGAATCTACGACGCTTAACTTCAGCAATACGGACGGTCGGGTTTGAAACAACTTCAAACTCTGGAATCGTCACGCGGTCACCGAAGACACGTGATTCTGGTGCAGAACCGTTGCTAGAAACAACAACAGCCGCTACGTCGATATCACGGTCATAAACTGGCAAGGCACCCTGTGGAAGTGGATCGACAACAAGAGCCTTGCGAGCAACGCCTTGATAATCGAGGTTTCTACGGATTGGGTTAGCCATAGCCTGACCCAAGGCAATCTTACCTTCTTGAGTCATTAAAGCACGCTTAATCATTTCATCTCTCTGGCCGTCATTTAAGCTAGGCGCAGTTACCTGTGCGTTGCTTGAAGGCTGAAGATCTTCAATGATCGAAGCATACTTGACAATTTGCCCCAAAGCTTCTTGAACATTGGAGGCATTGATTTCACCATGTGTATTAAATATATTAGACATTTTTTCCTCCTATACCGCTGCGTTGCCAAGGTAGAAAACTACCATGTGTTCATTTGTCGCTGTAGCACCCACTGCTGACGACGTTGTTGAGACGAGAGATCTATCTCTCTGGAATCCTACGTTAATTCCAAGTTGACCAGACTCTTCCGAGCCAGCAGCCAAAGTTGAATCTGTAGTCCACTTTCCAAGATTAGATGCAGTAGTATCAGCACTGTCTGAATACAGAGCAGTGTTTAAATCAGTTGTTGCAGCTGGAGCACTTGCTGCGCTAAATGCATCCGAAGTAATACCATACAGACCCTGTTGGTGCCATACAGTTACCTTTCCAGATCCAAAGCTTGTTCTTGGTCCAAGAGTTACAACGCCACGAGTGCTTAGTGTTCCAAGGCCGGTTCCGCCACCAGCAGTTCCGCCAATTCCTTGACCAAACAAAGTACCGTAGTCATCAGTACCTTCATCACACAATCCGCCAAGATTGTATGCACCGGCCTGTGCTACTGTTGTGCCATCATAAACTACTTTTGACTGCGCACGCTGAGCAAGCGCAAAGTGAACATTGTCTCCGGCAGAACCCTGAATGATACCAGTGCCGCTACCGCCTGTGCCAACATCTGCAGCATAAGCTTCAGCGCCAGCCTCGCTCGAAACGTCAATAGTTGTAAGTTCTACATATTCGCCACCCGACATATTGGTGGCATTATCGTCTTCCATATCAAACTGCCCTAATGGTCTAAGGCCGGGATTTAATAATACAAGAGCCATTTTTTTTCTCCTTATTTAAATTAATATTTTTGATAAACTCACCATGAATTTATCATCTTAAATTGGTTTTTAACCTAATTGTAAAGTCAACAACCAGGGCTATTTACTTGTTTTATTCAAAGCATCGCGTAACCACGCGTAATTTGCTCTAAAATTACCAGTCGGTGTACTTAAAGCCACACCATGTGTTTGACGTTTTTGTTCAAGTCCATTCTCTACTAATCCGCCTCGTCCAATCGAATCTAAAACAACAATTGCTTTTGGATGTGCGGCATGTATCAAATCAACTCCTGTCCCTTCGGACACGTCGTACAGTTTATCGTAATCAGCCTTTGGTTTCTTACGCTTCTTGTTATACAGTCTTCCCAGCCCAGTATAATAAGACTTTAACTCCTCATCTCCACCACTTAGACCATTTACTGCATCTTTGTAATAGGAATTGGAAAATTTATCTGCTTTCTTGTTAAAGAACTCAGATGTATCATCATTATTAATAGAATTCATTGATAACTCTGTGAATTTCTTAATCTCATCAAAGCGGCTTTCATCTTCTGCCGTTCTATTATATCTGCGACGGAGCGCTCCGCGCTCTGCTCTGCTCATATCTTGAGCAGGGGCTCCAGCATATCCTGGGCCTGCGTTTAAGCTTCTTCCCGCCATATCTCTTCTGGTTCTTCTTCTTCCGGGACCTGTCCCTCCGAAGAGTCCTCTCTCATAAAGTCCTTTGCCCATAACTTCCTCAAATGCTTCGTTCAAGGCCATTTGTGCATTTGGCCTTCTTGTTATTGGATTTTTTGTCACCTTTGTAAGGTAGTGATCATATTGTGCTCCACCAGTTTGAGGGTCCATAAGAGAAGAATAAACCAGCTCAATTAAAGCGGATCTATTAAGCCCCTCTCTGTCTATAGGCCCTCTGGCACCAAGTGTTCTATTTATAAATGCATATCTAAGATCCTGACCCTCACCGTCAAATGGCCCTGGCAATTCAACCTTATAAGATTTTCCATATGCGCTTCTAACAGCATCATGAAGAGCGATGTCTCCAGGGCTGTTATTCAACAGAGTATTAAGATCTTCCCACCGTCCCTGTTGATATATTCTCGAAACAGTGGTAGGCTCACCCGTCGTAGGATCTGCAACTCGATGACCGTAATCTCTTCTTCCTCCCCCGCTGCCGCCGCCTGGACCGCCGCCGCCTGTTGCTCCGCTAGAATCTTCTTCATCATCAGAAAGATAGTTGTAAAGAGCGTATCCTCCAATGCCTATGCCAAGAAGCGCTGCGAGCTTGCCCCACACTCCCCACTTCCATCCTCCCCATGCGCCAGCACCAGCTAATGCAAGCTTAGTCGTTCCAGACAGCCCTGATCGTGCCCCTGCAACTTGAAACGCTTCATCTGCCAATGCCCTAGCTTGTGCAGGAGTTTTTCCATTGGCGATATGAGCCTCTTCTAAGGTGCGTTTGGCGGCAGCCAGATCATCGACCGCCCCTTCTGATGCGGCATTGGTCTGACCACGAACCGACTTAGGATCTGGTTCGCCGCCCGTTGGCCGTGGAGCAGCTGCATCTGCAGCCCTTTGCGCTTCGAGTGCAGCTTCATCTGCTACAAGTTTTTCCTGCCTTGCTTTGAGTGCAACTTCATCTGCTTCAAGCTTAGCCAATCTTTCTGCAAGACCACTTTCGCCCGCTCGCTGTGCATTATTAAAATCATCAACCCTGCCATTATGTGCAGCGCGTTCTGCATTAAGAGCCTCTCTTTCAATCCGAATAACTTCAGCTGCTTCATCGGCATACCGGCCGACGACGGATTCCATGTGAGCAATATGTGGCAGAGCAGCCTCTAATCCTTGCCGGCGGGCATCCTCATAGGCTCGTCCATAATATTGCTGCTTCCGCTGAAGATCTGCAGCAGCTTCTGCAAACTCGGCAATGGCACGATCAAGTTCCGCTTGACTACGAACGCTTCTAACACGCTCGCCTGCAGCGACAAGTTTTCTAGTCGAATCTGATAGTTCTGCGCCCTGTCTTATGAAATAATCTGCAGCTTGACGCTGCTCAGCAGTCAGTCTTCTCCAGGCGGGAGAAGAGTGCATATTTCCTGCAATATCGCTGAATCCTCTATAATCACCGTTTGTTAAAGCCCTGTGAGTCGGCGTGTTCACAACATCCACAACATCGATAGTTTGCCGGGGTACCCGATCCTGCACTCCCCTCGTCGCATTTACCCAATCTGTAACCTCATCAACAGTTAAAAGACGCCTTCCCTCTTCTGCTCTTATAATGTGCTGACTTCCTGGCACTGCCGTTCTGCCGTCTGCGCCAAGCTCTACCCAGCCCCTAAGCTTGTCATCCCACACATAGCGTTTATTAGGCAAAAAGCCTCTTTCTGCAAGCAACGCCATATCATCTGCATGCATATCGGATGTGGACAACCTCTGTCCTTGATTCACGGGCGTAAGGCCTCCTCCGGCGGGAATGTGCTCGCCTCTGAGCAGAGCATCGGCCTGAACATCATCGAGCAGGCCCATGGCGCGCACCACTTCTGTGCTACTACGCACTGCCGCCCGAACCTCTTCGCCACTCAAATACCTTATAATATCATCTGGATTAGCCTTTCCGGCAGCAGTAACATGCGGACTGTTTCTAATTTCTTGATGCAAAAACTCTTCTAAGTTAGAAATATTTCTACCATCTTGCTGCAGTTGTCTTGCTGAAGTCTGAATGTCAAACGCTAAAGCCTTTGCGCCCGCTGCTCCATCTACAAATACTTCAGCAATATCTATACCGCTTCTAGAAACCGCCTCTGTTGCATCTACGCCAACTTTGGCAGCCCTCTCTGCGTCAAGCGCCTTATCTCCATATCTCGCAGATCTGTTTCCAATATCAACAACATCATCACCAATGCCGAGAAGCTTCCTAAAGAATGAGACACGATCCCCGGCAGTTTTCACCAAAAATTGATTATTTCTTTTGTTATCAAATTGCAGCATTGTAGCTACATAGTTATCAAACAGGCTTGCTTCTGAATTTTTTACAATTCGCATTTTACGCTTTGCTCCAAAATCTCGTCAATAGTGCGCTCTATTTTATAAGCCAGCTTAATATTATTATTTGACATCGCCGCCTTAATCATCTCTCTAAGCTCTTCTACAACAGCACTCTTGTCGGCTAAGCCGTCTTCTGCAGTTTCATCTGTCTTTTCTGGATCATCATCAGCAGGGTTAAGCTTCGCCTGCTCCTCTGCAACACCCTTCAGGGCCTCTGCAGTCTCATTAGCCTGATTCTCTACTTCCTTTAATTCAGCAGCTCCCTCAGCTTGGGCTTTTTTATTCAAAATAGCTAATCTATGCAAATTCTCTATAACTCTTTTTTCGAATTCTTGCATAACTTCACTTTTTTCGAAATGAGATATATCTTCTTTGGACCAAGAATTAAACATTATTTGTATTCTCCATAATATATATTAATCAACACAATTTAAAAAATTAGTAGTTTACAGCAACATGAATTCTATAGTTCCTATCGATGCAGATGGGGGTCCCGTACAAACCGCCACACCAGGATGATTCGCTGTAGGCTGCTTAGAGGTAATCTTTCCATCTAATCCAACGTAAAGAGTAGCGTTTACAGGATATACTTGAGTTGTATCAAACTGATCTGTAGCATAAATGCCTCGTTGATAGTGCAAAGTTATTCTTCCGCTGCCAACTGTAGTATCATCTCCAGGAGTTCCGGCAACTCTGTATATATAATTAACTATAACTCTAAAGCTATCATAGTCGCCATCACCATCCGAATCATGATTTAAAACAGTTCCGGCAGGAATTGTTACAACCCCATTTACTGTATTTAAAACTACAGAGATTGTAGATGTAAAGCTATCTTCTACAATATTTGGAAATTCTAATATGCCAGTCAAATCTTCTGTGTTTACACGATACCCATTAGAATTTACCTCTATAGCCTGTGCTGTTGCCACCACAACTTCATCTACTTGAGCTTTGGTAAACGCAGTCGTTCTAACGTCATCAATAATCCCCAATGGAGCTGTTCCGTCGCTGACACTTCCAACGATATCATTTCCTATCAAACCAAGCTGGGCGAACATCCCCGGCTCAAATTCTGCCGTTGGATCAACAGGCAAACTCATTGGCATTGCATTTCCAGTATGAATTACTTTTAACAACTTTAATCTCCGCTATTATAAATAAATATAAATATAAAAAAGGGAGGAATCTCTTCCTCCCTTTTATTTTACTATTAATAGTATAGAAATTCTTTCAATAGAAAACAAAAATACTATCTTTTACTTCTGAAGATTAAGCAAGGTAGTTCTCACCATATCTCCGGCGAAAGTATCTCCGCTTCTATCAAACTCTCTAGCCATCTTTAACAAGGTTCTAGAAATGTTGCCTTTTTTTGCAGCTTCTTTCTTAAGGTCAGTCACTATACTAAGAGTAGTTGCATTAACTACATCTGCCGCGAAGTTTTCACCTTTAGAGCGCAAGCTATGTGCAATCTTATTCAGACCATTTACAATATGATGATTGGCAGTCTTTGGAGCGAGCCTTTGAGGGACTCTTTGTGCTCTCTTTTTAGCCTTCATAACAGAATCTAATAGATAATGTGCCTCTTTTGCCAAACCCCTCTTGCTAAGAACTGTGGCTGTAGAGAAAACATTGCTCAAAAACGCTCTTGTTTGATCTTTGGCTACAGAATCTAAAATATAATGAGCCTCTTTTGTAAGACCTCTTCTGTTAAGCTCTGAAGCAACTATCGCTATGCTCTTAACGAATGCGTGGCTCTTTATCTGATCATCAAGCATGTTCATATTTCCACTCTGCTTTTTTGTTCCTGGTGCAACAAATAAGCCTGCAACCTTATCGTCAGCCAAATAATCAGTCTGACCATCATTCGCCCAGTTTCCCCAGTTAGCTGCGGCATTTGCAGCGTTTTGAACGGTCTGTCCAACACTCTTCGCCACACCCCCAGCGGCTGCAGCCGCATCCTGGATGCTTTGACCAGCGCTGTTTTGCCCAATCCCCATAGCCTCAAGAGTTTGCGGGCCTAACACACCATCTGCAGTTAAGCCATTATTCTGCTGCCACTGCTTTAAAGCAGCCTCAGTTTGTGGTCCCATAACTCCATCTTGCTCAACCCCAAGTACACCTTGAGCCTGTTTAACAGAATCCGCGCCAACATTGCCACCTGATTGCTGGCCCATTGACTCTGCTGCTGACCTTGCGGCGTCCATGATCCCAGCTTCCTTTTGGAAGCTGGGGGAATCACCCAAGAGTTTTAAAAACTCATGGGCAATAGAATCTCCATTTTCTCTCATGCTATACATTGTTGCCACCTATTCCCACATAGATGTTAAAACATCTACGGTATTGGTTGCGCTAGGCTGAGTATTGGCGTCTGATTCAACTCCAATATTAATTCCACCTAAATCGGAAGCAACTTTCATGTTTCTAACTGGTCTAGCATTTCCAATGCTTCTCTTGAACGCTTCAAAAGCTCTATCATCAAAGGACATTATCTCATCAACCTGCTTATCAAGCGCTGTCTTCGTCTGTACCAAGAGACCCTTATTTTGCATCTCTAGCCCAACATCATAAGCTCTACGCAACTTAATTCTGTACGACTCTCTCTCCTCATCTGCTCTCTTTGCATTTAGCTTATTAGACAATGCCTTCTGAACCTCAGAGGTTTGAGCGGCATTCTTTACTACATTTGGAGCAACATTGGGACGAGTCGGCGCTGGACTAGCAACCCTTTGCTGTCTAACCGCAGTCCTTGTGGTAGCTTTCTGATTTGCATTTCTAAGCAAAGCCGATCTCTTTGCGGCTCTTTGCGAAAGAATTCTTCCTTCTGCCTGCTTTAAAATAGCGCCTCTTCTGTTTCTTCTAAGCGTCATTGCTTCGGACACAAGAGTGTTAACTTGTCCTGTTTGGCTGGGAGCAGCTTTGGTGGCAACTCTTCTTTGGCTAGGTCTGCCGCTCCTTCTTGCGGCTCTACTCTGTGCAAACTTTTTCAATCCAGAAGAATTAGCAACTCTAACTAGAGCCTTTGTTTCTCCAATTACACTATCTGCATCCTTAACTGCATCAGAGGCAAGCTTAACAAATCGGGATCTTTGGCCTCTAGAGAGTTTAGAAATATTATCATATGTCTCCGCAACCATTGAAAGCTCGTCGGCAGATTCGTCAAGTTGAGCAAAAACCTTTTTAAGCTCATTAGAGACCTGAGAAGACAATGCGAGCATTTCTCCTTCAGCGCCGCCCGCTTCTGCTCCAGGCTCATTTTTGTCCTTACCTGTAAATACATTTACATCAACATCTGCAAGACTTTCATCTTCAAGTTGTCCAACAAGATCTCTTACTTCGCTAAGGAGTTGCTCCATCTCTGTTAAGCGGCCCTCAATGGCCTCTGACGGAGTCTCTTCTGCCTCTTCGTCCTCTCCTGGGGGCCCATCCATCGGTGGTCCCATATCGTCCATCGGCGGCCCCATATCGTCCATCGGCGGCCCCGGAGGTCCCGGAGGTGGTCCGCCCATATCGGCTCCCGGAGGTGGTCCGCCCATATCGGCTCCCGGAGGTGGTCCGTCCATCGGAGGTCCCGGA
>Ga0208011_1000449_pt1 | contig 15939 bp, 17 predicted proteins | sample 7_EtaG_FD_184080 | JGI IMG/M metagenome (GOLD analysis project Ga0208011, IMG submission 184080) | Marine viral communities from the Subarctic Pacific Ocean - 7_ETSP_OMZ_AT15161 metaG (SPAdes) (version 2) | ecosystem: Environmental > Aquatic > Marine > Oceanic | place: Pacific Ocean | collected...
TGGCGGTACACCTCCGATAAAAAATAAAGGTAGAAATGGAAAACCCGGATCTGGCGGTAAAAAAAGCCGATTACTGCCTGAATATGAGATAGTCCCATTCGGACCGGTAGCTAGAAATATCCCTTTTTCTTATGATATAAATGAAGGATCAATGAAGGTGTCGATAAATGAAACGAGCGATTTTGTCTCGAAATATTATATTAATGCATCAAAAGAAGAGCAAACACTCATAAGACTTTTCGTCATAACGCACGTGCTAGCACTTTATGAATCATATGACGATAGCCGTTATGAGAAGTTGGAGGGCTTTGCGTATAGAACTATAGAGCTATTGGGAAGATTCGGCAACTTATTTACGTAGGATGATATCATCCCCCCACAGGGAGGCACAGGGTTATCAACAGGGAGGCACAGGGTTATCAGGTGTTTCACATTTTTAAAGGAGGAATAAATGGCTAGAAAAGCAGCAACAAAACCTGGCAGAGTATCAATGCATGATTTGATGAAAATCGTCAACAAGAAAGCAGGCAGAAATGTAGCTCATGATTTAACTGGAGAGAATCCAACAGAAGTAAAACAATGGATTTCCACAGGTTCGCGCTGGTTAGATTCTATTACTTGCAAAGGCAAGCTTGCTGGAATTCCTGTTGGTAAGATTACAGAAATTGCTGGACTTAATAGTTCTGGTAAATCTTACATGGCAGCACAGATAGCAGCAAACGCTCAGAAACAGGATATGCTCGTTGTATATTTTGACTCTGAGTCTGCTATCGATCCAGTTTTTTTGGAGCAGACAGGGTGCAACCTGGAGCGACTAATGTACATCCAAGCATCCTCTGTCGAGTTCGTTTTAGAGACAATCGAAGAGTTGCTGGGTGCGACGGAAGAACGAATTTTGTTTGTCTGGGATTCTCTGGCATTAACTCCCGCGATCTCTGATATTGAAGGGGATTTTAACCCTCAATCATCGATGGCAGTGAAAGCACGCATTTTGGCGAAGGGTATGTCGAAGTTGATAATTCCGATTGCCGACAAGCAAGCAACCTTTTTGGTGTTGAATCAATTAAAGGCAAATATCACCAGTGGCCCAGCCGCGAGAGTCACAGCGATGACAACGCCATATATGACGCCTGGTGGCAAAGCAATGCATTATTCGTATTCGCTGCGTATTTGGCTAACAGGAAGGAAAGCAAAATCTGCGTTTGTTGAAGATGAAAATGGATTCAGAATTGGTTCAGAGGTTAAGGTAAAACTAGAGAAATCTCGCTTTGGAACACAAGGAAGAAACTGTTTTTTCAAGATATTGTGGGGAGTGGACAACGTAGGCATTCAAGACGATGAAAGTCTTTTTGAGGCAGTTAAAGGCACAAAATATTTGTCTAGTGCTGGTTCGTGGTATACGATGGAAATGGCTGATGGCAACACTGTCAGATTTCAACCAGGCAGTTGGGCAAAGAAGATGGAAGAAGAAGTATTTCGAAATAGAGTTTATGAGATTATGGATGAAGAGATCATCCGTGGATGAAGAGATCATCCGTAAATTTGATAAGCGAGAAGGAAAGGCTTCAGATTTTTACGAAGAAATTGAATAAAACAACAACATAGCCGTCTAATTACTGGGAAACTAATCCCATATAGAAGGAGAAATAACATGTTAAATATTCTATCTTTGATGGTGCTTCTATCAGCACCAGCAGATGCACACCACAAGGCACATAAAGCGCCCCCACCGAAGCATAAACACCATGCGACGGCACACCGGCACACGCCTCCTCCACGACACCGACACCACGCACATCGCGTTGTAGGGTGGAATTGGACACCAGGGCACTATGACGCTTACGGACATTGGATCCGTGGGAGATGGTCTTTTGGTGTGAAAGTGATTATTTGAAAATAAACACTTGACTGGCGCCTCCTTTTCAGTTATAATATAATCTGATTAGGAGGCGTTTTGTATGATCACATTAAGATAGCAGAAAAGACATATAAATACACCGGCAAAACTGGTAGGTATATGGAACTCGCACGAAGATTGGCAAATCAATCAATTTTTCCAGAGTATAAACACGGAGCGGTTTTGGTGAAAGGAGGAACAGTCAGAAATGGATCTTTTAACAAGTCAAACTACTGCTCATTTGGCCACAGATTCAGAAAAAAAGAGTATGGCATTCCTACCCTTCATGCAGAAATTGGAACAGTCCTGGGGGTAGACAGGACAGTCACAGAGGGTGCTACGGTGTATGTTGCGAGAGTAGGAAAGGGAAATGATTTCAAAATGTCTAAGCCGTGTCCGATGTGTCGGGAAGCTTTGAGACATTGTGGAGTTAAGCGAGTGGTTTATACAATAGATGATAAGATAGCAGGCAGTTACAGGTTGTGAAATATAAGATGGGCGATTTGGTGAAAATAAAAGCATTCGACGAATATGATAATGAAGAATATCATATTGGATTGATAGTTGATCAACCAACGGCAATCCCGGCGACTCCTCCAAGTGGCTCTGTATTTTATGAGATATTGTTTGTTGGAGAGAATGAGTCAGATTATTATTTTGAAGAAGAAATTATTGAGGTGATTGAATGAAAAGAGTATTGATTATTGATGCATTAAATATGTATCTGAGAAGTTATATTGTGGTTCCTAGTTTATCCACCAACGGACAACCTATTGGTGGGTTGGTTGGAACTATTAAGTCTTTACAAAAACTAGCAAGAGAGACAAAGCCAGATCATATTGTGTTTGCGTGGGATGGTCCAAACGGATCAATGAAACGCAAGATTATGGACAAGAACTATAAAGAAGGCCGCAAGCCTATTCGCTTGAATCGTGCTTTCCATAACTTGTCGGAAGACGAAGAGACGCAGAACAAAGTATGGCAGCAGAGTAGATTGATGGAATATTTGAATATTATGCCGGTTATTCAGACAATACTGCCTGAGATTGAGGCCGATGATGTTATATCCTATATCACTCAGATGCCATATTACAAAGGTTGGCAGAAGATTATTGTTTCAAATGATAAAACAAAGGTTGGCAGAAGATTATTGTTTCAAATGATAAAGATTTTATGCAACTATGCGATGAAGAGACTGTATTGATGCGGCCGGTTAAAAAGGAGTTGTTAAATAAGTCTCGCATTACTGAACAGACAGGCGTTCACCCAACGAACATGGCATTAGCGAGAGCAATAATCGGAGACGCTTCAGACAATTTGCCCGGTATTAAAGGTGCTGGTTTTGCGACCGTCGCAAAAAGGCTTGATTTTTTATCGGAGGAAAAAACGTATACAATTGATGAAGTTATAGAGCACTGTGAGAATTCAAACAGCACACTTAAGTTTTTTTCCAATGTTATAGAGGGAAGGGAGCTTGTTGAACATAATTATAAGATGATGCAGTTGTATTCTCCTCAAATGTCGATTCAGGCAAAAACAATAACCAAAGAAGCGATAGAGAATTTTGAATTTACGTTTAATAAAACAGAACTTATCAAGATGATGAATATTGATGGATTTAGTGATTTAAACTTAAGCGATCTTACTGCACACATGAATAGAATAGCTAGAGAAAACTAAAAACACATTGACTTTGAAAGTCGTTGTGTTATACTTGTATTGTTGAGGGTAAAATATGAGAGAAGAGGGAACAAATTTTGCAAAATATGGCAAATCCTTTCAGGAAGGATTAGTTCAGCTTATTTTTGAGGATCGTCCTTTCGCTGATCAGATAACAGAAGTGCTTGATGTTAATTTTTTAGAACTTGAGTATCTTAGAGTGTTCGTATCGAAGGTGATAGATTATAGAACAAAATATACCGTTCATCCTTCATTTGAGGCATTAATTAGTATTTTGCGTACTGAGCTAGATGAAGAAGATGAAGTGATTCAGAAACAAGTTAGAGAGTATTTTGCAAGAATTAAGACAAAAGATATAACTGACGCCGCATATATTAAAGAGACATCGTTGGATTTCTGTCGAAAGCAGAATCTTAAAGAAGCTATGATGAAGTCTGTTGGGTTGTTACAGACGTGTTCTTTTGATGAGATTTCAAAAGTTATCAATGAGTCGTTAAAGTTAGGATCGGAAACAAACTTTGGTCATGATTATATAGTGGACTTTGAAGAGAGATATAAACCTAGACATCGTATGCCGACTACAACTGGGTGGAAGGAGATAGATCAGATTTGCGGTGGCGGTTTGGGGCAAAGTGAATTGGGTGTTGTGATAGCGCCAACGGGCGCAGGTAAGAGTATGGCTTTGGTTCATTTAGGCACGCAAGCTTTGAAGGAAAAGAAAACAGTTGTTCATTATACTTTAGAATTACGGGATATAGTTGTTGCAAATCGATATGATAGTTGTATTACAGGATATCCCCTTTCAAATTTGAATGAATTTAAAGAAGATATTTTTGAACAAATCAAGCTCGTTGATGGTAAACTAATAGTGAAAGAATACCCAACTAAATCTGCTTCATCTAATACTATTCGCAATCATTTATCTCGATTGGCAAAAAGAGGGATAAATCCAAGTGTGATAATTGTTGATTATGCCGATTTGCTCAAGCCAACTGTTATTAGGAAAGAGAAAAGAAATGAATTGGAATCTATTTATGAAGAACTGCGAGCAATTGCTTCCGAATTTAAATGTTCAATTTGGACAGCCTCTCAAACAAATCGATCTGGATTAAACGCTGAAGTGATTACAATGGAGCAAATATCAGAAGCATTTAATAAATGCTTTGTAGCAGATTTCATTTTTTCTGTGTCTCGTACAGTGGAAGATAAGCAGAAGAATCAGGGAAAGATATTTATCGCAAAGAATAGAAATGGTCCAGATGGAATAGTATACAATATTCATATGGATACATCTAATGTAGATATTAAAATTGCACCAACAGCGGCAACGCCACAAATTCAGGTAAATCCAGTGGCATTAAGTCCTAAAATGCAACAAGATGTTTTACAAAAACGATATGAAAAATTTAGAAATAAAGGGAGAAACTAGTATATTATGAGAACTTTAAAGAACATCCGTCGATTTCGTTTATCGGATGTATTCATTGAACCGTATAAAACACAAGAGGTACCTTGGGGTCCATTGGGTTATGTGACGTTTAAACGTACATACGCTCGTCGCCTGGAAGAGTTTGAACCTGGAGCTTCTGGTACTGAGGAGTGGTGGCAAACTTGCCGACGAGTGATAGAAGGAACGTTTAACATGCAAAAAGAGCACGTTGCTCTGTTGGGATTAGAATGGAATGATAATAAAGCCCAACGCACAGCAAAAGATGCTTATGGGCGTTTGTTTAATCTCAAATGGACGCCACCAGGCAGAGGGCTATGGATGATGGGCACGAAGTTCGTGGAAGAGCGTACTGCTGCTGGTTTGTTCAATTGCGCGATGCGATCAACTGCTGATATTGCTTCTAAAGGTGGTTATCTATTTTCTTGGATGATGGATGCTCTCATGGTGGGTATCGGAGTTGGGTTTGATACTCTGGGTGCTGGGACGATTACTATCAAAGAACCACATTACACTAATGATGTTCTTGTTATTGATGATTCTCGTGAGGGATGGGTTAACTCCGTTCATATTCTGTTAGATGGTTTCTTTTTTGGCAACAAAGTTCCAAAGTTTGACTATAGCGCGATTCGTCCCGAAGGTGAGTTAATTAAAGGATTTGGAGGCACTTCTTCTGGCTATGGGCCACTTAAGGAACTCCATGAGAATCTCAAAGAGTTATATATGGACAAAGCAGGAGAGCTTATAACATCTGTGGATATTGTTGATACAGAGAATCTTATTGGCCGTTGCGTGGTGTCTGGTAATGTGAGGCGTTCTGCGGCATTAGCATTGGGAAAACATGACGATATGCATTATCTTGAAATGAAGAATGATCAAGAAAAGCTTTATCATCATCGGTGGGGTTCAAACAATTCATTTGTTGCTGAAGTAGGTATGGATTATACTTGGCATGCTGAACAGTGTCAGAAGAACGGTGAACCGGGAGCTATCTGGTTGGAAAACGCAAGAGCATATGGAAGATTTAAAGATGGTGTTAATTATCGTGATAGAGAGGTAGTGGGAATGAACCCTTGTTCAGAACAAAGCCTTCATAACGCTGAGATGTGTTGCTTAACGGAGACATTTCCAGCAAAACACGACGATTACGAAGATTACCTTAAGACACTTAAAGTTGCTTATCTGTATGGTAAAACTGTGACTCTTTCCAATACTCATTGGTTAGAAACCAACGCAATGATGCTCAAAAACCGTCGTATTGGGTTATCACAATCCGGCATCGTCCAGGCGTTTAATAAGTTTGGAAGGAGAGCGATGTTGGAGTGGTGTGATAAAGCGTATGATTATGTTAAAGAGTTAGACGAAGAATATTCTAATTGGTTATGTATTCCTAGATCCATTAAGATGACTTCTATCAAGCCTTCTGGTACTGTTTCATTGTTGAACGGTTCAACTCCAGGCATTCATTTTCCAGAGAGTGAATATTACATTCGTCGTATTCGATTCTCTAGTGATTCGACGTTACTGGTAGCGCTAGCGGAAGCTGGATATGTTATTGAGGATGATGAATATTCTCCAAATACAAAAGTGGTTGAGTTTCCAGTTCACGAACCGTTCTTTGAGAAGGGTAAAAAAGATGTTAGTATGTGGGAGCAGTTGGAGATAGCTGCACAGTATCAACATTTTTGGGCAGATAACGCTGTGTCGGTGACTGTTACGTTTAGCGATGCCGAGGCTCCACAAATTAAAAATGCATTAGAGCTATATGAAAAAAGACTTAAAGCAGTTTCATTTTTGAGATATAAAGAAACTGGCTACACTCAAGCTCCATATGAAGCGATAACTAAAGAACAATTCGAAGCGAGAGTGAAAGATGTAACTCCGATCCAACGAATAGATGATGACGAAGGTGGATCTGGTTCTAAATTCTGCACTAACGATTCTTGCACTATTTAACATTAACAAAAGAGGTGATATATGTTTAGTCCGGTTAACCGTTATATTTTAGTGGATATACCCCAAAAACAAGAACCAGAAACATCAAGTGGCATAGTTCTTCCAGAAAGTTTTAAACCAACAGAAGAGAAGCACATGGTAGTTTCGGTGATTAGTTGGGCAACAGACGTGAAGTTTGAAAATGTATTAAATATTAATTCTAAACTAGTTATTGATAGATCTATGATAGAAGAAGTAGATATAAAAGGCAAGAAATATAGTTTGATATTGGAAAATTATGTTTTAGGCATTATATAGGGCGTATAGTGTATGGATAAAGATTTTTATAACCAATCATCAGCAGCGAAGCTTGGATGGGAACCCCCTTGGTTTGGTGAAAGGCATTTTGACGATAAACTTGTTAGAGCTATTAAGAAATGGCAACGAGTGCGACGTTTAAAAGCAGACGGCTTGTGCGGCCCAATGACTTTTCGCCGTTTATGGACGGAAAGACAGAAAGATATTGAAGAACAAGAGAGTAACAATCTTAAGTATTCAAATTATATTATATATAATGGTAGAAATTTTCCTATTAAATGGGAGAAAGTTGTGCTCTGGACGGATAAGGATGGCATTAAAGCGCCGGATGGTTCGTACTATGATTACACCGGCAGACCTAAACGCGGCGTTCGCTATTTTGTAAATCACTGGGATGTGTGTTTATCCTCAACGTCTTGTGCGAGAGTGTTAGATAAAAGAGGTATTTCAGTTCACTTTATGATAGACAATGATGGTACTATTTATCAGACGTTGGATATGCAACATGCTGCTTTTCACGCTGGAAGTTCCCGCTCAAATAGGGCGTCTGTTGGTGTTGAGATCACTAACGCATATTATCCAAAATATCAGGATACATATGTTCAACGAGGTTTTGGCAAACGTCCTGTGATTGATGATGCGTGGGTGCATGGGAATAAGTTAGATCCTTTTCTTGATTTTTATCCAGAGCAAATCAATGCGCTGAAGGCGTTATGGGCAGCTATTCATGATGCCACGGGAATTCCCTTTAAAGCGCCAGAGAATCAATTTGGTAAAACTTCCACTAAATATGAACAAGATGTACCCTACGGTAAGTTTTCAGGATTTGTTAGTCATTATCATGTAAGCAAACGGAAGATTGATTGTGCAGGTTTAGATTTGGTATCTCTTTTAGACGAGGTGCAGAGTGAAAGATGAAAACAACTATGTATTAGTATGTTGTTCGTATTATTGCTGTGCTCGTGTTTAAACTCAAATACCCAATACCTCGAAAAATATCCCAATACATTTTTTGAGATTGCGACTTTTGGTAAGCCACAGAAAGTAGGCACGTGGGCCAGACCTCCCGTAGTTAAAGTATGCGAGGGTGTAAAAATTTCAGAAACAAGAGTAATGATGGCTTTGGCTTTTTGGGAGAATAGTGGATATGATTTTGAAGATGTGATTTTCGATTATAATTCTATGGAGTGTGTTGTTGATAATTATGGAACAGGAATAGTAATAACCACAGCGGATCAATCCGTGGAAGAGAAGTATTTAGCATTTACAAAAACATCAGTAAATAAAAGAACGGGATACATCACCAGGGCAAAGATTTTAATTAAAGAGACAGACATAACTCGTGAAAGAATATTGGAACATGAAATTGGACATGCTTTAGGTTGGAAACATTATCTTCAAAAATTACACGTGATGCATCCTGAATGGAAATATGGCGGATATGACAATAAAGGAATGAGGAAAACGGATTGACTCACGTTTATGAGTATGATACAGTGGTCTTGGGGAGCGATTTGAGAGCGCTTTTGTTCGCGTTCAACAATCGTCTTCCTGTCGTGTTTGCAGAACAAAGACGCCCTTTTCGTTTTGATTATTTCGATGATGAAGATTTGAGTTGTCTGAATATCGAAAACACACAGAAAATACTTAAAACACACCAAGGAGATAAAATAATAGGAATTGCTAAAGATATCTTATGGGAGAGATTGTTGTTTTTTCTATCTCTAGAAGGACGCATGCCACTCTCAGATATTTGTAGCAGTATTCGATATGATGGCGATAGTTTGGTATGTTCGAATGAATATGCTAAGATCGCAGAAATCAAGTTTGATACTTGTTATTATTTCGGAGATGATAAATGTTTGGGTATAGATAAGAAAATAGTTGATAAAGGTGAATATATATGTTATGATTGGGTAGCATTCAATCAAGGAGGGAAGCATGATATTGATTATATTAAAACTGGTGATGACTTTGTAAGTCAAATATGGTTTTATTCTTCAGATAGGATTGATGGAAACACACCAGTAAAAGATGCGTGCGCTGTCTCGATAATCAAGGAAGAAGATATATTTAATTTTGATTTTTCAGAAACGTCAGCAAGATTTAAAACAACCGAAGAAATGTATAAACGAGGAATGAAAGGAAAATTTAATGGACACTGCCCAAAATACGGACATCCAAAATATTATAGATTTAAAACATCACATATCTCCCGAAGAAAGGAGAAGAATAAAACTACGATTAGCACGAGGGAGAGCGCGATCAAAGTTACAAAAACTAAAGAGCAAACTCTACTCAGAGATTTACCGGCGTCTTGTTTGGGTTACGATAGATATGTGAGGCATTTTGTCGCAAGTAAGACATAAACAACAAAACGTACAACACATGGCTGGTATTATTCCGATAGCAAGCCTTGAAACTGATTTTGAAACAGAAATACCATCTGTGATGCATCCGTATGCTAATCAATATTCTTTTATTCAGAAGGCGGCACTAGAGTGCGCCACTGTTGGATGTAAGACAATATGGATAGTTGCGAATGATGATGTTGCTCCGATTATTCGAAAAAACGTTGGAGATTATGTTTTTGATCCAGTTTGGGCTTTTCGAAATTTAAGCAAATTTCATAATCAACTGAGAAGAGAAGTGCCTATATATTATGTTCCTATTCATCCGAAAGACAGAGAAAGGCGAGATTCTAATGGCTGGGCGGCATTGCATGGAGTTGCGATGTCGCGTTGGGTGACAAGTAAAATATCGAAATGGTTAGTAGCCGACAAGTATTATATCACTTTTCCGATGTCTGCTTATGACTTTAACGCTCTTAGGGAGCACAGGAGAAGTATTATCGATAAAGAGAAGAATTTCTATTTGACTTATAATGGAAAGTCAGTGAAAGATAATTTACCACTACCTTTCACTATGTTTTACAAAGATTATCAGAAATGTAAAGTTGATGTAAATCGTAAAACGACAAGAACATTTTCCAACTTTGGCACTTTTTCAGAAATAGATAAAGCGGAAAAACTACCACTGGATGAGCGATGGTCAGCTAGAAAGTTTGACTTTAGTGAGGTATATCAAGAGGTTGGCGACAAGAATGCGATAAAAGTGGAAGCTGAATGGTTCTATAATACTTCAATATGGGATGAGTATTGTGCCTATCTTGGCGAGAGAGGCAGGACAATGAGACGCCCAACAAAGTTCTTGACACGAACACATAAACATGATAAGATAGCATATAATCAATCAACAATAGAGGGCGAAGAATGATTAAATTTGTGGGACTACACGCGCATAGTACGCATTCAAGGAACGATGGATTTGGATATCCACAGGAGCATATTGATTTTGCGATTGAAAATGGGATGGATGCGTTGGCGTTGACTGATCACGGTACAATGGCGGGTACATCGTATCAGATATTGCATGCAAGGAAGTTAAAAGAGAAAGGAATCGATTTTAAGGCGATTTATGGAGTAGAGGCATACTTTCACGCTTCTCTTACTGAGTGGCGAGAGGTTTATGAGAAGATAAAAGAAGACAAGAAACTCGCCCGTTCGTTAAACAGCAAAAAGCAAACATCAGCAGCGGTGGAATCAGACGGTTCGGTGAATGCGCAGACTATCGGCGGCTTGCCCCGGTATAGGCATCTTGTGTTGCTGGCGCAGAATCAGACAGGATTGAACAACTTGTACAAGTTGGTATCTGCCTCACATAACGAGGAGAACTACTATCGACGCCCAAGAATGGATTTTGATATGCTTCGAGAGCACAGCGAGGGTGTTATTTGCACTAGTGCTTGTATGTCAGGACCTTTGGCTGGTGTGTGGTGGGAACATAAAGACGATGGCGAAGCAGCAGTGCAAACGGCAATGAAGAAGATGATCGCAGAGTTTGTTGATATCTTTGGTGATCGTTTTTACGGAGAGGTTCAGTGGAATTCAATTCCAGAACAGCACAAGATAAATCAGAATGTATTGAAAGCATGTCGAGATATGGGTGTGCCGGTTGTTTCTACAGCAGACAGTCATTATCCTCGACAAGACGCATGGAAAGACAGAGAGATGTACAAGCGTCTGGGATGGTTATCGCAAGGTATTCCAAGTTGGATTGATGATATTAGTTTGCCGAAGTCTGTTGAGGAGATTGGATATGAGTTATATCCTAAGAATGGCGAACAAATGTGGGAGGCTTATAAGAAGTATTCTGAAAAGTGTAACGAGACGTATGATGATGACGAGATATTGAAAACCATCACAAAGACTCATTGGATCGCCCACGAACAAATTGAAGACTTTGAGCCAGATGCTACCATTCGTTTGCCTAATTTCGTTGTGCCAGAAGGTGAAACAGCGGAATCAACATTACGAAGGATGGCACTTCAAGGATTGGAAGATAAAGAGATTACATCAGATGAATACATCAAGCGCATTGAGTATGAACTTGACGTGATAGCGTCACAGGGATTTTCGAAATATTTCCTGACAATGAAAGCTATAGCAGACAAAGCAAATGCGACAATGGCAACAGGAGCAGCAAGAGGAAGCGCTTCAGGCAGCTTGCTAGCATATGCCCTTGATATTACTCAGGTTAATCCTATTCGTTGGGAGTTACCGTTCGAGCGCTTTATGACAAAAGGAATGACTTCGTATCCAGATATTGATTTTGATGTGGCTGAACCTGCACTGTTGAAACAGAAACTCGCAGATGAATGGGGAGAGTTTTCGGTAGTCCCGATCTCTAACTGGAACACACTTCAACTTCGTTCATTGATTAAGGATATATCAAAATTCTACGAGATTCCATTCACAGAGGTTAACGCTGTTACTGGTACAATGCTTCAAGAAGCAACACCACTGGCAAAGAAGAAGCACGGCATTAATGCGGGTGTGTATGTTCCGACGTTTGAAGAGGTGATGGAGTTCAGTTCCACGTTGCAAGATTTTTTGAGGAAGTATCCGCACATCAAAACACATGTAGAGGCGTGCTACGGCAACGTCAGGAGCCAATCTGTGCATGCTGGCGGTTGCATTGTCGCAGACAACATCAACGAACACATGCCTCTTATTCGTTCGAAGGGTATGTGGATCACCCCATGGAGTGAAGGACAGAACGTGAGACATCTGGAGCCTCTGGGTTTCATTAAGTTCGATATCTTAGGGCTATCGACTCTTACGATGATCCAGGATTCCATCAGACATATTCTTAAACGACACTACAATATCGCTGAACCAACGTTCGATGACATTAAGAAGTATTATGCTCAGAATCTCCATCCAGATAAAATTGGTTTCGATGATAAGGAAGTGTGGGAAAATGTATTTCATAACGTTTCATCTGCACCAGGCATCTTTCAATTCACAAACTCTGGGATGAGTGCGTTCTGTGAGAGAGTAATGCCGGATAGTTTGGATGAACTTTCAGCCGTAACCAGCATTTTCCGCCCAGGGCCTTTGTCTTTTGGCGTTCATGATTTGTTTGTGGGAGCGAAGAGAGGCACACTCGATATCGAATGGCATCATCCTATCTATCAAGAGATAACAGAAAAGACATATGGCAATATCATTTACCAGGAACAGATCGCAGAGATTTGCAGTCGTATTGGAAAGGATATTTCTCGGGCAGATGGCAACACTATTCGCAAACTTCTTACAAAGAAGGGAACAGGCAAGGAGCATCTTCTTGCAGCATACGAGGCGAAGTTTATTGAGGGCGCTAGCGATAAGGGTATTCCAAATCATGTTGCGAATAGAATTTGGACGGCAATGTCTGAGTTTGCAAAGTATGGGTTTAATCTTTGTCACGCAACTTCGTATTCTATCATTTCGTATCAATGCGCTTGGTTGTGGAACTACTATCCTTCTGAGTGGATTGCAAGCTTCCTTCAGAAAGAACCAGAGACAAGAAAAGAGAAAGCAATCAATATCGCAAAAAAGCATGGATATGATATCGCTGCTCTGGATATCAACAATTCTGGAACAGTATGGGAGATTAGCGATAACGGTAAAACACTTATTCAACCTCTTACTTCGATTAAGGGATTGGGATTATCTGCGATTGAACAGATACTCAATAATCGTCCGTTTGAAAACGCAGAGGATTTGCTTTTCAAAGAAGAGATAACATACAGCAAGCTTAACAAGAAATCGCTTGATGCTCTTTGTCGAGCAGGGGCATTGAATAATCTCATTGACGATAGATTTACGGGAATGAAGCATTTTTGGAGTGCTTGTGTTGTTGAGCGTCCGAAAAGCACAAAGAAGTTAGACGAGAACATCGAACTATATGCCCCAGAAGGTGAGTTTTCAGAAGAGGATATCATCCAGTTCAAGACTGAACTAACTGGTGTGTTTCCAATGAATTTAGTAATGTCAGAATCAATGTTGAATCGACTTAGCGAGAAATATATTCCACCCATTTCAGAATTTGATAGTATGTTAGGAATTTGCTGGTTCATTCCTCGCAAAGTGATTCCCAAGAGAACAAAAACAGGGAAAGATTATTGGATAGTAGAAGTGATAGATAGCAACAACGAGCGAACAACTATTCGCTGCTGGGGTATCAAACCAGAGAAAGATAAAATATCACTTAATAAGCCGTATATGAGTAGACTCAAGTATGATCCCAAATGGGGATTCAGCACATATGCGGTTGGAAGAATGTTTAAAAAGTTAACATAACTAATTAGTTATTAGAGGGCAAACAATGAATATCATAAAGCATTTTACTCCACTCATAAAAGACAAAGAGTTAATTGATAATTTACCAATTGTCATTAGGGTGGTAAAGTTTGATGAATCATCAGCAAAAGAGTTTTCTGTCGAAATGAGCAAAGCACAGAATTCAGGACAACCAGTTGTTCCTGTGATAATCGATAGCTATGGTGGACAAGTATATTCATTAATGTCGATGATATCTGACATTAAACATTCTAAAATCCCAGTCGCAACTATCGTGCAAGGTAAAGCAATGTCGTGTGGATCTATTTTGGCGAGTTTTGGAGCGGAAGGTAAAAGATATATGGATCCCGATGCCACTGTAATGATTCACGATGTTAGTTCGATGATGGAAGGAAAGATTGAAGATCTTAAAGCCGATGCAAAAGAGGCAGATAGATTAAACAAAAAGATTTTTCGTATGATGGCAGAAAACTGCGGACAAGAGGAAGAACACTTTCTTGATATTATACACCAGAAAGGACATGCTGAGTGGTATCTAACCGCTGAAGAATGCAAAAGGCATAATATTGTGAATCACCTGCATGTACCAACGTTACAGATTGAAGTTGGTATTAAGTTCCGTTTTGAATAATAGAGTCGATTTTTTATAAAAACTTCTTGACTTCTACCGTATACAGTGATATATTAATAACACCATTAAGGAGGAACTAATGACAAACAAATCTATCTATCAACTAATCTCTGACTTCTGCGAATATCACGCAACAGAACGAGAACGCTTTATCTTCCGGTCAATGACTGGACTGGATGATGTCGTATACGATGAACATTACAAATATGTTCTGAATTACCCCGGCAAGATTGTCACACGACAAACTTTCCACAGTCATAAACGGAAACTAATCCATAAATTCAAGGGACTTGCCTTGAAGGCATCACCATCTACACCTGTAGAATCTGATGCAGCATAACAGTAAAACACCATTAAGGAGGCAACAATGGCTAAAACACTAGAAGAGAAGCGACGTTACGTAAAAGAGTACGTTCGTTCATTAAACACTATCGAAGAGGCGATAGAACCTTATAAGGATCAAAAGCGTGAACTACGAGATGAATACCGCACAAACGGTTGGTTGAACACTGATGAGATTCGTGCTGCTGTAAGGGCATACCGGCTCATTAAGGGCAACATCGATGTAGATGAAGTGTATGATAATTTTAAAGTATTGATTGGAAATCCAAATAATGACTAAATTTAACGGAGTACAGATGAAAACATATAATGATTTGATGAAATTTATGCGAACTAAGCAGTTTGCTATTGAAGTGCTTTCGATGGTTGAAAGTGTTGTAGGGTATAATTTTATGTCTCTTCGAATACTAGAACCTAATATTAAGACGCTTGCTGACTATGCTAGGTATGTCGAAGAAAGCAAAGGCCAGCAAACAGTATACTTAACAGTCAGGGCTGCTTATGAATTTGAGTACGCCATTAAGAGAGTGTTGAGTGATCATGGTTTTGAAACTGTTTCAAAGATTCATAATACCGCAGAGCAGAAAAATGACTTTGGAGTCCAAGTCTCAGACAGAGAACAGACCGCTTGGTTTGAGGTTAAAACAACTCAATCTAAGAATGGGTGGACAGGTGCAACACATTCAAAAGGAAGTGGAAAGGTTGATAATTATGTGCTGGTTAGTTATGAATTAGACAGAGACATGACATTGCCGCCCATCGATGGTTCGTCACCGGGGGCTTTGCATGGTGTATTTAAATCTGTTCATTTTTCTGTGGTGGATGCGTTTGATATGGGTTGGCACGGTGCTGCTACAGATAGAAGTAGTTTTACAACAGCAAAAATTCACAATTCACAACATTCCGCATATACTCCACAGATTGTTCTAGGTTCAGCAGATAGGAAGACTGTCAACTGTGCTATTAATCGTGAGTCTTTAAACTCATATCGTGTAAATGGAGT
>Ga0208011_1000452_pt1 | contig 15918 bp, 15 predicted proteins | sample 7_EtaG_FD_184080 | JGI IMG/M metagenome (GOLD analysis project Ga0208011, IMG submission 184080) | Marine viral communities from the Subarctic Pacific Ocean - 7_ETSP_OMZ_AT15161 metaG (SPAdes) (version 2) | ecosystem: Environmental > Aquatic > Marine > Oceanic | place: Pacific Ocean | collected...
TAACTCATAAGTCATTCCAAGGGTGGACTGTTTCCACTTATCGTTAACACCAACAGTGTCACCAATCTTGACAGCGAGCTTTTCAGACAACTCAATTCTTTTCTTTCTTTGCTCATTAGAGCGCTTCATCGCCAGAGCTTCTTTAATCTCTTGTTCAACTTGACTCTTAGCCATGTTGCGAAGCTGCTCTTTCATGTCTAGCTCGTTCTGCAACGTTCCGTCTAGATCATTGCCGGTCTGGATTCTCTTCTCTAGGGAGTCGATCTCTGCATCAAGTGAAGATTGCGATTGCTGCAGCGCATCAAGTCTCTGCTTGGCTAACTCTATATTCGCTTCTGATTGCGCACGCATAGCATCAGCCCTGGACATCTTCTCGCCCATTGCTGCGGACTCGGCCTTGGCGGCCTCTAGGGACTTCATTCGTGCTTTGTAGTTAGCTTCCATCGCCTCGTTAAGGCCTTCGATAGCACTACGAAGCTCATTAGCTTCTGTTGGGGTCTTTGCCATACTAATAAATAGTAAGAACCATAAAATAAAAGCCGGATTTGAACAATCCGGCTTCTACTTGGACTTCCTTGCGTCCTCTATTTGTTTTTTCTCTTCGTTAAACTGCCTGGAAAGCCTCTCTATGAACCACCTTCGCAGACCGGTGGGTAGATTATAAGCTTCAATAAAGCTCCATCCCCCGTGATACTTTAAGAGAAAGATCTCCTCGTATATGACTTTAGCATATTCACTGTCTAGGCCAAAAGAAATCCGTCGTAAACGGCACCTCCATGTCTGTACTTGCTCCACATTCGTGACAATCGAAATAGTCACGAACTTCTACACTTGGAGAACAGACCTCAATGGCTTTACGAATATATCTAGAATCTCTGATTGGCATCGATTGAATAAGTCTACCTATCATAGACCTATCTGCGTCTCCATTGACGGAAACAATTGCCATCTCTAATTGTTTTGTTGTTGTCTTATCTGGTAATTTTTGTTTCTCGGCTCTTTTTTGCTGAGCTGTCAATTGTTTCTCTTGCACACCGGTAAACAGCCTACATTCAATTTCAACGCCTGTTTTTGGCGTGTTCACGATTATATTTCCATTTGGCAGGCGATCAACGCCCTCAAGTTCATCCGGGTTTCCGTGGCATACCTTTACATTATCAAGGTCAAAAATATGTCTACCGTGAGCAAAGCACACCGGACATATCACCTTGGTATCATAAGCTGGTCCAAAGCCCGAAATTCTGGCGCCAATCAAAAGTGCATTTTTGTCCCCCAGCAACAGGCTATCAATGTTGATAGATCTGTTAACCAAGACACCTTTTAAAAACCTATCCAACACAACACCTTGCTTGAGTAGGGCTTTTGATGAAAGAACGTCTTCGTCCTTTGCGGTCATATGGCGAATCTCCACAACACTTTCCCCGTGAAGTGGATGTCCCTCTGGATAAAATTTACCTTGTGATGGAATTTCAATGAATTCTGTCGGAACTGCGAAAGAAAGCTCCGTTTTCGGAGTGAGGTTAATAGGCGGGGCATCAGCAGGTTCTGGGGTGCTGTCCTCCATCCCTGCCAACCTTGAACTGTTTCTAGACATTTTCTCCTCTTGGTTTTTCTATTATAGGATATATCTTTTTGACAAAGATTTAAAGTATTTTCTTTAGCCGCCTGTGGCGATGTTACCTGGACCTTCATAAGTCGCCCAGTCATACATAAGAGTCATTCCAAGCTCAACAAGACCTTCACTGTCATAGGAAAGCTCACCAAAACTTACTTCACTGGCCCAAGCATTCTCAAGTCTCCAAGTTTCAAGAATCGTGTTCTCGTCAGCACCAATCTGCTGAATCGTGACTTCGCCGAGGGCAGCGGTCGCCTCACCCTTGGTTACTGAATCTTTTGCTTGTGCCGGACTAAGCGGGTTACTATACCCCGAGCGTAGAAGGAGATTGTAAAGAACAGAAGTTACATCATCATCACCACCGGGGTCAGCAAACTTGACCGAGACAGTGTTCCAAGTCACCCTGCCAGGAAAATTGAACGTATGATTAATAAATTTATGGGGTGTCCCTTCGATTGTCCAAGTTGGTTTGTTGACGGTCTTGGCAACATACTCGGACGTACCCAAGTTTGAAAATGTCAAGACCCATCGAAATTGACGCTTGGGATCTAAATTTTGTTCTGACCAAAAAGCCATGGTTTGTATCTCCTCCTATCTCCTATAAATAGAGACCTAATGTTTTTTATTCAACTTTATTCCTCAAAAGAGGCGCCGGTTGAAGTGATAAAGAAGTCAACCGCAATGTACTCAATAGCACGTGCTGGCTTGACAAAGACCTTGGCGTATAGAATGTTTCTATCAATAAGGTCCGGGGTTGTTGTGGTCTCATCTAGGACAAGCTTGAAGTCGGTGATACCGAATCTTGCCTGAACTGTCTTGAGGAGCGGCCTTACTTGACCGATGAAACGCTTCCAAGTTTCCTGAACGTTCTGGTCAAACAGAATTCTTGAAGCCGCTGTTGAGATCTCCTTCTTGAGGTAGATCATCAGCCTGCGCACGTTAATTCTGTCCAGAGCCGAAGGTGTAACCTGCAGTGTTTTTTGCCCGAAGACCACGATACCCTCTGACGGGAAACTTGCAATCGGGTTAATGTTGTTTCTATACAGATCGTCACGATCCTTCGAGTTGAGACGATCACGAACATCAATAACCGGAATACCTGCGGCTTCCTCGCTGAGGCCGCCACGGTTAAATCCTGCGGGGGCGAACCAAAGCTCACTCCTTGTTTCGCTGCTACCCATAACACCCAGGGCAACAACTGAGGGTGGTAACCAAACTGTCCCACCAGTGGAGGCAGTATCTCTGGCTAATACCCAGGGATAGTATGCGCAGCCGTAAGAAGAGTTCATACCTCTTGACTCAAGATTGGTCACAGTTGAAGACACAGAGCCCTTGTTGGCACTCTCATTGGTACTGGACAGGCGCTCGTGAACTGGCAAGTAGCCACCCTCTAGATCAATAATCGCTAGGGCATCACCACGCTCCTCGCAAACATTGATCAGCTTTGCAGTCAATGCCGTGTTGGTTAAGCCAGGAATGATTGCCAAGTTCATATTCAACAGTTCTTTCTCGGCAATAATCTCTACTGCCCTGTTGTAAGTGTTATAGATGTGACTGTTCTCTTTGGTGGCACTTGTGCCGATTAGTGCGTTAGCTAGTGGCTCTCTTACAAGGGCATCAAAGCCATCTGATCCGCCATACATAGGCATTGTAAACTTTGCCCAGCCTGCGTTTGCCAGAGCAGAGAATCCACCCGATAGTAGAGTAGGATTGTTTTTTGTCGGGCCAACGCCTGCGGCGGTGGCAGATATGCCACTAGCTCTAGATCCAGAAACCCACCCTAGGTGGTAAGCGTTAGATCCGCTTGTAGATCCACTCAAGTCATCCAAGGTAAAGATTTCTTGATGTAGGGCAGATCCCGAATCAAATGTGCTGGCACCACCAGCTCCGTCCGCTTTCTCTCTTAGCAGGTCTCTAAGTGAAAAATCAAATGCCCTAGAAGAGCCCGCTCGGGTTGTGTCAACGCCCCAATAAGAGTCAAACCTAGAACCTAGGGCCACGTCATTTGACGTGGTCCGCAAGGAAGCAGAAGGAATTCTAACACTAGCTGAAGCGTATGAGTTAAGATATAGTGCTTGACCAAGGTTGGGATCAGCGACCACACCAATGCCGGTGTCCGACCCAGAAGCAATTGAAACTGCTTCTTTCAGATCTGTCGCAATGATGGTGGCCGTGGCCCCCTGGGCCACCCCGGTCGGCCCACCTGCGCCGAGGACCTTTATGCCAGTTGATCCACTGCTGAACTGAAAGTCTTTATATTGTGTCGGCAAATAGAACCCAGCAGGCAGATATGCCGCATCAAGACCTACGCTATTTTCTAACTCTGATGTTAACTCAATACGAATAAGATTGGACTTATTGTCATATTTACCAAGCTTTCTTAGCCTGTTGTCAGTATCGCTAAATTCATAGCGAACTGTACCGATTCTAAATCCAATAAAATTAGATGATGCCGGATCTAAACTTAGGTTATCAAACCTCTCCAAGACCCTTATATTGGCATCAGTGTCTCCAATGTCTCTAACTATCAATGAGAATGTTCCGTGTGTTTGAAATTGATTTCTTGCTGGAACAATGTTCGCAATTGATATTTTAATATTATTCTGGTGCCAAGCTCCACCGTCAAGCGCCACAGCCTTAAACAACTTTTGGGCATTCACAGGATTGTAGTCTGTTGCGGTGCCCAAGTCTTGAGCAATAACCCACCCAGTCTTGGCGGCCTGGGCACTAGTTCTAAACATATTACCATTAAAGTTGGTATTATGCATTGGCGTTATTGCCGCATATGCGTTAACGGATGCGGTCAATGGTGTAATGTTTGTAAGATATTCTTCAAAACTCTCTCCAAGGAAATAAGTCTTGCCGCCTTCGGTGGCTGGAATTCCAACAGTTGCATTAAAGCTTGTTAGCGCAGGGTTTGTGTTTATAACTTTTCTTATAAACTTGTCAGAATCTCTATTAAAATTAAAAACAATTGATTCGTCCGGTGACGCTGCGCCGGCGCTGGTGTACACGTCCAACTTAAATTCTGGAGTAGTGTTAATAGACTTAATTAGCACGCCAGCTGAAGACGTAGTAGGTATACCGGCCACGCCCGCTGGGCCAGCAGTCGAACCACTGAGGGCAAAGCGAGTGTTAGCACTTGTAGTGTAAAGTATGGCGCCGAGGGCACCTGAGGCGTGACCAGAGGCGTTTGCCCCGACACCAGTTGCGTCAGATGAGCCAGACTCAAACACCATTAGGGCATATGCTCCACCCCCGGTGCTGGCTGCATAGCCGCTGCCGGACCAGCCGGCTTTGCCCGCAACAGTTGCATCGTCATGGGCAGTGCCAACCAATCTAAAGATATTGACCGGTCCATTATTTCTCAAGTATGCCTGGGCAGCATATGCAGCATATAGCGGTGCTGTCTTGTTTCCTTCCCTCCAGGAGTCACCACCGACGCCGCCAGGGTGGGGAGACCCGAATATCTCTAAAAACTCTGAAAAAGATTGAACTGTTATCGGCCTCATTGTCGGGCCACGCTCAAATCGACCAATAATTACTGGTCCTCGCTTTTCAGGAACTCTAGATCTTCTTGACTGGTCAATCTCTTTAATAAAGATTCCAGGTGAAACAAATTTAAATCTTCTCTCAGACATTATGAATTATCTCCCATGATGTAAGATTACTTACTATATCGTCTTAATAAATAGTAGAATGCGGGTCAAAAAGAATTCTACTCTCTATAAAATCCATTCTTACGGAGGTATTCGTTGATATCCCCCTGGATAACTCTTTCTCGGGGTATTTTTACATCAACAAAATTTTCTCGTTTAACAATCTTTGGACGCTCTTGATTGTCGCCTTCGCCGACAATATATGCCAAGACTTTGATTTGAACTGTTGTCTGGTATTTTCTCTCTTCGCTGGAAAGATTAGAGGCGTTGTTTGCTTGCGTAAATTGTTGCTGAATAAAACCTTCATAGAAGTGGCCGTCCCTTCTTAGGGGAAACGAATTTATTGTATTTGTTCGGGTTATAAACGGAGTTAAGATCTCATTCATCTGTTGCTGGTATTCTGTGTAGAGAACAACGTTATACATCACCTGAACATATACCGGGACAGGTATCGTTATTGTCTCGTATACTGTTTTCTTGGCCACCCCATCCCGGTGATTCGTCTGCCCATATAGTCTTTTTGACCTAGCGTTTTGATAATTTCTAGTCTTATCCTGCTTTATTTTACGAGCTATGGTTATCGTGCCGCCTTTCTCATCAGCTTTATTTACAGGAATATTTGAAAAAATAGTGGCTCGGTCACTTAAATCTTTTGTTATACTAGCCCTCTCAATGCTTATAACAGGCTTAATAATAACTCCAGAGTCATCTCTAAGTTCTTTCTTATTTTTAATTTGATATGATCTCTCCGCAGAGGTCCAAACGATTGGTACCTTCTTCCAGCCTTCATTCGTGGTACAGAAGATATTCAAAGCTTGATCAACGTATTCCGTAAGGGCCGCATCTATCGTTTCTATTGTAGAAGGCTCGAAGGATACTTCTTTTACATTTTCTTCTTTATGCTCGGATATACCGTCATTATTTACACTACGTGGCATCAAATAACCCCTTTCTCGCTCTTACGCATTTAGCTGATATTTCAATGCGATGATCAATCTGGCCAAACAATTGTTTAGGCTCACTCAAAGTAACTATCTCATAGTAGATGTTACCATATAAAACAAAGTCACCTTCACGGACAAAAAGATCCTGGTCTTCGGTCAAACGTCGTTTATGGAAGTGGACTGTAATTTCTGACACCTTATCCACACCGTAGCCAGTATCCGTCTTCGTATCAATGCCCTCCCAACGGACGAGAGCATATACTCTCACGGGGGGCAAAAAGGTTTTGCAGATTGCTTCACCATACAAAGAATGAAAATTTGTATGTTCCAAGCTTATTGGATAATACAATACTTGCTGCCCGATGACCCTTTCAATAAGCTCATCATTAACTTGCTTAACAAGGTCCCGTTCTTTTGCGCCCAAGAACATCGGGGGTGGGGGCTGATCTGGTTGTGACCACTGGTCGTCGCTCATCTAAATTACCCCACAAAAATCGTCATTGGAACGTGTTGTTGAACTTTATTTGTAGCTTCCATCTTGGCAGCTTCGTTCTCGGCAAGCCTCGTATATACTAACTCATCAAGGATTGTCTTCAGCTCCTCTCTTAGCTTCTCCTGCTCGGATTTTCCCTGCTCAATCAACGCACTGTGGTTTAGTGTAACAGACTCTCCGGGAATTGGGACTGTCTGGAATTTTCCACGCACTTGGCCCAGCATCTCCTTGCTAATCGCCAAGGCGAAGCGACGAATCCACTGCTTGCCGATAGAATTAATATTCTTATATGGTATGTTAGCAAACGGTAAAGTGTTTATGTTGTTAATCCCATCTGCGCCATTCTCACGATTAGAGTCCTCGGCCCAAGGATCGGTGGGGACGGAAAATTCAACCCAGATATTCTCTGGGCTGTATTTTGTTGGTCTGGGATATAATCTTATTTTATTATTTCTTATCTCATATGAGTAGTGAGACAATCTCGTATATACAGAATCGTCAAAGGCCATGGCCTGCAATTTGTTTTGCCACGCTGGAATAAGCTCAAAGCTAGAATCATCACTCCACTGGCCATAATTGTGAAGGTTTCCGACAACACTTAGGCCACCATAATATCCAAAAAATCTCCACATAACATAGGGAGACTTATAATATACTTTTCTAACCAATACCTTTTTATTGTCAATTTTATTATAAAATTCAGAGCTAGCAGTTAATGATGCTGAATACACAATCGTTTGTAAATCGTAATCCTGAATTCCCCCCGTGACTACAATCGACGCCGAATATATTGTTTCGCTTCCACCAATTCCCACATTAGCTCCGACCGCCTCAGATACTCTTTTTGTATACCCATAATCAATTCTAGGTAACTTAAGAGCAACGTTGGTGCCGCTCAAGCTTGAAGAAAGCTCGCCGGCTTTTATTTGACCATCATGATCAAAAGTTCCTGTACTTGCCCCTAGGACATCAGATAGAATATTTTTTGCTTGATGAATGTTGATGAGATATGAATATTCTAGAACAGCTTCTTCATATGCCGAATATACTTGATACTGAGTCAGTTCAACATCAAGGACATCACCGCCGAGCTTTTTATAAACATAAGCAACTTGATCTACAGCCCCTGAAACAAAATCAGTTGAAGTTTGCGACCCAGCCGTACCGGTGTAGATTCCAAATGGAAGGGGATTGCTTGTTGAGTTAACATTTGAGTGTGTGCCAGTAACGGGTAAACGTATCGCACTGGTTTGACTCGCAGGTGTCAATGTTGGGACTGCCATTCAAAGGTTCCTCCAGGTATACCATAAATAGTTTCCCACAAACAAAAACCCTCGCCTACTATGAGACGAGGGTTATTTGTCAACCAATAAATTTAATTATCGATTATCCAGTGAAGTCCTTGACGATAACGAGACCATACATATCAGGTCTAACCATCTTCTTGGCATACCGGGTCATCACGCCCTTACGGGGCACGAAGTCCTCGACACCGAAGATAGTCGGAGTGACTTGTAGGGGCACGTAAGGAGCATAAACGTATCCACTCTCAAGGAATGAATTACCTTTACGTCCAACCAAGACAACGTTTCTTGGGAAGTAGGGATCTACATAGACATCCCACTTCTTGGAAAGTGCACCGACCTTAACAGCACCAACGGTACCAGTCTCTGCATCGCCGGTAACAGAAGCACGGAAGCCAGCGGTAAACTCCAGAATGTTTGCAGTCTCAGGACTAACAACAATGAAGTTTGCGCCGCCACGTAGCGTCTTGCGGTGAATCTGAGCCGATACGTCGTTGATGGTTTCGACAAGAGTCTCATACCATTCAGAAACAGTACCAGTGAAGTCAGCACCAAGGAGCGACTCGTTGGAGTATGTGCTGATGTCAGAGCCAGTAGTGCGATCAATAAAGCGACCGGGGCGTCGTGACCAGTAGTAAGTACCGGCAGTTGCACGCTGTACAAGGTCATTGAGGATCTCACGATCAATCTCAAGAGCAATTTGCTCTGAAAGAATGCTGGTTAGCTCAACCTCAGCATCAAGGTTATGATAAGCATTGAGGTCCTGAGCAAGCTCCGGAGTCCACTTAGCTTTGAGCTTCTTGGTGACGGCGGTGACAGCAACGCTATCGACCTTGATGTCAATCTCAGGAATCTCGTTATTAACCGCTGCGTCGTTGAAGGTAGTAGTACCATCACCAGCACCTTCAAGTCCCCAGGGAGCAGTACCAACAATACTACCAGCAGCATCACCCGTTGTGAAAGAGTCAGCAAGCGGATAGTGAAGGGTCACGTTGATAGCAGCAACGTCTGCAGAAGAATCAAAGCCGGAATCACCATGGAAAGTGAATAGAATACGCTTGGTACCGTCAGATGAGAGGTGCAGCTTGGTCAAACGACGAACAATTCTACCATCCTCGTCAGCTTGCTGACCAAAGGCACCGTCTCCAGAGCCAGAACCCTCGGGGCGAAGCTCAATTGCAATTGCGTTATCATGATTGATGTCATTCCAAACAGCATCGGAAACGGTAACCATAACCTGGGAAACCACATCAGTTGAAGTGGCAGCCAAGAGATCGGGATCGTACCTAATTTGCTTTTTCTGAGCGTCAGTCAGAGCGCTGATAGCTGTCTCAGTTTGGAGATCTGCTGTGATGTCGTCATATCCGGCAGCGGCGGTGGTTGCGTCCGCAACTAGAACCGAGGCATTACCAATGTTTGCAGAACCGGTTGGTGAAGCATAACCCTGATTAAGGCTGTAAAGGCCTTTATCAGCGTTATCACCAGTATTTGTTAGATTTCCATCACGAGCCTCTTGGCCAAGAGAAACACCACCGGTGATCTCACTGCCAACAACTCCACCACCATAGAGAGAGTCATTTGCACGAAGATCCAGCTTGTTATCACTAAACGTGAAGTCTAGAAAGAAGATAAGCCCACTAGGCAGGCTCATCGGCTGGACAGAAACGAGTTGGTTGGCAACGAGGCCACCAAAGACACGACGGACGATGGGGAATGCGACGGCAGCGAAGCCCTCAACATCTCCACCGGCCATGGAAGAAGCTTCACGAAGAAGCTCCTTGGCTTGGTTCTCAAGGAGAACAGCCATACCCTGACGGGTTTGATCATTTAGGCCCTCTAAGAGCCCTGTGCTTTCCCACTTGTTGAGTAGAGCAGCACCTTCTTTTTGAAGATCACGGTTAACGATACCTTCAGTAAGTTTTTGTAGAACAGACATTAATTATCACCTCCTTTAGTGTTTTTGAATACCAGCTAGACGCTGCATTCGTTCTACTACAGGATCAGAAGTGTCTGACTTCTGACCTCTAGTGTGATAGAGTCGTGAAGACTTTCTCTGTACTACTTCGTCCAGTGATTTTGGCCTTCTCTCACGAGTTGAACTCTGCACTGTACTCTGAAGCGTATCAAAGATAACTTTCGCTTCTTCTATCGTCTTTGCGCTGGAAATCGACTCGACAAGTTTTTCTTTTTGTCGCTCATTCAAGGAGGCGCTCTTCAACACACGATTGGAGTAAAGAAATCTTGCGTTGTCAAGTGAGACTTCGTCAAGCTTATCCTTAAGCTCCAAAATAATTCTTTTAAATTTATTGCTTTGTTTTGCAAATTGGTCGAGTTTTTCTTTTAAATCCTCGTTCTGGGATTCCTTCTCTTCCATTTCTTCTCTAACTCTTTGAATCTCTTGATCCTCTTCAATCTCAGAAGTTGGAGCGCTGGCGTAGCCATTCGGAGAAGGGCCGCTAGCGCTAAACACAAACTCTTCGATAAGCCCAGCAAGATCATCCTCAGAGATATCAATTGTTTCTTCAAGTTCTTCTTCCTCGTCATCGTCACGGCTTCCAACTACTTTGTCCAGGACCTTCCCGGCGGCGGCACTTGCGGCGCCTCCTGCAATCGCTGCGCCAACAGGAATGGCAGCAGCGGCCAGGCCTTCTTCAAGCTCTTCTTCTTCGTCAAGCTGGACGCCCTCGGCAACCAGTTGATCAAAGTCAATCTCAACTAGTTCGCTATCAATTGGCTGATTGCCAAAGTTAGCACCAGAGGTGGCCGCATTGGGAAATTGCTCTAAAAATTGTTGATCGTCGGGACCTACTGGAACATCAGATTCTAGTCCCAAGTCGATATCGTCCTCTACTTGCTCTAGAAGAGAATTAACTGCCTGCTTGATCTCTTGAGAATATTTTTCAAGGATTTCTGACTCAGCATTTTTAACCGCAGCTTCTTTTAAAGCCGTGGCGTCAATAATAGCTTGTTCTAACATTGAAGACATTATATACACTCCTTTGGACAATGACTCTCAATAAATAGTAGCTCACTGTTAAAAAAGCATCTAATGTAGTTTATCCGACGCCTGCAGAACCTGACCAGTTACTGTACGTACCTGTTAGCTCCTCTGTATCGACGGTGGTGATACCAGCTATGACCGATCCGGTTGACTCGACCCCTACAGTATCACCAACTAGATAAATACTTGCCACTCTCCATTCACCGGTGTACGACTCTCCATTCGCCAAAACAAAATAATTTTGATTGGCTGCGACGGAGCCAGATGTACCAACGCTAGCAAAACCAACTCTCAATGGTGCAGCTGCCGACGCTGTTGGTATTGTGTTCCTTACTGTGATAAACTTTGTAATCCTTGGAAAAGTGATCTCCAGAGGGGCTGCTCCGAGTTCAGGTACAGGCACAGAAGAAGTGGCATATGGAATAGCACTGACCTGATATGCCCCCATGCTTGAAAGACCTGATCTATATTTAAAATTATTTGGCATTGTTATCTATTCTCCAGTTCTTTGTATTGTTTTTTTAACTGCGCATTCTTACGTCTTATACGAATGTTCTTCTTATTTCTTTTGGCTGAAGGTTTTTCAAAGAATCTTCTTTCTAAGAATTCTTCAATCACCTTCTCCTTCTTTACCTTTCGCATAAAGCGCTTGATTGCTTTTTCAATAGGCTCGCCTTTTCTAACAACAGTCTCTACATTAATTGGTTTTCCCATGTCTATACCATATCCTTCCATTTAGATCTAAAAAGATTACTAATATCAACGCCTGGGTCCCCCGGTGCAAAATTCTCCAGCGGGGAGGCGACACCAGAGCTTCCAGGGTTTCCACCCTTACTGAGAGGTTCTGTCCCTTCAAATATGTTAATACCGTTTAAAGAGTCATGGCCAATGGCGTCTAACATCTTTTTTCGTGTTTCTTGAAGTTGGCTACGCTTTTCCTCTAGCCTCTTCCCTTCTTCAACACCACTCCTCCGAGGAGGGGATTCCTTGGCTTTTTCGCTGTTTTCCATCAAAAAAGACTGATTGGCCGTGCTCTTTACCACCTCACTAATAATAGTTGACAGGGCACCTTCTTCAAAGATTACCTCTTTAATACATTGTTTAATTAATGGCTTGAGGGCCTTTTTTAATTCATTTTGCTTCATGGTTAATAATACTATCTAATAAAGAGTATATACTCTCATCCTGGTTCTGTAATTTTTCCCGATGCTCTCTCAACATAAAAGCGTTAGGGGTAGACGGCTCTGATACCATATCAAAACAAATTAGTTGAAAATCATCCTCAACAATAGTGCCTCGTGACTCATTGCGAACAGAACCCAGCCCCCTAGAAGAAATGCCAAGCTTGACGCCACCATTGACAAGTTCCTTCAAGATCTGTCCAGATGGCGTATTCAGGATCTCCATCTTGGCCATAACTCTATCGCCATCCCACCACATTTCAGTGATCAGGTGCGAAGCGTTCTTTAAGTTGATAACGCTATCCTCCGGGTGGTCTAGTTCCCCAAGAGCACGCCTCTCTTTCACAAGTGTTTGATATTTTTCAATTTCACGATGGAGTACTGGCCTAGGATAAATTCTGCCGTTGCCATTTAAGCGTCCAGCATGCTGAACCATTCCTGTTAAGATCATAACGCCTTCGCTAACTCGACGCTTCTCATCCTCAGTCAGGAAGTCTTGGCAAACTCCTCCTTCGCAAAGCTCATAATATTCTCTTAAAACATAAGTTGACATCTTATTCTCCAATTGCTGGGCTCACCCCAGCATGGATATACATCCATTTTTGCAACGACGAACTGGCTGTAATTTCCATCTACTGTCCATTATTTTTGTTTACTCCTAGTTGAATGCCATTATCCGACACCAACATCGTCAAAATATATGAAGTTCCGCTAGAGAGCCAACTTAAAATAAAAAGATTAGCCAGCGAATATTCAAAGGTAAATAGTTCTGTGAAACCATTTATTCCAAACAAAAAGGAGCCAGACCAGAACCCGACACACATTGGACAATGAAAGAAGCCTTTAAGCTTTTTTTTGGATGGGCGAACGTCTTGAAAGATTTTGCCATAAACCAAGATCTGCGTAAGCCCATACGCAGCCAGGATAAAATAAACTAAATCCATTTCTCACCTATTCGTATCTATAGATTGAAGATATACCATATGGACTATAAATATAGCCGGGTCGAATTGCCCCCTTCTGGCCGTGCTGGGGGACCTCTCCCAATTCCGTTGATTCATCTTCATCAGGATCGGTATACCTATCTTCAAACTCATCCTCAAATTCTTGATACGTGGAAAATCTATCTCCTTCCACCTCTAGAAAGTTATGGATGTTATATAGTACTGCCTGGAGTGTACTAATCTCCTCGTTATCCGGGAAAGATCCCTGCATAGCACCAAAGGTTTTGGCACCTTGAATACTGTCTGGGGTGACTACCCCACGGCGCACCAAGTATTTAAAAAGAGCATTTTGTGTGTCATATACCCTATCTGTATACTTTTCTTTTGGAAAAGCTGTCACTGTCTTCTTCTCGGGGTTGACCACAATATCAATCTCTTGATGATCAAATATTGCTATGTTACCATCTAGGGTTTTTCTAGCGTGGAGAGGAAGCGTTATCTGGACTTCTCTTTCTTCGCCGTTGGGACCAACTGCTTTTCCTAGTTTAATAGTTAACGCCATTTTCTCAAAGTTCCTTTACGAGCTTCTGTATTTTTAATATTTGGCCGACGAGGCTCTCATCAACAGCTGCCCCTTTGTAGTCCTTTATTATCTCTTGAACTTTTTGTACCTTTTCCATCAGATGCTCATCCTGCCTTACGGCCTCTGATTTTGCGCTCTCACTTAGAATGTCTTGAAGTCTCATCACCTCTTCGCTTAAATACATTTTGAGATCGGTGGAATTATCAGTGAAAGAAACAATATATTTACTCAACAGTTCCTTCTGCTCATCTAACAAACTGTCACTATACTTTGAATTAAATTTCTTGACAAACGAATTATATACAAGATTATCAACTGGGGGCATTGAGCTATTAAAAGCTTCCTCGCCAGCAATTAAATTCTTTATGACCTTACCTTCCAATATAACTTTTGTTTTTACTGGCGTTGTTTTGTCAAATATTTGATATATTGAAGCCAAGGACTTATAGCTGGGCACAAATACATTAAAAGCATCCTTAGAGAGCATCTTATTTATTTTACTTATAACTTCATGCTGCTCTTTGAATATCTGCTCCTGATTCAATTTCTCGTGGAGCCTTTTCGCTTCATATACAATCTTCTCAGCAATAAAAGGATGTAAGTCATCCCTCTCAGTCAAGGACTGATATAGGTTCAGTTCTTTTTTTAACTCAGTGTCAGAGGAAAAATGCTCCTTAACAATCGATATGATACTATCTTTTGCTTTCTCGTCCTGCTCAATAACCGCCTTGGTCAAATTTCTAACGAGAACCTCATATAGAAAAGCAGTATTTCTCTTTTTATTGTGTTTCAATTTCATTATTTACTTGCTCCACCTCAGAAATCAATTCTTTAATCTCTTCATCAATACTAAATAGTCTATTCTCTTGCTCTTTGAGGGTGTGATGGCTACTTTCTGTAATCCCAGCTACAAGACTTTTTATTTCTTGTCCGCCGGGGAACACATTTCTAGTCGAGCTGCCTGCCAATTCCTTCTTATAGGCGGCTTTCATATTCTTCTTTCTGCCAGAAGAGCCACGCTTTCTCTTATCATCGCTAGTCGGCTTGTACCACTTGCCCTTTGCGCCTGGAGTTGTAGTCTGCTCCACCTTTCCAAATACATCCTTGCGGACCTTGCGTAGCTTAGGGTCGTCTCTCTTTCCAGCTGGCTCGGCCAAGATAACATCTTCCTCGCCGCCTTCGTCGCCACCGAGGTCTTCTAGGCCGCCTTCGTCGCCACCGAGGTCTTCTAGGCCGCCTTCGTCGCCACCGAGGTCTTCTAGGCCGGCGCCAAAACCGCCTTCATCGCCGGCAGCTTCTTGACTTTCCTGCTCAGCTACGGCCTCAAGGCTAATTTCAAACTTCTTATCAAAGTACATTTCTCTTTGGTTCTTAATAATCTCTTCTTCGGAAACATTAAATATATTCTCGGCCACCCAGCGCTTACTAAAATATCCTTCCGTGGCTGCACCGGCTATGTCAAACTTTGTCTTCCAATGCTCAAGCTCTTGCATCTCAGCTAGCTTAGACGGATTATTTAGCTTAAGCTTAAAGGATAGAAGATCACTAGCTCTATATCCCATAATATACAGATGGATGACCCCGACTTTTTCCAACTCTGTGACTACAGATCTTTGAAGCCTTTGAATCGTTCTTGCAAAGCGAATATCTTTTTGTGCTAAAGTGGTTTTATCTTCGCCCTCTCCTGCTTCATTGGAGAGATAGCTGCCAGGAATCTTTAGAGCGGAAAACAACTTATCCCTCAAATATTTAACATCATCAATATCGCCAGTATAAGTTCCACCGGGTAAACTTTCAACCTTACTGGAACTGCCGCCTCGGACTGGAATATAGTAGTCCTCCTCAATACTAAGTGGGTTATAGCGTAAATCCACTCGCCCAGTATCTGAATCCACGACTTGATTCCGCTTCATCTGGGTGACGACCTTTTGCATGTATTGTTCAATTTCTTGATTTGGTATATTACCAACATCAATATAAAAAACTCTTCGCTCTGGGGAACGGACGATGCGATATGCCATAACAGCATCTTCAAGTAGAGTCAGCTGTCGCCAGATTCTCCTGGCTGGGTCAAGGACGGAAGTTCCATATGGAGCAAATTTATCATTGCCGAGGATGCGGAAATGGCCCATCTGCCAGTTCTCAAAAGTCATGCCGCCGGAATTCCACTGAAATTGGACATAGTTGGGATTTG
>Ga0208011_1000454_pt1 | contig 15888 bp, 25 predicted proteins | sample 7_EtaG_FD_184080 | JGI IMG/M metagenome (GOLD analysis project Ga0208011, IMG submission 184080) | Marine viral communities from the Subarctic Pacific Ocean - 7_ETSP_OMZ_AT15161 metaG (SPAdes) (version 2) | ecosystem: Environmental > Aquatic > Marine > Oceanic | place: Pacific Ocean | collected...
TTTGTATTACTTAAAGCTGTATGCAAAGCTCTCTGTATCAGTTCTCGAATATCTTCTTTATTCATGAGATTATCTCCTTTTGTACCTTTATAATTAGTTTCTTGTAATCCATTTGTCTGTATTAAATCACACCAATCTCTAAAAATCATACTGCCTCTTAAAAAAGCATCTTGCTCCATCCCTCTTAAATGAGGATCATTTTGGGCATAGCCTTCTTCTGTCGCTCCAGAATTTTCAAACTTTCCATTACAATTTTGATGATGATGTACCAGTTCATGAGACAAAGATCTCATGATATCTTTTGGATGTCTTCCATCAACAAACAAAACGATTTTATGACCCGCCGGCTCATAGTATGCTGTTTTCCCAAAAGGATCTTGGGCATTATGACTATCTGATTGTAAGTCAATGCGTACAGGTTTGTGAAAGCCTATTTGTTTCTGAGCGAAGGGAAAGAACTTTTCAATTAATTTAGTTAATACAGAAAAGTCCTGATTAGTATTATTATTTAGAGTATAGCGCATATGTGTGCTAATAAATAGTTATATACTTTCTTTGTCGCCAGAAAAAAGCAATTCTTTAATTGACCGTCGCGGTAAATTAATATCTATCCAATCCATCATATCATCTTCTGTATCAAATTGATGAGTGATGCTTCGATCTTTTATCGTCCATTGACCGACTTTCTTAAGAACGTCCATCTTGTTTATAATAAGATTTGTAACACCATTTAAATTAACAGCTTTACAAAGTAATTCCCAATCCATCCAATTACACTGTCTGGGCCGCCCGGTCGTAGCGCCATACTCTTCGCCTATTTCTCTTATTCGATTAAAGACTGGGCTTGGATTATGAAAATTCTTTGCTCCCACATAAGTTTCATACGCTTTTGCTACTCCCCAAACTTTTCGAATCATTTGCGGTGGAATGCCGTTGAGGATGGCAGAACCTACCGTACAGTGGCTTGAAGTTACATATGGGTAATCTCCCCAATCAATATCTAAACCGAAGCCCTGTGCCCCTTCAAAAAGCACTTTTGGATCAATATAAGGATTCTTAAATAATTCCTTATACATATCAATAATAAAAGGCTGCAATTCTGAAACATCTTTCGCTCTTAATCCACTTCTTGCATACTTGTCTCTATAAGCAGGACCATTTCCTCTTTTGGTTGTGCCAATTGCTTTGTCCTTTCCATCTTCCTCTAAATGCTCTTCTGTGATTATATGAGCGTTTTCTGCAATGAATATCTTGCCTTCTATTGCAATTCCTGCATCTTTTAATTCATTGTACTCTTTAAAAAATTGTGTAGGATTAACAACACAGCCGGAACCAATAATAGATTTGATACCAAAAAATACTCCCGAAGGAATATGGTGCGTTACAAATTTTTTCCCCTCATGATATATTGTATGTCCAGCATTACAACCACCATTATATCTGATGACGTGTGTATACTCTCCAGACTTACACAAATGATGTGTAACCTTCCCCTTCCCGCAATCACCATATTGTAAATCAACAACTACGTCTGCAAACAAATGAATCTCCTATGTGTTTAATATTATTATAACATTATTCACAAACTGTGTTATCTATTATTTGCATTAAATTGTTAAATATTTCTTCCGAGTCGCTCGACAACTCGAACCATTGACCACTGCCAACTTGACAAAGATTTTCCCAACCTATATAAGTGCCGTCCCAAGTCATAGCGTTTGCTGTAGAATTGGGACTAAAAATAAATACGTTCAAGTCTTTTACGCCACCTTCAAGTTTTAATAGAATGTCGTTTGTTATCTTTGGTTCCATATAACTTTGTCCATTTTCGTCTGTAAGTACAACAACAACTCTATTTGCTGGCTTTGGAAGCCCTCTCCAACTCAACACAAAACTAGGTATTGGAGGATCTGAATATATCAGCATGTTTGAAAACATTGTCATCCATGCTATCTCTAAATGATCATATTCAATGAAATTAGAATTTGCGAGAGGATAAAGGGAAAGATATATGGCATCATATAACATTTCACGAGAACCATCAATAGCAGCAAAGTCAGTTGTAGTTAACGCTGTCAAAAATGAACTAAAACCAGAAAAGTCATGTTTTATTTTTAAAGACTCTGTAGCGATGTTTGACCCACTATCCTGTTTAATAATCTCATGTATCGGACCGAATATTAATCCCCATTTAATGACACTTTCATCACTATAATAAAGAGCAAACTTACTAAGGGCAGATATGATTGCTTCGATTTCATCGCTCATAGAACCAGATGTATCTAATATAAATAATATATCTGTATCTTCCATATCGTCTTCTATTTCACCATCACAATTGTCATCTAACCCATTACAAAGTTCTTCCGGCAAAGGTAAAACTTCCCCTAAACACATTTCATCAATAAAAAGCTCATCAATGAAGTTTCCCCATTTTCCAGCGTTACATGTCAAAACTCCCGGCTTACATATACCAACGTTTAATGTTTCGGGGGGACCAGTATAACATTGTTTAAAAAGATCCTCGTCAATTTCCCCATCACAGTCATCATCGTGGTTGTTACAAAGTTCTGCAATTATGATTCCTTTTAATTCATCACATACCACATCTGAGGGAGGAGGAAAATAAAAACAAGATGCTTTGCACTCTGTCATACCGAATTCGACACACAATTCGCCAGGTGGAGGTACAACCGCACATTCGCAAGTTTTGTATCCTTGTCCACAAAGTAGCGGATCTTCCATGCAAGGTATTAATATACCAACATCTGCTGCGCCACAAACACAATCTAAGCCCTCATCTATACTCCCATCACAGTCATCATCTTCAGCATTGCAATATTCTTCAATTGGCTGCTGTGCTGTACAGTTTGACCACATTCCACTAAGACACATTTCATATCCTTTTTCACAAACGGTTTCACATTCTTGAAGTAAATTTTCATCTGTGATATCGTTGCAATCATTATCGATTCCATCACAAACTTCTTTTGGTAATGGTCCACATTTGTCGCATGCATTTCTCTGATGTTCATCAATTTCATCGTCGCAGTCATCGTCGAGAAAATTACAAACCTCTTCTAGAGGTTCGGCTGCAGTGCAAATCATTTTCCCTTCCACACAATATGCCGGCGCAGTTTCGCAATTTGTTGTGCATTCATATGTTCCTTCGTCGACCTGTCCGTCACAATCATTATCCTCAAGATCACATATTTCTTCATCATCACAAGGCCAACAATCTGTTAAATCAACCTTTCCTTTATCACAGACAACGTATTGTTGACCAGAAAAGCCGTCCTCGGTTTGACATGTTTGGATTGCTATTATGGGATCGTTGGGATCGCATTCGTGTTGCATTTTACAATTATCAATAATAACAACTTTAAAATCATCACAAGTATCAATAACTGCTTCCGCAATCCAATATTGGTCATATGGAGGACATCTTAACCAAACAGCTTCCCAACAATCTTCTTTATATTGTGCCGACGCATCAGGCTCTTTTTTTTGAATGTCTTGTATCTGAAAAACATCTGGAGGAGGTGCAATTATTGGCTCCTGCTCTAGAACTGTCCAGACATCATTATTTGGATCCCCTTCAATTATTTTAGGATCGACTTTCCCGCATGAAATAAGTAAGAACAATAATAATGTTATTTTAATATACTTTGACATATATTAGTAACTATGTCATTAAGGCAAGATTGAACCAAAAATATAACATTAATACCAAGTATACCGTAAAAGCGGTCAATATTGAATAACGAGCAATCTTTTTGTCCTTATTTTTACCTAATATATAACAGCCGCCAATTACTAAAATCAACTTAACACAAATAAAAAAATCTGCACCGTGCTCTAAAGCCTGAAACATTAAAGGGTTGGCTTCAATTGCCAAACTGTTATTTATAAACCAAAGCGTTGCATAAATATCAATTAAATTGAAAGTAATAATACAAGCTATTAAAATATTATAAAACATTGTTATTCAAGGACATCATCCTATCATAAGCTTTGGTTCTCGTATCAATTAGTTTTTTTATATATTCATTATTTCTTAAAGTCTTAAAAACCAAATTCTCAGTTGAATATATGCCCTTGTCCATAATTCCACATCTTCTTAATCTTTTAATTTTATCTTTTAATATTCCTGAAACATTATAAGCAGCTTCATCGTTGTTGGTGCTCACAAGTTGTTCAATTCTATCAATCTGATCCATTAAATCTTTTGCTTTTATTTTTATACTATTGTAATCTATTTTTGGTTTCATTTTATTAGGCTTAACATGCCACTGATCTTCTAGTAGAGAATAAACCCCAGTAGAAATATGTGGCTCGTTTACATCTTGAACATATATTTCTACTTCATGATTTTTAATTATAATATTATGTGTTTTATTCCAATCTCCTTTTTTTGCATTAAAAAGATCTCGAACCAATGCAGTATTATCATCCATATTTCTATAATCAATAATAACATGAAGATCGATATCAGAATATTCTGTCCAATTGTAATTTGCCAGAGAACCAGTAAATATTATATCCATTATTTCCTCGTTAGTAACGTTTAACTGATCCATAAAATCTAAAGCAATTTGAATTAAACGACTTGAAATTTCTGGCTTTAGCCTGTCTTCAGATTGCCAGATATTCATATTTAATGAATCTTTAATCTTCAGAGAAGGTAGATCTATTTCGCTATTTTCTCTCGCTTCTAATAAAAATTTGTTCCACTGTTTATTCATTTTCTTTTTAAGTATTTAATAACTTCTTCCTTAATAGTCTCTTCTATAAACTCAGGGCTTACATATTCAGGAGTCTCCATGCCATAAGCTATACGCTCTTTTTTTGTCATCGCTTGCAGAGTATTTTTTATATCATCTCGAAACACGTCTGGTTTATGCATTACAAGATCAACTACAAGGTCGTCTGCCTTGTCTCTAGGGGTATTTGGATACAAGCCTTGTAAAAATATATTTTTGCCCTTCTCGTCAAGGAATGGACTCTCTTTTTCCGTACCGGCTGCCCCCCACACGGCGAGGAATGCTCTTACACCTTTAATCAACAATTTATTAACATCAGCTATTACACCCACAAATTCTCTATCTTTTTGTGCTTCTTCAGATGCATCGTATTGAATAGATTTTATGACATTCCTGAAAAGTTCAGCAGGTAAACGTGTCCAACTTTTCATTTGTTTAGCAAGTTCTGCTTCTTTAAGATATTTTACAACTTCTTTTTCTATAATTTGTTTAATTTGTTCTTCTGTTAATTTCATTTGAAATCGTCCTCGATTATGAGCGTGTAAGTAAATTTGTTATCGTACTTTTTTGCTGATAACTTAATTAGTGCCATGAATTCATTAAAATCTCTTGCCGCTTTAAAAACTTGACACCCTGCAGAGTATCCGTTAACATATTCCATTTCACCTGTTGCAGCAGCTCTGTGAATATTAATTCCATAAAAACCTTCTTGAATTGTCGAGTCATCCATATCTAGAATTTTATCCCTATCATCGTCGCGCCACACTTTTACTTTGCCGTTCTTTTGACAAAGGGCATCGTACTTCCCACGGTGCTTAGCAACCCTGTAAACGCCCCTATATTGGCCGGGAACAAGAATTGCAGCCCCATCTTCATTAATAGGAGACTTGAGGTAACGTATGCCTATATCTGTAGTTATTTGATAGCTGTGTACAACCCAATCTTTGTTGTCATCACGATAAATTAGAAATAGACAATCATCAAATTCATTTGCTTTTGTTTGATTACTTCTACAACCAATTATATTAACATTGTATGATTTATTATTATCAAAAAAAGCATGCCCGTTTTTCTTAAGAGCTTTTTGTAACTTTTCTATGATCAAGCTCGCATGTAAGCCTTTTATTGTTGCCATTTTAAAAGTTCCTTTTTTAGTTGTTTTTTTGTATTTTCTGCTGAAGTATGTTTTATTGCAATCCCGCCGGCTTTGCGCCATGGTTCAACATACCTAGGCATGTCATCAATCAATATGTTTCGGTCACCATCTTCATCACGGGCATATCGATGCTTGCTTGTATCGCCTTCGAACCCTTCATCGGTACCGGCAATAATAATTTTTTTTGGAGGTGGGCTTAGTTTTTTAAGCCATTCTCTTTTACCTTCAACACAAGCTTGATCTATCTCGTCATTAATTTTCCATGGAGCGCTCAAGATAATAGGATTGTGTTCTGAAATTATATTCCAAAGATTCATTGCATCTTGTTTTGGTGGCATGTTTGCCCAGAATTTTCTTCTCTCATCATGGCTTCCCTGAGATAAGACATCAAAAATCACTGCAGTTCCTTCACTGAAACTAGGATCTTTTTGCAGAGTTTGCCATAACATTCCGGAGTTAAGAACTTGAAATGCTTGTTTCTTAGCATCGTCGTCAATGTCCGCAAACACTAACTCTTCTTCAATTCCAGCTTCGAGGTCGACTAGCACACCATCCATATCACAATATATTTGATATGATTTACCCTTTTCTAGAAAATTCTTCCACTTTTCTGTTATTTTATCCATACATTAAATAGTTTATGTTTTTCATTATACTTGAAATATAATATCATATTTTTAGTTCTAGAATTCAGAAAGAGTTTGAAATCATTTTTTCCAGTTTGTTGGAATTTAAAAGCTCGATAACCCAAAGGATACTTTCTTCCTGTATAGTGAGTCATGGTAGTTAATTTCTCTTTTAGCTTTTTTGGACTGGTATGAACATTATAAGAAACAACGGTTCTTTTTCTCTTGTTAGTAGAGACAGTACCAGAAACCATGTTTTCAGGCCCTACGACGGTGGAAATAAATTTTGTATTAAATTCTACTTGGCGATAAAAGAATTTATTAGATATTTTATTGGGAACTGTCTTAATCCCCAAAAATTGTCTAAGATATAAATCTGATAATGGATCACCTGTTGGAGATACTGCTGAAGTTGCTAAAAAAGTTGTTATTAAAAGTAAAGTTTTCATATTCTACACCTAAAAAAATTAATAAATAGATCAATAAACCTATAAACGAAAAAAATATAATTACATCAAAAATGTCAAGATTCTTAAAGAAACGGAATGATATGTTAATTATTGAACGCATGATACTAATGAATAGATAATTAGCATCGTAAAACTTATAACACCCATGTCAAATATGTCTATTTCCAACAATTGGGTGATTTTTTTCATTTTCGGTCATCCTCCTTTTATATGTTTTAATTTTCCTTCTTGAATTTCGTGATCTATAGAGGTTTCCACCCATGGAAACAAATCCTCAAATCCGTTATTCCAAAATACTCTCCATGCTCCAACCCCCAAAGATGATACGCGTTCTAACAATATTGCATAATTGCCATCTTTTTCTATTAACATGTCTCCTGGGGATAGTTTCATTTCTTACTCTTGTTTTCGCTTCCAATTCTAGTAATTGGAACCACATTTAGCATTGCATCAAAATGTTTTTGTATTTCTTCTTTAGTGTGTCTTTTGTTCGGTTTAGCACCATACATTGTTTCGATGTTCAACCAACCACGGTTTATAATAGAACTGAGAGCGTTTTTAAGCTCGTTGTGGTTTAAATCATCTAAATTAATTTTTATTTCTTCTAGTTCTCTGAGAACCTCTTCGTAGTGATCGAGCATCATTGTCTTTCTCCCTTTAGTTTTTTTTATAATTTGGGTTGTAGCCAGATTGATCATATTGTTTTCTAAATTCATATGCACAGAAAAGAAGACTAAGAGGTTCTATATCTGCAGGAAGCATTTTCAAAAGCTGCTTATAAATAATCTTTTCGCGGACATTTATTAGTTTCTTATCTGGATCTGAACTTTGTATTTTCATTTTACAAACTCGTCGTTAACATGTTTACATTCATCACATCTGAATATCTGTACTGGCAAGAACATATCGTTGCCGGTAGGAGACATTAAAGCCGATACTTTTTTTAAAGTAAAAACTGGTGAGAAATGTTCGCTATCGCAATTTTCGCAACGCACATCTAAACAATCTTCTAAATTTACATTTAACTTTGTTGATGACATTTTTTTCTCCTTTAAAGTAACTATATCGATATAATATTATATCATAGTTTTAAAGAGAATACAACAATTTAAATCGAAAATTTTTTATATAATGGCACCCTCTGTAGGATTCGAACCTACGACCTACAGATTAGAAGTCTGTTGCTCTATCCAACTGAGCTAAGAGGGCTTTAGCTAGCTCTTTTGAGTTTGGTAGTTTTGCTTTTTAATTTGGATATTATACCAGCATATCCGTATTTTTTATACAGGGCTCGCATGGCGGTACGATAGCTACGTGATTTGGATACGCCATCGACATATAAATCGCAAATCATCCAACGCTTGTTTTTGAATATAAAAATGAAATCTGCTTCAAGTTCAGATTCATTGGATATGCTTGAAATGATTGTTTTGACTTTCGCGAATTTTTCTCCCCGAAGATTTCTATAGTCCGTTTGCTTGGGAAATTTAACCGAAAATTTTTTATCTGGGTTAAAGTACTTTGCGTAGCGTTGTAGTAACATATGTTTGAGAGCTTTAGTATATTCTTTTCGTTGTTTCTCACCTAAGCTATCCCATTGCGAATTTAATGTCGCTTCCGCGAACACTTCCCAAGCAAAATTCTTTTCTAGAAATTGCTTTGCCGCGCGAGGAAGTCTCTTATTATTATTCAATATGCGGTCTCTAATTTTAACAACGCCATTGGGATTAAGTTGTTGAGCTATAATATATGCTTTATATTGATGTGAAAGAACAATTTGAGGATCTTGCGCAGTGAAAATATACGCAGTGATAATGCTAGCAATTAATACACTTTTCATGGTGAGTACCTCTTTAGTTAAGTTTAGGGCAAGCCTTCTAGAAGCTTTTCAAATTCAGCCATTTCAGACTTAGTTGGCTTACTAGAAAATAAAGTATTGATAAGGCCACTGCTGCTCTGAATCTTTTTGCCGCCGAGATTCCACATCATTTCAATATTTAATTCGTTACAAACGTTGCCTTCCGGTGTGTTTTCAGAAGTCCTATCGCCGCCATTACCGAACATATCTGGCTTAAGGCGATAAAGTGCCTCACATACAGTACCATCGGAATCATCTACGGCTGATACTTCACCAACACCTTTAAGTTGCTCTAAGACGTATTTGCGTTCTTTAAAAGGCATAAACACAAAACCCTTTTTGCGTCTAAGCCAATCATCACTGTTTAGTACAACAATAACATCGCCTAATTCAGCTGCTGATTGAATCATCTTGATATGGCCAACGTGAATTGGGTCTAGCCCTCCGCTGACAACAATTGTTTTATTCTTCATAGAAACCTCTGTTTTTGTGTGCGAATTCGCCAACATGAACCAATTATAACATATATATGAAAAGACGACTGTAGCCGCTAATAATTCAAATATCATTTCTTAGGCTTTGAATAGCTCCATATCATTCCAAATATAATGAATAGATATACTCCAACATATAATAACACATTAACTTGGTCTTGTGAATAGCCTTCCATTATTTCTTTTCCTTATCGGGTGGCGTAAACCATCGCGAATCTGGATTCTCTGCCTCTGGTACATCTTTATTAAGTTCTTTATTCTTTTCTTTAAGTTTAATAAAGTCTTCTAATCTTCTATTCGCCCATGGATCATAGCTGTTTTGACTAACGCATTCTCCTAACGCACTATTAGGGCTTATATTGAATACGCACATAAAGTCTTCTGGACAATCTGAATCTGATTGACATGTAGCTCTACTCTCACCTGTGGCTCTCATCATAGCTGCATTATAACAACCGGTCAATGCGAACACTACCAATCCAATTGGAATTAGCTTTAAATACGACATATTTTAGTTCTCCTCTATTACTAAATATTTGGTAAATTTTTTTTGGCGTTTTTTATTAGTCCATTATAGCATATAAGAACTTTTCTCTCTCTGTTAAAGCAATTGAGTATCCTCGCCATAATTCTCTCTCACTCTCCCAACAACACCACGTATTGAACCCTTTTGTTTTGTTGACTAATTTGCAAGCTTTAGCAATCTGAGTCCACGATATAAACTCAAAGCCAACTAATACTTCCCACTCTTCTTCAAATACATCATATATAGGCAAACCACTATCTTCATATAGTGGCCTAACTGCAACTTTCCCGGGGCTCCACTCCGCTGGCAACCAACCATTACAATTGTGTTCTCCCTTATCTAAAAGTTCGCCAATATAGGTGTTGCTGGGATATACCCATTCTGTTGCCAATTTGTATGCTTTCACAAATTCTGCATGGCAACTTGCTATATCATAATTTGAAGGGTTAGTTGTTATAAGTGTTAGTAGTAATATTAAAGTTTGCATTTTTTAAATTTGGGATTTTTTTTTAGCTGGTTAACGTGTGTACTTAGATCGCTCGTACTGCATACCCGTACTACGACCCGGATTCCGGGGTAGGGGGGGAGGGGGGGTCTACCCCCTCTCTGCTATTCTTCTTCTTCTGTTTCTTCTGTAGAAATACCAACGCTGTCAAAGTCAAGGTTTCCAACGTCACCAAATACACCAAAGTCATCAAAGGAATCAAGGCTATCAACAAAGGCGTTTATGTCTAGGTAATCATTCATGTATTATATCTCTCTCTTCTATAGGGGAATGTTTATACTTTTATTTTTTATGTTCTCGGCTATATGCCGCAGGCTTTCATAAAGTATTCGGGCTTGAAGTTCGGGTTATCTTTCTTGAGTTCAACAGAAAGGGACAAGGCGAGGGCGCGAAGCGTTGGCGTCCATCCCTGCGGCGTTGCGGGTCTGTTGGCTGCGGTGGCCTTGATAACATCAGCAATAAGTTGGTAATCTTTGCGGGTCATTATGCGATCACCTGAAGTGCGAAGATTGCGGGAGCGATAAAGCACGCGGCGAACTGTGCGACAATAGCCAGGGTTCTAATATATTTCAAGTCTCTCTCTCTTTTTCTCTAGGGTATAACTTATTATCTCATAGGGGCGAGGGATTGTCAAGTAAAAAAGATCTTTTTCTTTACTTTTTTTTTATGCCCTCGCCCCTTCCAGCCTACGACTTATAGGAAAGGCTGCCTTTGTTTTCCTCGATGAAACTTTCAATCTGTTCTTTCATACCTAGCAACTTTGACATTTGCCCAGGGTAAAGGGTAACAGGGAATCGCCCGAGCCCGTAAACGCTGACCGCGCCTTTCTGGGATACCTTCAAGGACAGGGGTTTAGCTTTCTTGCTCTCGGCAAGTTGCGCCTTTACAGCGGCTAGCTCTGCCTGAAGGGTTTCGAGGTCGGTGTTTTTCTTTTTTAGGTCGGCTGCTGCCATGATTTATTTCTCTCTCTTCTAAGTAAAAACTGAATAATTCTAGGGGGTTGCGAGTGCGGGGGGCGATTCCGCTTCAAGGCTGACGTCTAACGCCAGCACGCCCTTACTGTGGGTGTTTCTTGATTGTCATAATACTATTATAACAGGGTGAACCGGGTTTGTCAAGTAAAAAATGCACTTTATTTGATCTTTTTTTAGCGGTCGGGTTGGCATGGATCGTGCTATATAGCAAAGAGTGTGCCATATTGGGGGCATGTACTTGATCATAATCTACCCCGCACACCTCTTTTATTTTCCTAAATAAAAACAACAAGTTGAACAACATCATATAAACCATTTATATAAACCCTTCCTTTTCCCTAATGATTACCTATAGTTAGGCTTAGTCGCCATCACATACGGCGGGTTGTGACCAGTTTTCATATTGCCAGTCGCTAATCTGTTCATTCTTGCAGAGCGCGTCTGTCCAGTTGTTCCAAGTCTCTCGACGGAGGGGAAGATCGGGGTGGCAGTTGTAGCGCGTTTCTTGTTCCCGCACTACGGGCATGTAGTAATCGTTGAACTCTGCTACTGCCTGTTCCCAAGTCATAACTGAATAAAGATCTGAAGCCATGTTTTTATTTCTCTCTTTCTTGATTGTTACTTATACAGTATAGCACACTAAATGCAACCTGTCAAGTATTATTTTCTTTTTTTAGTTCGGGCGCGTTGGATGCGGGTGACATGTTCTTCGATGCGTCGGTTGATTCTGTTGTCCTCGAAGAAAGGAATGCTTTGTCCTTTGAGAAGACAATGGGCGAAGTATTTGATTTGACCGAAAGTCATTTTTTCTCTCTCTTGATTATTATGTTACCATTATAGCACACTGATATCATATTGTCAAGAACTTTTTTCTTTAGTGTTCTCGGGGACTTATCGCTTCTAGTGCTGTAAGTTATTGTTATTACTGATGAATTTTTTATTTTTTATGCTCTCGGGGGTATCTTAGCCAGTCAACACTAACACTCTTTAGACCCTCGCCAATGAGCGCCACAAGATAGCAGTTCTTCGCGCGGCTGCCTAGCTCCTCGCCATGTTCAGCCGGATCGGATTTGCGGGACTTCCTGACTATAACGCCAAGGTTGCCATGTCCGCGTAACATCTGGGGATCTTTCTCCCGCCCCTCGTGCCGTCCGTTCTCAGCCGCCCACCAATCCCATAGTTGAACCGTTTCGCCTTTCTTGAATGATTTCATTTACTTATGACCTCCCAGCTTGAAGAATAATATGTATGGGGAGCACCGACACCAGCGGCGACAACCATTATTTCGTTCCCCCTGCGGAAGCGATCACCGAGCAATCTCGTTACAACTCCAAGCGTTCCGCGCGGGACAAGATGATCACCACACCCTGATCCGTTGGGGTGCGTTACCTTTACCAAATCGCCAACTTTCATACTATCACCTCGAAGTGTCCCTGAGTGTAGTTACCACACCAAACTTTCTCGCCCTCGCAGGAGAGCATGACATCAACGTAGTTCACCAGAGGGGGATTGTTCATTGTATCGGGGCGCACGTCAACGACAACGCCAACGGAGCCCGCAGGATATGGCCCGCCAGGTACATGGGGGTTATCCCAGACTGCGCGGGTGTTTCTTACCAAATCGCCTACTTTCATGCTACCACCTTGATTATTGGAGACTGAAAGACCATAATGGGCTTTCCTGTTTCTACACGCTGAACCCACCACATGCCGCCCTCTACTTCACTTGTGAAGGCTGGCCCCAGGACAAGAGCAATATTCTCTTTCCTACTGCCTATCTGAATCAGGTCGCCTGTCTTGAATCGCTTGTTCATTTCTCTCTCAATCTCGATTATTATGTTACCATTATACCAAAAATTTTCTCGGTTGTCAAGAACTTTTTTCTTCAATGATTTCGGGCGTTTGCGGCGTTGTGTGTTGTAAGTCGTTGTTATTGTTAGGTTATATTTTTTTCTAGGGAAGGGTGCGCCCAGGATTCTGTGTTGAATCCCTGAGTGCCCTGACAGATAACCATTCCTGCCTTGGTAGTCGTGTAATAACCATCCTTGGACTAGCGCACCCTTCCCGTTGCCTGGAGAAGCAAGGAATAGGCAGTCAATCCTATCCTTGCCTTATTCCCTGTGCTGACTAAGCACAAAGAACCGCTAACAGGGCGTCGGGATTCTCACCTTCTTCATCTGCTAGTGCTCCGGCTGCACCGCACTCTAGCCTATAATGGCAGATGGATATCTGCGGGTTAGACTGGAACACCATCTAAGGTTTGCCCAGGGCTCCACCCATGCAGTGCTTTTACCGGCGCGCAACCCAGGTGTTCTTTCGTATCCCGGCGGGATAACATGATGCGTCTGGGCTGCGCTATTATTTCTACACTTTCAAAGAACAATACCATTTTACCACAATGGCGAGCGGTTGTCAAGTCTTTTTTTACTTTCTTCTGATTATATCGTACAAGGCGCACGATAGAGCAATCAAGGCGATAGCGGTAGACAAGACAATCAAATCCATTACCACTATTCGCCCCCTGACATAAACATATTGAGGGTTTCGACACCCAACTGATAGGATACAGACCCATCATTCAGATCAACCACGTCACACACTCTTTCGCCAGAGTGTATATCATCAAGCTGATCATCTGTCACGCGAACTAAAGTTGCGTCGGTGTCCCAGGTTGTGCCGTCTGGCATTACTATGATAAAAGTTGAACTCATTTTCTCTCTCCTTTGATTGTTATACTGACAGTATATCAAAAAATTTCTCGGTTGTCAAGTATATTTTTACCCGAAATGCAAGATTGTTTTATATTTTTCAACGTCATTAGGCGCGGGCTTCTTTACTGCCTGACGTACTGTAGAACTTGTTTCCATATCTGTTGCTCCTTTCCTTCTCTAAACCAATAAACACTAACTATATCGCATAAATCTTTTTCGGGCTTTTCGTTGACTATTATCCCTATTCCCTTTTGATTTCGGGTTGTTCTCTTCCTGTGATACACTAAGTCACCGAGTCTCATCAGCCTTTCCACTTGAAGGAGCGACAGGCTTTTTTAGCCTTCTGCTTCTTCTTATCTCCGTGGTTGCCTGATCCAGTCCTAAAGTGGGCGTGAATCGCTAACCAGTTTCGCATTTTCGGTTTCTTTACTTTCATTTCTCAACTCTTCATCTCTGTTCATAGCGGCGACAAAGCCGATCTTACGTGTTACAGGCTCCTCTGCTACCTCGAAGCCCTGTGCTGCCAGGAATCCCTCAAGGTCGCCGCCTGACATGCCGTTAGAGGGCGCGCTTACGGGATAAGGGGCAATAGTTCCATCAGTTCTAACAGGTATAATCAGTCCGCTCATTTCTTCTCTCTCGTTTTGAGTGATTTTCGATTGTTTCTGATACCAGTATAACACAGTAAAAATGGTTTGTCAAGAATTTTTTTCACTTTTTTATTCATGAATGATCTCGGGAACTTACAATCTCATAGTAGGGGTTGTCGTCGATGCGTATGACTGCGCCTGTCTCGAATGTAATAGCATCAATCAAATCCGCATAGCTCGCGACACCGGAGGTTACTACTTCTCCTGTGGTGGACTTCCAGTCTGCCTCTGTTATGGCGCTCACGATATATAGCCCACCATCAATACACTTTATCAAATCACCGACTTGCACTTACAACCTCCAGACAATCGCCAGTCAGACGATGATATTCTATAGGATTCTCATACCTTACAACTATATCACCGAGAACTGGTTCTATTTTCCATACCATTCCTAACTTCCCTTGTAGGATTGCGCCAATGTAGGTATTGACCACTAGATCACCGACTTCCACTTATCACCTCTAACTGAATGATGGGTGCCCAGAATGTTCCATAATCTCCCCAAGCTACCTTACAAGTTGCGCCAAAATCAAAGGCGACACCATTACAATCGATTTCTACTATGATGCCAGTTAGGTTTTTGTGATACGTTGTATCTGCCTTCTTTCTTACAAAATCACCGACTTGCACTTATGACCTCCAACGAATCGGAATGGATGAACATTTCCAAATCACCTATAATGACACGATGGATAGTAGATACCCGGCTTGGCTTTACGTCTGTTTCCACAACTACGCCCACCACAAGAACATCTGCGGCAGTCCACCTTACTAAATCACCGATTTTCATAATAACCTCAGTAGTCTATTGAACGGTTGACATGAATATCAAAGCCATAGCCGCGCTCCTCGATGTCCTCATACTCTTCGCCTACACGGATAAACTTAAACATTTCACAGTTTTCCATATCATCCATCTCACAAGTGAACTTTTCGATCACATTCACTTCTGGGTAACTTTCATACCACTTGATACTTGTCCAGTTTACCAAGAGATGCCCTTCACCACAGTAATCCTTATCTAAATGACAGTGATCCGCGAATACCAGTCTCCCTGCCTCGTCACTGGTCGCGAGGTATGCCAAAAACTCAGGCATAATCTCTTTATTTACCGCTAGGACTACTTCTGATCTGTATCCCATTTTTCTCTCTT
>Ga0208011_1000464_pt1 | contig 15745 bp, 17 predicted proteins | sample 7_EtaG_FD_184080 | JGI IMG/M metagenome (GOLD analysis project Ga0208011, IMG submission 184080) | Marine viral communities from the Subarctic Pacific Ocean - 7_ETSP_OMZ_AT15161 metaG (SPAdes) (version 2) | ecosystem: Environmental > Aquatic > Marine > Oceanic | place: Pacific Ocean | collected...
ACATTTTGTACTTGATTCCTCTGAATACATTGCAGCAGAAGAAAAAGGCGAAATCACAGCAATAATTCACAGTCACCCGAAAGAGAATCAAAGCCCTTCTCTTGCAGATCAAGTTGCCTGTGAAAAGTCTAAAGTCCCTTGGTTTGTTGTTAATCCGCAGACTGAACTATGGGGCGAATGTGAACCCGTCGGAATGGAATTGCCATATGTAGGGAGAACTTTCTCTCATGGATTGATTGATTGTTTTAGTCTTTGCCGAGATTGGTATAAGAAAGAAAAAGGGCTTGATTTGACGGATTATGAAAGGAGGGACGATTGGTGGCACAAGGGTGAGAATCTGTATTTAGATAACTTCAAAAAGGAAGGTTTTCATGAGATAGGGCAGGACGAGCTAAGGCATGGTGACGCAATTTTGATGTGCATCGAGTCGCCTGTCCCAAATCACGCTGCTATTTTCTTAGGCGACCAACTTATTTTGCACCATGTTCAAGGCAGACTATCAAGTCGAGATGTCTATGGCGGCTACTATTACAAGGTGACCGCAGCCTGTTTGAGACATGAAGATAATTAAGGTCTATGGGGCTTTAAAAGAGCGGCTTGGAGGTCAAGGCCGCTTTGAATTTGATGTCAATACACCAGCAGAAGCCTTAAGAGCCTTGATTGCTAATTTCCCTGGGTTAGGTAAATGGATTATTGACAGTGAGAAAGACGGCATTGGATACAAGGTCAATGTAGGGAAGGAACAAATAAAGGAAGAGAACATTGAAGATTTGGCTTTACCTTGGAGTGAAAGAGATGTTTTCAGCATCGCGCCCGTTGTTGCAGGAGCAAAGAGCGGTTGGGGGCAAATACTTATTGGGGCAGCACTGGTCGGTGCAGCGTTCTTGATCCCGGGCGGATGGATGATCGGAACGTTTGGCGGCGCCCCTATTGCAGTTGGCACAGCCGTCGGCAGCATGGGTGTCGCTTTGGCATTGGGTGGGGTAGCGCAATTATTAAGCCCAACACCCCCGGGCATAGATATGAAGCAAGCAAACTCTTTGCAGTCCTATTCGTTTAGCGGAATAACAAATACAGGCCAAGTTGGGACTCCAGTCCCAATTGCCTACGGACGCCTTTACGTAGGAAGTTCAGTTATTTCAAGCGGCCTTGATACAGATCAACTATGACGAGCACTAAATACATTCGAGGAGCCGGTGGCGGTGGCGGAGGTTGTTTTATAGGAACAACCCGTGTATCAGTTCCTGATGGCTATAAGGAAATCAATTCAATTCTTGAAGGCGATGTTGTTTTAAGTTTTGACGATCAAGGGAAAATACATGAAGCAAAAGTTTTAAAGGTACATAGGCATGAAGCGGAAGAAATTTGGTGGTTCAAGTTTTGGGGTGGTGATTCTTTTACTGCTACTCCTAACCAGTGGGTATTAAATCAATTCAATGCTTTTGTCGGCGTTGGAACTCTTGAAGAGGATGACTGTGTATTTAATCAGAATAATCATTTAGTTCCACTAATAGAAAAGAAAAAAATCGGGGCTGGCACTGTTTATAACTTAACGGTTGAGAATCAACATACATTTATTGCTGAGAATGTTCGCGTTCATAATGCTGGATTAGGTCTTGGAATTAGAGGTGCTGGAGGAGGAGGCGGCAAAGGTGGCGGCGGCGGCGGACATACACCGATCGAGTCCGATGATTCTCTCCAGTCGGTTCAATATGCGAACGTTGTCGATCTGCTTTCAGAAGGTGAGATTGAAGGAATGGACACGGGAGCAATCCCCGGAGACGGCGAAAAATCTATTTACCTCGATGGAACGCCAGTCAAAGATGCTGGAGGTAATTCAAATTTCGAGGGTTATTCTTGCCAGCTAAGAAAAGGCACTCAAACACAGGCTTACGTTGCTGATATACCGAGCACCGAATCAGAAACAAATGTAGGGGTGGAAGTCACGAAAACAAATTCAGTCACAAGACAGATAACGACTGCCACAACCGATAGAGTTCGCGTAACGATACGAATTCCGGTTCTAAGGATTGTTGAAGAGGATGGAGATATTGTTGGTCATTCTGTAGAAATCAAGATTCTTAGGCAATACAACGGTGGCGGCTATCAGACAGTCAAAGAGGACACGATTTCAGGAAAAGCCAGTACTGCTTATCTGAGGGATTACATCATTGAGACAAGTGGATCATTTCCCGTAGACATAAAAGTGGAACGGGTTTCAGCAGATGAAACGAGTACAAGGAGATCCAATCAATCTTGGTGGTCGAGTTATACGACAATCACTGACGAAAAACTAAGATATCCAAACTCTGCTCTTGCCTATCTCCGCTTCGACTCGAGGCAGTTCAGCAATATCCCAACTAGGAAATTTTTCATTAGGGGCATCAAAGTTCGCCTGCCATCCAACGCCTCTGTAGATACAACAACACACATTGGTCGTGTGACCTATAGCGGCGTTTGGAACGGCTCTTTTGGTGCAGCGACTTGGTGTAACGATCCAGCTTGGTGCTTATTTGATCTGCTTACACAAAAATATGGTGTGGGGTTGGCAGATAGTTTTCTTGATAAATGGGATTTTTATTCCATTTCTCAATATTGCAACGAGTTGGTCTCTGATGGGAAAGGCTCTCAAGAGCCAAGGTTCTGTTGCAATCTTCTTTTGAATACAAGAAGAGAAATTTACGACGCTATTCAGGAAATGGCCTCTTTATTTAGGGGTATGTCTTACTACGGTGCCGGTTCATTTTCTCTGATGTGTGATAGGCCTGCGGACAGTCAATACCTCTTGGGAGCAAGTAACGTCGTCGAGGGAATATTTGAATACTCGGGAACATCTCTTAGATCAAGGCATTCAACAGCAACGGTCGCTTGGCAGAGTTATGACACTCAAGGTGAAGTCCAGTTTGAGTTAGTCGAAGACGCTGACGCAGTGGCAGAGATGGGGATTCAGAATAAAGACATAAAAGCCATGGGCTGTTACTCGCAAGGGCAGGCTCATCGGGCCGGGCTGTGGTTACTGAAGTCGGAACAGTTATTAACTCAGACAGTCACTTTTTCTGTCGCAATAGATAGTGGAATTGTCCTACGTCCGGGCATGGTGATTGATATTGCTGATCCAGTAAAGAGTGGCACTAGACGTTCGGGGCGAATTTCTTCGGCGACAACGACGGCTATCACGATCGACAGTGCTACGGATTTATCAATAAACCTAGGGAACAGCCCAACAATTTCCTGTCAAATGCCAACAGGCATCGTCGAGACAAAGACTATTAATTCAATAGACGATCGAGTAATAAATGTTTCCGGTAGTTTTAGTGAAGCTCCGAATACTGAGAGTGTTTGGCTGATTCAAACAAGTGATATTCAATCTCAGCAGTATCGAGTGTTGACTGTAACCGAATCAAATAAGGGAATATATGGAGTCACTGGACTGCAATACAACGACTCTATTTATGGGGCCGTTGATTCTGGCGAAGAGGTAGTTCTTAGAGATATCAGCAACTTGACGGCGGCACCTGATCCGGTGGCAAGTATTGAGGGAAATGAGTTTCTCTATTCCGACGGCCAAGGCGTTTTTGTTGGTGTTGACTTGAGCTGGAAAAGCCCTAGGACTCGCGTCTCTGAGTTCCGCGTCCAGTACAAAATAGATCAGGATAACTGGCAACTAGTCACAACTTCTTCTCCTTCCGTCACCTTGAGAAACATGAGGGCCGGAACACTTTCCACGCGAATAACGACTGTCAACTATTTAGGTAAAGGCAGTACGGTTGTCTCTTTCAGTAAAAGCCTTGCAGGTAAGACAGCAGCTCCAGCCGATCCGCAGAATTTTAAATTAACTCCTAATTCTTCTACTCAAGGAAGATTAACTTGGGATTTATGCCCTGATTTAGATGTTGTTATAGGTGGCTGGGTTCGTGTTAAACATTCACCAGATACAAGCAATGTCACTTGGGCTGACTCAGTTTTAATCCATGATGATTTACCTGGATCGTCAAAAGAAACTTATTGCGATATGAAAGATGGAACTTATTTGATTAAGTTCGTCGATTCAGGACAAAGAGAATCAGTTAATCCTGCTTTAGTTGAAGTTGTAAGACCTAATATTGAAGACGTTGCAACTCATAATTGTGTTGCCGATCATCCTAATTTCACAGGAACAAAAACACAGTTAGCAGTTGATTCTGGAACAAATGAACTAAGGCTTGCAGCAGATGGGGGCACTTCAGGAGGAAACGCAACATTCCATACAAGTGGAACGTATTATCTTTCGAGTAATAGTTCCAGAGACTTTGGAGATGTTTATACTGCAAGATTGATTACCAAAATTAAAGTTAGAAGTTATTACCCTTATACAACTTATGTTGATTCTTTAGGTACAGATTACACCGCTACTTCTACGCCTGGCACAACCGGATGGGATGCCATAAAGAGCGTTGACGGTGACGTTCCAGAAGATGCAAAGGTTGAAACTTTTGTGAGAACTACTTCTGTTGGAAGTCCTGCTGAAAGTGATTGGTCTGACTGGATGTTATTTAACAATTGCGATATTAATTGTAGAAGGTATCAAGTTAAAGCAGTCTTCGCTACGAATAGCAATCTAGAGCAAATAGCGCTCCAACAATTTGAGGTTTGTGCTTATGTTCCTCAAGTTACAAAGAGTGGATCTGGAACGACTTCCGCTAATGGCTCAGTGTCACTCACATTTGCTAATCGTTTTATAACAACACCTTCTATTGGAATCAATTTTAGTACAACAACTACTGGAGATTATTACACTCTTCATTCTGTAGGTCCTACCGGATTTTCTTTTTCTGTCTATAACGCAAGTGGCACAAGAATCGCAAAAACGGTACACTGGAACGCATTAGGATACGGAAAGGAAAGCTAAATGGCCCAGGTCGGTACAAGCAATTATCCTATTCCAAATGATACAGGAGCGAATTTCCGTGCAGACGTAAATGAGAATTTAACGGATATTTATAGCACAAGTTCTGGGTCATCTGCTCCACCCGCTGCAGTGGCAGGGCAGCTATGGATTGATACAAGTACAACACCGGACACATTGAAGTGCAAAGAAGGCAGCAGTTGGATCACCCTCGGAACTATTTCAACAGATTTAGGTCATGCATCAGCCGCTTCTCCAAGTTTTTCTGGCAACGTCAATGTCCCTGCAGGGACTAGCAGCAACCCTGGGATTAGGCTCGCGAGTTCAAGCAATAGCGGTATTTTTTGGGGATCGGTTAACGATATAAGAATCAAGGCAGGTGGTTCTGAGGCCATGGGTTTTTATGGCACTTACATCAATGCGTCTGATCCTATTCGTCTCCCTTCTGGTACTCAAGGTGCTCCGTCACTAACCTTTTCCGCAGACACAGACACAGGAATCTATCAAGGGGTACCTGGAGCAATAAGTTTTTCAGCGCAGGGAACCTTAAGAGCTTATGTTAATTCTTATGGGCTGAATATTTCTAATGGACTGGGTTTAAGGCTATGGGATGCGACAAGTAATTATGTAGAACTGAAATCAGCATCGAACGTTACAACAAATTATACGCTTAGGCTCCCTCCGGCTGTTGGGTCGGCAGACCAGGTTTTAAAACTTTCTAATACTTCAGGTGATCTTGCATGGGCTAGTGAAATTGGAATTTTTACCCATTTTAGAAAGCTATCCAGGAATGGAGCTTCTTCCCCAGGTGCTACACAAGTTTCTGGAGCTACCTGGTATGCATATCCGATGAGTGGCCCTGAACATTTAGTAGGTGACGATATGACTGGCGCAGATGCAGACGTATATTCTTCTGATTGTTTAATTGGGTTTGACGGAGATAATGGAGCAGGGACAGACCGTATCAGACTTGCTTCAGGTGCTTATTACGTTGAATGGGGGGTTACATTTGCAAAATGTGGATCAGTGATGGTAAATGTATTTGATTACACGGCCAATGAACACATCATGAGTTCTGAGCCTGGGGAGGCAGATGCAAATGTTAATTCAAATATCATGGTAAAAGGTTCTGGGTACATAAAGCTTTCAGCAGATAGCGACCTTGGTCTTGTGTATAGATGTGATACTGCTGTTAGTGGCGGCTTAGGAATGGGCAACAGTATTTATGCAACAGGACTACCTCCTCAATGGGCGTACTTCAAACTTTGGAAGTTAAGCTATACCAGCCACGCTTGATAAATGCTTATACTTGAAGAAGAGTAGAAAAGCAACATGGCGGTCGCACCGGGGACTTATGATTTCACCTTGCAAAGAGGTTCAGATCACAAATTCAATGTGGTGTTTAAAGATTCGGGTGGGTCGGCTATTAACCTGACTGGATGGACAGCAGCAGCGGAGATTTGGGACGAAGCAAGAACTGCGAAAGCAGCCGATTTTGCAGTGACATATGTTAATCGTGCTAGTGGATCTATTGACTTAGCAATTACAGATGTGCTTTCGACTGCGATGACAGACAATGAATATAAATATGACGTATTATTAACAGATGGAGATGGATTAAAAGAGTACTATTTAGAAGGAACTGTTTTTATGAACCAAGGCTATACACGTTAAATGACTTCAGTAACTGTCACTACTGCCGAGAACACGGTCGAAGTACAAGATGGAACGCCACCAATTGTTACTGTTCAAAAAGGTGATGCAACAACAGTTGAACTAACAACGGTTGGACCGCAAGGAGCAAGTTTTGCCTCTAGCACAAAGACAATGATAGATACGAACAGAGTGAACAAGTCTATAATTTATTACGACAGTGCTGCTGGTACTTACAAAGCAGATAGCACCTATACAACAAGCACACTTACAGACGGAGGCAACTTCTAGTGGCTAACACGATAAGGATTAAAAGAAGCACTGGAAGTTCAGCACCTACCAGTCTTGAAAATGCAGAATTAGCGTATGCAGAAGGTACTAATATTCTGTACTACGGCACTGGGACCGGGGGCAGCAATGGCTCCGCTACGAGTATCGAGGCAATTGGCGGAGATGGATATTATTCAACACTTTCGACAACTCAAACTGTTTCAGGCGCAAAGACATTTACAGGAACAGTTGATTTAAGTAGTGCCACTGTTCCAACTTTTACTTGTTCTCAAAACTTAATCGTAAGTGGGAACCTGACTGTGTCGGGAACGACCACTACGGTAAATAGTACGACAACTACTATCGCCGATAAAAACTTAGAACTTGCTAAGGGTGCAGCGAATGATGCAGCCGCAGATGGAGGTGGAATCACTATTGATTCAGGTGATGGAGATAAGACTTGGAATTGGGTTAATGCTACTGATTGTTGGACTTCTAATCAAAGTATTGAAGCAGCAGGTTCATCTCTGAAATACAGAATTGATGGCGTTGATGTTGTTACAAAAACTGGATTAGGTTCAACTATTGTCGGTAGTTCTTTAACTTCTGTTGGAACGATTGGAACAGGTGTTTGGGGTGCGACTGATGTAGCGGTTGCCCATGGTGGGACAGGCGCAAGTACAGCAGCAGGAGCTTTAGTTAATTTAGGTTTAACAGCAACGGCGGCTGAATTAAATGCACTTGATGGAATCACTTCAACCGTTGCAGAACTGAATGTTTTAGATGGAATCACTTCAACCGTTGCAGAGCTAAATATTCTTGATGGAGTTACAGCCACAGCAACTGAGATCAACGCTCTAGATGGAATCACCTCAACTGTCGCTGAATTGAATATTGTTGATGGTGGGACCTCTGCAACTTCTACAACTTTGGCGACAACAGACCGGATGGTAATCAATGATTCTGGAACGATGGTGCAAGTTGCGTTATCTGATCTGGTTACTTTCCTAGAGAATGGATCTGTTTCAGGGTTTGATATTGATGGAGGAACCTACTAAATACAATCACTACTAGGAGGTAGGTCAAATGGCCAACACGATCAAGCTCAAGCGCGGAAGTGGATCCGATCCTGGGACATCCGATCTGTCAGTCGGGGAACTAGCGATACGTACTGATGAGGGAAAGATCTTTACCAAGAAAGATGATGGTTCAGTCGCTGAAATAAGCGGTGGCGGTAGCGGAGTGACTGACGGAGACAAAGGGGATATTACAGTTAGTTCAAGTGGCGCGACTTGGAGTTTAGATAATGGTGTAGTCAGTGAATCAAAATTAAATGTAAGCAATAGCCCGACCAATGGATATTTTCTTTCGGCTCAAAGTGGAAACACTGGAGGTTTAACTTGGGCAGCAGTTGACTTAACGGCTTTAAGTGCAAGCAATTTAACTTCAGGGACAGTTGCGGCGGCAAGATTAGATACAGCGACAACACAAAGCGCAGGAAATAACTCAACTAAAATAGCAACTACTGCCTATGCAGACACAGCCGTCTCAAACCTAGTAGACTCTGCACCTGGAGCGTTAAATACACTCAACGAGTTAGCAGCAGCATTAGGAGATGATGCAAGCTTTTCTACGACAGTAACAAATAGTATCGCTACTAAATTACCCTTGGCAGGCGGAACAATGTCGGGGGCTATTAATTTAAACAGCAATAATATTACGAATGGTGGAACAATTGCAGGAACATTTAGCGGATCGGGTGCATCTCTCACCAACGTCGATGCGGATACTTTAGATGGGCGTGATACGAGTACTTCTGCTACTGCAAATACGATTGCTTTAAGAGATGGTGATGGAGACTTACATGCACGTTATTTTGAAGGAACATGGTTCAAAGGTAGATCCACTACCGATTCTGCTCTTGCATTAACCGACATTGATGGAGGAGGAGGTTTTGTTATAGCAAGAGAAGATGGATGGCAATACAATCAATCAGTTAGTGACGCAAGAACTCTTATTGGTGGCGGCAATACAATTTGGACATCTGGAAATGACGGTGCAGGTAGCGGCTTAGATGCTGATACTTGTGATGGGCAACATCTAGGGACAGGTAGTGGCCCGACTTTTGCAAATGTTTATAACAATGGATGGTTTAGAAATAACGATACAGGAGAGGGTTTATACAACACAGCAACAGCTTCTCATTTCTATTCAGCAGGTGATAACTATTGGCATCTAAATCCTAAGTCCACCGTAAGTGCAGGGGCTTTAATTCTTTACGGTGCTTACAACGCTACTCAAGGGAACTCAACGGGTAGAAAAGGATACCTTTATTGGGATTCTTCAGGCTTTGGTTTATTAAGCCCAGATGGAAGTTGGGCTTTTAGATCAACCAATACTCACTCAGATATTTATGGAGGACTTAGACGAGATGCGACTCATACAATTTGGGACGCAGGAAACGACGGATCTGGCTCTGGCTTGGATGCAGATACTGTTGATGGCTTTGCTACTTCACAAAGTGGTGGTGATAATAAAGTTTTAGTGAGTGGAAGCAATGGATATTTATATCTTGATGATTGGATAAGAGTTGGAAATAGTCAGGGTCTTTATACGGCTGATGGTAGTCATTTCTTCAATGGTGGAGCAAGTACTTGGAAATCTTGGATAAATCAAAGTACTAATTCTGGTGCATGTGGAATCGGGATGCGTACAAACCAAGGAACAGATAGAGGATGGGTTTATGCTAGTTCTTCTCATGTTGGATTCTTAAACGCTGGTGGATCTTGGATATTACGTGCGCCCATAGGAGATGCAAATGCTCCGCAAACAGGAGGTGGTTACACTCTTTGGCACACTAATAACGATGGCTCTGGGTCAGGATTAGATGCTGATTTATTAGATGGGGTTCAAGGAACTAACTTTGTTAGGTCTGATACTGGGGACACATTAACTGGCGATTACAACACATCAGGAAAGTGGTTAATTGGTGGTACTTATGCCAATAATGCTTACAACTCAGTATCAAGTACACGTTTATTGTTTGGTGGAGGGAACGACCCAAACAACTACTATATTGGAACAAATATGGAGAATTATGGTGGCAATTACACCAAATTAGACATTCGTTGGCATACAGGAATAAGGATGGGGGCGCAGTCTGGTTACGGCGGAATAAGATTTTATAATAATGAAGATTTAAGTACTCTTTTATTTTCGGTTAGCAAAGGTGATGCAAATACAAGGATTGAATCTGGCGAGCTTTATCATAATACAGGTGGTACAAGTGACGTTTATTGGCATGAAAGTAATGACGGCTCTGGCTCTGGATTAGATGCTGATACTTTGGACGGTGTTCAGGGTTCTAGTTTCTTAAGAAGTGATGCTGATGACACCATTAATGCTGCACTAACTGCTAAAGTACTTAAATTTACTAGTGTTGGGGGTAACTCTAATAACTCTGTAGAAAATTATGCAATCTACCAAGAAGGTGGTGCATGGTCTTCTCCATACCCTGACTTAGTTATTGGATACCATACTGGTATAAAACTTGGTGGACATAGCAGTTATAATGGAACAAGATTTTATAATGATGCACCAGGAAGGTCAGGAGCTACAGAAATATTTTCTGTAGGTAATGGAGATAATCATGTAAGAGTTGCAAATAATCTTTATATAGGCGGTAATTCAGCATTTCACGCTGGTAATGATGGAGCTGGTTCTGGATTAGATGCAGATTTATGGGATGGAGATCAAAAAAGTACTTATTTAAACCAAGCAGTTTTAACAACTTCTGGCCCTACTTTTGAAAATGTTTATGTTAATGCTTGGTTGAGAAATAATGATTCAGGTGATGGAGTGTATAACCAAAGTACTACTCAATATTTCTATTCAGACCATGATGATTGTTGGAATGTAGCTGGTGGATCGACTGCTGGATTCATTCGCATTAGAGATGAACATGCAGGAACGATTAGAGGTTATGTCGGGGCAAACAATAGCAGTGCTATGGGTTTTCTGGATTATGAGGGTAACTGGTCTCTTGCTACAGGTAAGTACTCTAATTATACATATAGAAATTTTGTATGCTCTCCAGATGGCGCTCACGATCTTGGGGTCGGTAACAGACGTTTTGATAATGTTTATGCAACGAATGGAACAATTCAAACTTCAGATAGAAATGAAAAGGAAAATATTGTTGCTACTGATTTAGGACTTGCTTTTGTTAATAAGTTAAGTCCTGTATCTTTCAAACGTAAGGGTAAAACAAGAACTCATTACGGATTTATTGCACAAGATATTGAACAGATTATTACCGATCTAGGCAAGACAACAACACAGTTCGCACCGTTAATCAAATCAGATATTAGTGAAGCTAAAGACGGTAGCGAGTACAGATATGGATTGCGCTATGAACAGTTACTTGCTCCAGTCGTTAAAGCTATTCAGGAGTTAGCGGTTAAAGTAGCAGCATTAGAGAGTGCTTAATTATGGCAGTTACAAAAACTTGGTCAGTTCTTGATCTAACAAGAGAAACTTCAGATGGTTATGTCTGTTGGGTGAAATGGAAAGTAACCGGAACAGAAGGCGATAAGACAGTTGAATCTACGGGTAAAACAAAGCTTGAAAGACCTTCGTCTGCTTTAGAAGCTTATGACTCTTTAACTGAAGAAAAGGTGCTTGGTTGGGTAAAAGCAAAAATCAATGCTGAATCTCCTGCTGCTATTGATCAAGAATCAGGCAAGACAGCCGTTGAAAGGATGGAGGCAATTATGGATAAAAAGATGGGATGGCTTAACGCACCAGCAAAAGCAGACGGAAAGCCATTTTAATCAAATCAGATATACTTAGAAAAAAGCAAAAACGATGGCAACCACTTTTCAATATAAGGTAAGTAGCCTAAAGACTGATCCCAATGATGACGGTTATATCAACGAAGCAACAGTTCAGATCTTTGGGACAGAAGGATCTATTACTAAGTCAATCTATTGCCATTGTGTTTTTCCTGGAAACAAAGCAGGTGTTGGATCTGACTTTAAATTACTCGATGACTTAAAGAAAGCAGAAGGTGAAGCAACTATTGTTGAATGGGCAAAAGCTGGTTGGACTGATTACAAAGTTAAAAAGTTAGAAGCGGCTGTTCAAAAATTGATTGATGATCAAAACAGTAAGGCAAGTGAAGTACTTGTAAGTGCAAAAGATACTTCCTATGCTGCCTCTCCAGAAGTGACACCAGACCCTAATGCTGGTGCGCCTGAGTGACTTTAAACATACTGACTCAATACAAATACATCTCTTTTATTGAAGGAGGAAAGAGGATTACGCTCCAGCCTGGGCGTTTAGATACAGATAATGACACCTACATTCCAACAGATGTTAGTGGTTATACCAGTGAGATCAGAGAGAAAGCAGAAGAGTTTTGGACCGATCATCTAAAGATGAAGCATCGTTTATACCTCAAGGCGGTTAAGAATCATGAGGTTGCTTATATGTACGAAACAGACGAATATTAAAAGAACGGTTTATGCTACATAACCAAAAAGGCCGGCAAGGGTTAAAGTTTTATGGTTACTAACAAAAAAAATGGCAGACTCAGCAGCAATCAAGACAAAGGTTGAGGAAAAACTGAGAAACGCTAGGGAAACAAAGGCAAAAGCAGAACAGGTTGCCAACCAGGCTCTAGTAGAGATTATTGCTTGTGAATCCCAGCTTCAGTTGCTTGCTGAGTTAGAAGCGAACCCATCAGATACAGAGGAGCCAGAGCAATGCCCAACCCCATAACCATAACTATGGTTGGACCTAATGCTTTCAAAAAGGCATCCCTCCAAATGTGATCCATGCAAAAAGTAATTAACATCGCAAGCCTAGTTGGCTGCACTCTCGCTGTCGCCCTAACAGGTGGGGCTATTGGCGGATATCTTTGGGCTACTAATCCAAAGACCCATGAAATGCTTCAAGAGAAAGCGATCGAAGCAGTCAAAGGATCTTTGCCTATTCCAGGCGGAAAAATGGTTGCACCAAAAACAACTGGTGGAGCTTTACCTCTGAAAAGTTTGCCTTTCTAAGTGCCAATTGAGGAGATCCCCGAAATAGTCGTTCCGTCTATTTGGACGGCTCCTCCAATTGTTCCTGTTCCGCAGCCAAGCAAGTCAATCAACTTGCCTGTTGTCAATATGCCCTGCGCTTTAGGGCGCAAAGATTTCACACCGAATACAGAAATTTATACGGATGACCCTGCGGGAAATTTAGTTTTATGCCCAGGAATCCCATCGTTTGAACCGATTCAATACAACCCCAAAGAAATTCAAATAATAGAAACACAAAAGCCGAAGATTGAGCCGCCACCGGAGAACACAGCAACAGCTCCGCAAGCAACGCCACCACCAACAGAAAAAATAATTGAAGAAACGCCTTGTCCTGACCCAACAAAGAACAATCTGCGAATCGGAGATATTGCGGCAAGCGGAAAAGAAAAAGTTTCAGGCTTTGAACTAAGAGAAGGAACTTGCGTTGTTATTTATGAACCCGTTACGGCGGTCGAGAAGTATCTGCCTCAAGTTGGAACCGTTTCGACAACTTCGGTGATTGCTTCTACGGCTGTCATTAGTTCCGTCTTAGCAAAGCCGATTGCAGACCTTTTGCTGAAGGTCATTAAGCCAAGTATCAAAAAAATTATTGATGGATTGAAAAAGAAGATCCTGAAGAAGGAACCAAAAATGGTATCTGCTCTCGAGAAGAGGATGGCTCAAAGAGAGAGGAACCGTGCTTTTCGGAAATTGAAAAAGGGTTGGTAAGTGAATGCTTGTGATTGGGCAAAGTATTTGGTGGGTTTACTAACTCCACGTCCTCGCATAATTTGTAGAAGGGTGAGGATTCTTTGAAACGAACGCCCTTCTTGAATTGTTCAGCACAAGTGTTCAAGCGGCTCAAATGATAGTTTAATTTTTTTGCTTCAACCGAATGTTCATAGAGTTCAACTTGTCTCTGCATTGCTTCCTTACAAAGTCTTATCTGTTGTCTGTCTAGTGGAATTGAAAAGGTGGCAGTAATACCACCATTGATTGACATGTTATTACTTTTCTGTCCTGTTCTTACAGGCTTATAGTAAAGAATACTACCAGGATTTATCAACGCCCCTGTATCATCATTTGTAGTCGTGTCGTAAATGGGTTCCTGATAATAAGGCTCATAAGGCGAAGAGTATGAGTTAGTCGTTGAGACAAACGGCGAGATATTTAAGGTCGATCCTTGACATGAAATACCACTCCCAACCCCAGACGTGAACTGCCTTGAGGGCACTACTTGCACGGCTTGATTAACGACGGACCCGGTAGAATTACTAGTTGTATTAACTGAGTTTGCATAACTAGGAGAAGCGATAAGTAACGCCGCCAATAAATACCTTTTCACTGGCTAAATGTTGACGTCGTATCACTTATTGATTCGATAGTGGTTGTGCGATCAATGACGGTGTAGTTAGAGAGACCTGGCCCATTTAGCGTTTCTGCATATTGGAAGCTTTGGCCGGGGTTCACAATTTCATATGTGGGTTTAGTCCCTAGATCAGGTGAGACAAAGGTTTGAGTTACGCCCTCAACTGTGTTGTTGATTGTTGTGTATCCAGTAGGAGAAACGTTGGGAGTTGTTGGTGCAACGTTCGTTCCCGTGATGGTCATTTCATAGCCAGATCTAAAATCAAAACTACGGATATTTTCTTGGACCACTGAGCTGGTCTCGACGTGTTGCTGAAGTACGCCTTGCTGGAAATTAGGGACTACAGGAACCGCCGCCACGGGGGCAGCAAAAAGCAGAATTATTAATGGTGAGGATCTGATATGTGTAGCCATAACAAACCAGCAATTGCGGCGATAAGGAAGAGAGCAAGAATTATCATTCGATCTCAAGCGAAGTGATTACCTGTCCTATGGCGTTAGTCCCAGCCCCACCAGAAACTAGCGTCGTCAAACCAGCGCTATTAATCGTTCCTGCAAGCGTCCCAGCAACACCGCCAGATTGTGTTGTCGTATTACCAAATGCAGGCATATCAGCGACCACGCCGGTGGTTACGTCGACGCCTGAGCCAATTGCAGGAATCGCATCACCTTGTGTGTATGACTCTGAAAAACTGAACGCAGAATTATCGACAGCTATGTCATAAGTGCCGGCTTTATATGTTGCGGCTGCTGTTGCACTTCCAGCGGTTAGCCCACCAAAAGCATCACTATTTCCACTTCCTACAACAACGTTGCTACCGCTAACGGCATAACTTGAGCCGATGCGAGAGGCCGTTGTGGCCGCCCCGGTCACACTGAGCTGGATGCTAGAAGTTATGGAATGATTCAGGTCGGCTTTCGCTGGACTCACCGCCGCCAAGCCAAGCAGTAATGGGAACAGAAACTTTTTCATGCTTTTGGAGTAGGAGGTTTTGGTGGAGCTTGTACCACTTGCTGTATTTCGCTTCCGTCTTGAGTTTGGATGCGGATGGGGGTTTGGATACGGATGATTTGTTCACCAGCGCCAGCCTGATTAGCAGCCATCATCTTTTGTATTTCATCTTTGGAGACCCCATTGCTGGTTTTCTTGTCTTTTGTGTTAATCGAAAAACCGGCTAAAGCTCCGGTAAAAACACTAGCTATAAAGGTCGGGTCGAAATTCTGCTTTTGGAATCCGGGCAAATCAACGTACGCTAATGTGAGTATAAATCCGCTCCAGACCACTATTCCTAAACGCACTGCAACGCCTATAATTTGGATCTGTTCGTCCTTATCGGGAGTGATCTCCTGAAGCTTATTTAGGACGCCTTTTTTCTTTTTGTCTTCAGGCTTCTTTGGTCCGGGTGTTTTTGGATCGTCCATAGTGGGGTTTCGAACCCCTCAAGGTTAATGGAAACAATTGTTGCAGCAATCATTGGTGCTTCTGCCTCTGCGCTTCTCTTTT
>Ga0208011_1000468_pt1 | contig 15700 bp, 10 predicted proteins | sample 7_EtaG_FD_184080 | JGI IMG/M metagenome (GOLD analysis project Ga0208011, IMG submission 184080) | Marine viral communities from the Subarctic Pacific Ocean - 7_ETSP_OMZ_AT15161 metaG (SPAdes) (version 2) | ecosystem: Environmental > Aquatic > Marine > Oceanic | place: Pacific Ocean | collected...
TAACTGAGGGTGCGGGTACATCTCCTAGCAAAATATCAGAATCTACATCTAGATTAAAAAATCAAAATTCACATATTAATAATTCCAATAGTATGAGAAGCTCTCTAGATAATATTACGTGGGGATCAAAGCAACCTATCCAAGAAGCAGCACGCGAATCAGAAAGAGATATTGTTAAAAACGTTGTAGAAGATCCACTTCTTGCTGAAATGATAGCCGGATCACATGAAACACTTATGAAGCAAAATGGAGCAGGGCATGGAATGAGAAATCCATCAATAACAGGTGATAATGCGCAGCGATCAGTTGCAAATAGTAATCCTGTTGACTTGTTTGGAGATGCTGCAGGAAAATGGGCTCATCTTGCATTTAATGGTACTGACTAGAAATATATCTTATTGATTTTAAAATTAAGATCAAATATTTTTTTCACATAATATATAAGTATAGAAACCCCGAGGTCTAATATGTCTGATAAACATCTTACTGTTGAAAAGTTAAAAAAAATTATTTCTGAAGAAAAGAAGAAGCTAAAAGATCAAGGCTTAATATCTGTAGATACAGTTGAAGACGCCTGGTCTGGCGGAAAAAATCTAGTAAATCAAGTAGATTTTATAAAAAAACTTGGAATAAAAGAGTCAATCTATAGAAAAAAGGCTGAAAAACTTGCAAAGCTAAGAAGAGCACTTAAAGATCAGGTTAAAAAGGAGATAAAGAATGGCTAGCCAATCACAATTTATAATAGATGAAGGAATAAAAGAGAGAAGTCCAGCAAAAAAAGTCGGAACAAGAAATCAGCAAAATCTTAGATCATCTTTTCCTGGATCTCCTATGTACACTGATCAAATAACAACTGATGAGAGAAAATCAACATACCAAAATCTTATATTAGATGGTGATCCAACACGACCTAGTTTTGGAACATCAACAGGACAGACAATTCCCGGAGGCGAAGGATTAGGTATAGATAAATTTAACTCTGATTATTTGCCAAACTGGGATGTTCATTTTGATGGAGGGCTAGTATCAGAAAATGAAATGACTGCAGACGGAAAAAAATTCGGAGCAGGTGAGGGCGCGCCAACTACGCCATTTATACCACCTTTGACTTCACCCGGAGAGGGAAGTATGAATGCAGCAGAGCAACCAGCGTTTGATACATCTTCTGGTGCAGCTCCACCAGAAGCCGGAGTGGAGTTTGGGTCTGGAAAGTCATCAGATGAAAGATCACCAACAAGATCTATGAAAAATATATCTGATCAAAATATTTTAGGTTCATATATTTCAGGAAGATCTTACAACGGATCAGGAAATTAAGAAAATTGGCATCTCGTCTCTACTATAACGCATCATCGTTTGATGCAAATACGGGAAGGGGTTACGGAAAATCTCAGCCAAAAATACCCTCAATAGGAACTAGCCAGGGCTCTGAGTATATTATGGGGTCATCTGAAACAGGTATATACTCAGAACCTGTTGAAGAGTATGATGAAGATGAAGATTACGGATTTTATGAACTAGATGATCTTTATAAGTTTGTAAGAATGATAAATAAAGACTATGTATCAGGAGATTCAGTTAGGCCAAGAGCAGATATGTCATCACTTGGAAATTCAAATAATAGATTTTCAACAGTAGGAATGGGAAATACAATGTCTGAAAGTGACATGCCATCAGCACGTAGTGGAATATCTCCCTTTTCATCAAAGCAATTATATCCTTCTGGATTTACTGGTCCGCCGCTTGGTACTGGCGGAGCAGATCAAGCATTTAGAACAACTGGAAATTTTAGAAGAACTGGTACTCAGTATGGAACTTCCAGGGCACCAATATTAGATAGTGATGTAGATAATTTACGATTTCTATCTGCTATAAACTTGGTTAATTTTTCAAATGATGATATAAATTTTTTAAAACAGCTCGAAAAAGTTAAAAAAGCATTACAATATACAGAATCTTTAGTTTAATAATGAATACATAGAATAGTATAGTTTCACTATTCTGCCATATGTAGTCTTATGAGGTTTATAAATGTCAACAAAAATTTACGAAGAAGCACTTGCTGATGCTAAACACCTTAGAGAGGTAGCTGAGACAAATGCAAAAAATGCAATAATAGAAGCAGTAACACCTAAAATTAGAGAATTTATAGATCAGGAGCTAATGGGATCTGGTTCAGAAAATAAAAATACAGATGAATATTCGTCTGCTGAAGATATAATTTCTGAATCTATTGGCTTAAAACCAGATAAAAATATTGCTCTTGATTCTAGTGCTATAGGATCTCTAGCTAAAATGTTTGGAAGCAGTAATCACAAAGAAATACTGGGTGCACTCTCTGAGTCAATAAACGAGTTAAGTAATGAAGACGCTGACTTAGTCAAATCAGCGTTTAAAAAGATTGATAATTTATCAAGTGACGAAATAAATAATACAGTGAATAATATACAGGAGAATTCCACAATGAGATCACGCAAGGAAAAGGTTTATGAAGTTGACCTTAATCTTTTAAAAGAACAAGCAGAACATATGTTCGAAGAAGAAGAAGAAGAAGAAGTGGCACCGCCAAAGAGATCTCGCAGGTCAAGATCTAAAAAGGAAGGTTCTAAAAAATCAGATGATAGAGAGATGATGGAAGTCTTGAGAGACCTTGGCCTCTTAAATGAAGATGTCCTTGAAATTGATTTAGCTGATCTGGAATTGCCAGATGACTTTCAGCCAACAGTAAGAGTTGTTGGAGATGAGGACGAAGAAGTTGATGTTGAGCTTGGTGCTGAGTTAGATATTGATGACGAAGGCGAAGACTTAGACTTGGACGTTGATGTCGAAGAGGAAGAAGTTCTCGCGGAAACTTACGAAATTGATCCACTAATGCTCAAACAAGAGCTTCGAAGAGTTAGAAGAAAAATCAGAGAAGCAAAAGACTTGACAAAGGTAAAAGGCATTAAGAATGACCAGTCAAGCTCATGGGGTGGAAAAGGAAACGCAAATGCCGGCCAAAAGAATCAATTTGGCGGAAAAGGCAGCGGAAAAGGAAATGCATTTGGCGGAGGCTCTGAAAAGGGCGACGTCTACAAGGTTAAACTCAATGCTCTAGCTGAGCAATTGAAGAAAGAGATGCGCAAAAATCGTAATCTCAATGGCAGGCTCGATGAATACAGAAGTGCAGTTGAAACACTTCGTGAGCAACTTACAGATTTAAATCTGTTTAACGCAAAGCTTCTTTATGTTAATAAGCTTTTTCAGAATAAGTCAATATCGCAAGCGAGAAGACGTTCTATGGTTGAATCAATAGATTCAGCAAAAAGTTTGAGAGAAGTTAAGCTAATCTATAAGACTCTAACAGAATCTGGATCTACTAGAAGTAGAAAAGGAAATTTGAAAGAGTCAGTCGTTCGCTCTGTAGGTTCTTCCTCTAGAGTAAGCGGTCGTTCATCTGCTAATAGGGCAACAACCGAGGTTGATCGGTGGGCCACATTGGCAGGACTTAAGTAATTCACAGGTCGTTTCAACAACATATATAAAGGAGAAAAAACATGGCCAAATCATTTACATTAAACCAACTAACTGAAGGTATTCGTGACAGAGACATGAGTGCTGAAGGTCAGAAGGTAACAAACAAGTGGGCGCGTACAGGTCTTCTAAGGGGTCTAGGTGAGCAGGGTCGAGAGACAATGTCACGACTTCTTGAGAACCAGGCAGCTCAGGTACTTAGAGAGGTTAACTCTCTCGGTGGCGGTGCAGGTAGTGCATCATCATCTGGCGATATTAGAGGTTTTACAAATATCGCATTCCCAATCGTTCGTAGAGTTTTCGGAGGCTTAGTTGCCAATGATCTCGTTTCAATCCAGCCAATGAGTCTTCCCTCGGGACTTCTCTTCTATCTGGACTACACATATGGCACAGCTGTAGGTGGTGATTCAAATAGACAAACAGGCGCTGCTGGTGCAACAAACACACAAGCATATTCAAAAGGTCAATCAATCTACAACCTTCCGACAGGTAAGGGTGTAAGATCTGGATCTGATGCAGTCGGTGGACCCTATGATCTTGCTGGAACAGCTTATACAAGAGTTCATACTTCTCTTAGCAATACATCAGGTGATAGACTTACACTTCTAGCTTCTGGTGCATATGGTAATAGTACATCCCTAAGTGGAAATACAAAATGCCAAGCTACAGGATCAGATGGAAAAGCTCTTCAGTTTGACCCACAGGTAACACAGCTCATTGAAGAAAATGCAAGCTCAGGTGGAAAGCTACAGGGTGTCGGACAGTTTCAGCTTATGATATGGGATGTAACTCAGTTTCCTGCAAAGGCTGATCTTACAGCTGTTAAGCAGTTTACGCTTGGTGCGCAGGGTGCTTCAGACGGCGTCACAATCGTTAGTTCGACAGGTCTTAAGTACATTACATCCGGTGATGAGATTCAGGGCGGACGAACCCTTAACGTTAGAAGGCTTAACCAGCTAGGAACTTACTCAGGTGGTGTCTTTACACCTAATCCTCTAGTTACAAGATCTACATCAAATGCAGCTCTTTTAACTGTTGTATCTGGTACATATCTTCCTAAATTCTCAGCACAGGGTCACGGATGTACAGGTTCATACGTTCAGTCACCAACACTCAATGTTGGATCAGACGGCGATGCACTCACTATCCCAACTTTCGAGTCAGACTTTGAGTCATCACCTCAGGTTGTTATACCAGAGATTGATATCAAGATCGAATCAATTGCTGTAACAGCAGAGACTCGTAAGCTTCGTGCTCGTTGGTCACCAGAACTCGCACAGGACTTGAATGCCTACCACAGCCTTGACGCTGAGGTTGAGCTTACTCAGATCCTATCAGAGCAGATTGCTCTTGAGCTTGACAGAGAGATCCTAAACGATCTGCTTACTGAAGCGCAGGGTGCAAACTTCTACTGGTCAAGAATGCCTGGTAAGTTCGTTAACAAGAGAAGCGGAGCAGAGGTAGAGCTAGCTAGCTCACTATCAGCTGGTCCTGCATTCACTGGAACTGTTAGAGAGTGGTATGAGACTCTTACTGAGACAATCATTGATGTCGCAAATGAGATTCATAGAAAGACCCTTCGCGGATCTGCTAACTTTATCGTGGTTTCACCTGAAGTTGCTACAATCTTCGAGGCTTCTGTTCTCTATAAGCCAAGCCTAAGTCTTGATGGACAAGGTCAGGTTGGATCTCCATTCCAGCTTGGTGCTGCACCGATTGGTAGCCTTAGCAACCGTTTCACGGTTTACAAGGATCCATATTTCCCGCGCAACAAGGTTCTTGTTGGATATAAGGGAGGTAGCTACCTTGAAACCGGATACGTATACGCACCTTACGTTCCATTGATTGTTACACCTACAATCTTCGCGCCAGAGGATTTCACACCCCGCAAGGGAGTGATGACTCGCTACGGCAAGAAGATGGTTCGTGCTGACTTCTACGGAACAGTTACAGTTCTTGATATGAATGTAATATAATATCAAAGAAGTATATAATTCAAAGAGGCACCTTAAAAAGGTGCCTCTTTTTTATTAACTTTTTATAATATTTTGTGTATAAATTTATCTTAGGGGTAAATATGCCAAAAAGAAGACAGATCCTAAGAATACTTGCGGGTAGCGAAGAGGCTAAAAGAAGAAATAAAAATAAACTATTTCTTGATAACAATTTAGAAGAAATTGTTGATATCCCCCCAGTCTTAAAGGAAGATTCCAAAATAACAGTACAAAGCGAAGACAAACAAAGTAGCAAAAGTACTACAGCTAAAAAATCTCTAACTAGAAAAAGAAGATCACCAAAGAAGGATTTGTCGAATGATTCTGATAATAAAAAAATAACATTATCTGAGACAGCTAAAAAATCTACAACTAGAAAGAGAAGAACAGCTAAAAAGAAAGAAACACAAGCCAGCGTGCAGAAAAAGTCCACCAAGACAAGATCACGAAGTAAAATATCTAATACAGGTGATAAATTATCACCAGGAAAACGATCCTCACAAAAAAGCACAACACAGAAAAGAAAAAGAGTTGCAAACAATGGAAAGCTTGAGCTAGGTGATCAGATAGGTGATACAATAGACTGGCTAATGGAGTGTTCTGGATCTAATAAAGAAGAAAATAGAACAAAAAAAACTCCCAGAAAAAGAAGAAGTAGTGCTACTACAAGGTAGGTATACTGATTTTAATTTTTGATTCACTCTTAAAACAATCAAACATTGAATGAAAAGCACTAAGCACTCGAATACTTAAATTTATAGTGAAAGGGTGTTACTGTGGCGACATTTACAAATACAACTAGTCCAACTCCTTTTGGATTTTTTGACGAAGAATCAGCTTTTAAAACAGAGGCTGATAATATGATAACGTTTGTAAAGAGAAAGCTTGGAGACGATATTCTGAGTGTAGAGCTTACAAAAAAACAAATATGGGCAACACTTGAAGAAGCAACACTAGAGTTTAGTGCAATATTAAATACATACCAGGCGAAGTCACAAATAGTTAATTTTTTAGGAGGCCCGATAACAGGATCAACGGGTGAGATGTCTGGCTCGGAGGGAAAATATCCTAGAGAAAATTTAGACTACTTGACAAGATTTGCAGAGCCATACGCACAAGAGGCAGGCACGGGTGGATCTTATAACATGATGTCAGGATCGATATCACTTAAAGATGGTCAGCAAGATTATGACATGTATACACAGCTTAAAGATTCAGATGGAAATTTAATATTTTCATCTAGCTTAAATAGCAAAAAAAGTAAAATGCAAGTAAGTGAAGTATTCCATTTTAGTCCGCAAGCAGCATATAGATTCTTTGATACAACTTCTGCAATTAACTATCTTAACAATGAGTTCTCATTTGAGTCATTTACCCCAGAAACAATATTCTATGTATTACCAGTATTTGAAGATATACTAAGGGCTGGTCAGCTAGATTTATCAAATAGAGTTAGAAGATCAAATTATTCCTATAAGATAATTGGTACAAAAATAAGAATATACCCAATGCCAACTTCAAACTCAGAGTCTCCTCTTAAGCTATGGCTAAGGGTAAAGTTTTATTCAGATCCTCTTAATGCTAGCTATGGAGATGATACCATAGAGGGAGTTTCAAATCTATCAGACCTTCCATTTGGAAATTTACAATATACAAATATTAATAGCATAGGCAGGCAGTGGATCAGGCAATATTCTTTATCACTCTCTAAGGAACTATTGGGTCATGTAAGATCAAAGTTCTCTAATATTCCGATACCTGGAGCAGATCTAACACTAGATGGAAAAGAGCTTATAACACAAGGAAGAGAGGATCAGACAGCACTAAAAACATCGCTCAAGGAAATGCTTGACACGATGACATATGATAAGCTTATGGAGCTTGCAGCAACAAGAGCAGAGTTTATTAATAAGCAATTAAAATTCATTCCCATGCCAAATGGGCTAGCAATACTAATGGGATAAATTATGTCAAGATTATTCATAACAGAAAGAGAAATAAATTTCATAAATGACCTTGGAAAGGAAATAGTAAAAGACGTTGTCGGTCAGAAAATATACTATTTTTCGATATCTGAGTCAAAATCTAGAGTTCACGAGGTCTATGAAGAGGCAGTTGATAAAATATTTGAAAATCCTATAGAGATAAACTCTCTTGTAAAGTACTTACCGCAGGAAATTAGAGCTAATACGTTTGGAAGCGAAGAATACTATACGATTGAAGTCTATATACAAGAAAGAGACTTGATAGAGAAAAATATAGAAATACTAGAAGGTGATTTTTTTAGCTATGGAACTGTATTTTTTGAAGTAATATCTGTGCCTGATTCAAATACAATATATGGAGAAGTTGAGCACAAGGGATTTGTTACAATAACTGGTAAACAGTCAAGAAAAGGACAGTTTGTATCAAAAGTACTCGGACCAACAGACGAGGGCTACTCAGATCCAGGTGCTGTTCAAAAGAATTTTTATCAGCAGCGTGGATACAAAGAGAATGTAGAGGGAGTAACAGGAGATATAAGAGACCTAAGGAGAAATGGCGTACTATCAGATCCAATATCTGGTGTAAAAGAAGTTACAGAAAGAGGTCAAAAGGGAGGATCGTCTTTTTATGACGAGTGATAGAAAATGGTAAAGAGAGGACTTGATGATAGGGATGATCTTCCATCCCCAGATGATTTTAATCTACCGTCTGCAGACATAGAGTCTGTAGATAGAGCACTTTTTAACTTATTTGATAAGGAAATTCCTTTTCAGGTAAAAATAGACAATCAGTCAGAAAAGGTTCCAGTAGTATTTTCAACTGGTGAGAGATTTGCGCTAACTAGAAGAAAATCTCCAATAAGAGATAAAAACAATGCATTAATTCTGCCAATTATAGCAATACATAGAAAAAGTATAGATATATCTGCAAATCTTGGTGGGTATGGAACAGCAATAGCTCCTAGGGACCAAGAATTATATGTAGTTAAAAAAAGACTTTCAAAAAAAGACAGAGAGTATCAGAATATTATAAACAGGCCAGGTCTAAAAAATCAAAAAAATATATCAAGTAGGGCAAATTTTGCATCAAGCGAGATCTTTCCTGGAAAAACAGCAAAGCCAGGAACTATTGCAACTAGGAGAAATGGAAAAAATCTATCGTATGTTCCGCAGAGCACAGACGGCCTCTTGGAAAATAATTTATCTGATAATATTTTTGAAATAATAACTGCACCATATCCTACTTTTTTCCTAGCATCATATGAAGTTACATTCTGGACACAATATGTCCAGCATATGAATCAGATTATGGAGGTTATGATGACAAGATTTAGTGGGCAAGAGCACGGATTCAAAATAACAAGCCCATCAGGATTTGAGTATGTTGCATTCATAAAATCACCGTTAAATTCAGCAGATAACTTTTCTGATTTTTCGTCTGATGAGAGAATAATAAGATATACATTTACAGTAGATGTACCCTCCTATCTCTTTGCATCACAGCATGATGGATTGCCAGATCCATTTAGAAAGTATGAATCTGCTCCGATAATAGAGTTTGGATATATTCAAACAAATACTCAGGTTGTAACTTTTGATAAAAATCCTGAAGGGGTAGTTAATCAAAATAAATTTATATTATCTGATATAGATACAGAGAAAATGAACGAGCCGCGACGCGGACAAGGTCGTGAGTTTTTAACTGAAATTGTTGAAAATCCATTCACTGGAGAGGACTCTGTTAAGTTCTCCAGGGTCCTAATACGTAATGAAAGAGCAGGCGAAACTGTTGCCAGTTCAAGAATTACTGTAGATTTACAAACAACGTTAGATTCACCATCATCTGAATAGTGACGTTTGACTTGTTACGTGATAGTTATACCTGTATAGAATTGTTACGGGAGATTTCTTAATGGCTGAACAGACATTCAAATCGCCAGGTTTTTTTGAGAGAGAAATAGACCTATCGCAAAGAGATAAGACGATATCAGGTATTCCAGCAGGAATTGCCGGAACTTCACATATGGGTCCAGCTTTTGTACCCGTTACAGTTGGATCGTTTTCTGACTTTGAAAATAGGTTTGGTGGACTAGATCCTGATAAGTTTGGTCCATATGCAGTAAAGGAATTTTTAAAGCACAGAACAGCAGTGACATACGTTAGAGTGCTTGGTGCTGGTGCAAATGATTCCACCACAGATTTCGACAATACTCTTACAGCTGGTATAACAAAGGGTGCTGGGTTTAAGATAAAGGGTGAGATGGCCGCTGAAGGATCTGTAAGTGCACATGGAAGAGGTGCAGGATGTGTCCAGTTCATAGTTGGACGCCATTACGTTTCAGCATCAAATGAAGCAGTAGGCTATCCAATGCTATCAGATAATGATTCATTTTTTAGAACAGGCGGTTCATTTGCATACATGGTAAGAGGAATGCTTATGTGTGCATCTGGAACTAGATTCGAAATAATGAATATAAATTCTGGATCTTATTCAACTGGCATCGGAGCAAATAATGATACGGCTGGTGTCGGATATACAGCCGACGACGGCGGACTGTTTAAACTTATAATTTCATCATCAGCAGGATCCACATTCTCATCTGATGAAGGAAATTCAGGAATTAGAATATATACAGCATCTTTAGATCCGACTGATGATGCATACATTGCAAATATTCTAAATACAGATCCAAAATTCTTTCAGAAAGAGCAGCATTTACTTTATGCTCACTTTCCTGTTGAGTCAGAGGTTGCAACTCTTGATTGGTCAAAGACAAAAGCCTCTGTTGCACTTACTTCTGGCTCTGCTTTAACATCCGCAGCATCAGGAATTTCAACAGAAACTTTTGCAAATGCATATGGAAGATTTGATTCAAGATTTACAACGCCTGCAACAACATGGTTTATCTCACAGCCATACGGTACAAATGCATACGATCTCTTCAAGGTAGAGACAATTTCAGATGGTGCATATGCAAATTCGAAATTCAAGATTTCAATTAGAGATATAAGAAAATCAGTTGATCCATCATCGCCTTTCGCAACATTTACTCTTGAAGTTAGAGACTTCGATGATGTTGATACAAATGCAAAGGTTCTTGAGAGATATCCCGGTTGCACTCTTGATAAGAATTCATCCGACTACATTGCTAGAAAGATAGGTGATTTTAAAGCATACTATAACTTTGATGCAGAACAAGATTCAGAAAAGATGGTGCTTGTCAAGGGTCAATATCCAAATGTATCTTCTAGAGTACGTGTTGTAATGGCTGGTGGTCTTGTTGCAGGCGATGTTCCTGATGATGCAATGCCATTCGGATTCAGAGGACTACCGGTAGTAAAGACATCAGATACTCTTAGTGATACGCGCCTTCCAGTTCCTGGAATAGGATCACCAAAACAGCCTAGAAGACTTAGTATGGATCTTGGTGATATGAATATTTATACTCCAAGTGCTGCTTCAACAACTTACTGGGCAGAAATTCTTGCTATGACAGGATCAATCTTGCCGCCAATTCCAATGAGATTCAAAGTAACTCGAGGAACTATTGATAAAACTCCAACATTCACAGGTCAAGCTGGCGGTGATGAAAGAGTTGACGGAAGATTTTACTGGGGAATTAAATCAACAAGACTTCCAAGAACAGGTTCAAAAGCTGATGCAATATTTAATAGTAATGCATCTAGTGAACTAAATCCAATAGTTAGAGAATATACGAAATTCTTGGGTATACAAAAGCTAGATGTTCTAGTCACAGGATCTGGTGCAGACAAGTTCAATAATAATATGTTTACTCTTGCAAGGGTTGCACTTTATAACAGCACGGGATCAACATCAGGAAATCTAGATAAATCTATTCCTGCAGTTATAACTGGATCTGCAAAAGAGCACATGTTAAATACTGCATACATTAGAAATGGAGACCCGGATCCAAAAGAATACTTGATCGACGATGATGATATGAAGAGGCTGACATTTGCCTCCCTTGCGTCTATAACATCATCAGTTTACTTTAATAAGTTTACAGATTACGCAAAATTCACAAATATCATGCATGGCGGATTTGATGGTCTTAATATTCTTGATAAGCACATGGCTAACATGGATGATCAATCCTGTTCGTCTGACACCGGTGGATATGCTTCTGGAGCAACACTTGATATTGGCCTAAGGGATCTAATCGTAGGATCAGGAAAGTACAATGCGAACGTTTCTTCATACAGAGCGGCTGCCAGAATATTGACTGATGAAGTTTCTTCAAGGGTTAATATTATTGTAATTCCTGGAATTAGAGATTCTTCTCTTACCGACTACGTAATGGAAAGACTTGAAGATTATGGAAAAGCATTTTATATCATAGATGTTCCATCATATGATGCAGATCAAGTCAGACTTTTTGACGGAAGTTCAAAAGCACCGAACGTAGGCATGACAGCACAAAACTTTGCTGCAAGGTCTATTAACAATAATTTCTCCGCAGCTTACTTTCCAGATGTAACAATAGGAGACCCAATTAATAACAGGCCTGTACAGGTGCCTGCAACAGTTGCAGCTCTAGGGGCACTTGCATATAGTGATTCAGTATCATATCCGTGGTTTGCTCCTGCTGGATTTAACAGGGCATCACTTGGATTTGTTAGCAATACAAAGGTAAGGTTAAATCAGGGCGATAGGGACGAACTATACGAATCAAGAGTTAATCCAATAGCATCCTTCCCTAGGGCTGGTTACGTAATATTTGGTCAAAAAACATTGCAACTTGGAAGAAGTGCCCTTGACAGAGTAAATGTAAGAAGAATGCTTCTTGAAGTTAGAAGAGTTGTAAGTGAAGTTGCAAACTTAATAGTTTTCGAACAAAATACACCGGAAACAAGAGCAAGATTTGTTGCAGATGTTACACCCTTGCTGTCAAACGTTCAATCACAGCAAGGTATAGACCAGTTTAAAGTTATTATGGATACAAGTAACAATACATCTGAGGATATAGAGAGCAATGTTCTTAATGGAAGAATTGTTGTTGTTCCAACAAGAGCAATAGAGTTTATAGCAATAGACTTTATTATAACACATTCAGGTGTAAGTTTCGAATGATGAATATTTATCAGTGTACAATGGAGAACATGAATGGCTGAAGTAGTTTACAAAAGTGCGGGAATATACGCAACAGAAATAGATTTGTCCCAGCCCACGGCGAGAAAGCCATCTGGAACACCAGCAGGCGTTATTGGAACTTCAAACCAAGGGCCTGCATTTATTCCTGTAACAATTGGATCTTATGAAGACTTTGCAAGAGTATTTGGTGCAACAGACGGTGAAAAATTTGGACCGTTAGCTGTCTATGAATTTCTTAAAAATGCGCAGGCTTTAACATACCTTAGAGTTTTAGGGGCTGGTGATGGTAATAAAAGAAGCGGAGATACAGGAAAAGTCACAAATGCTGGCTTTACTGTGGGTCAGTCACTACCACTAGGTACAGGAATATACGGAGATAATCCATATGCAGTTGCAGATGGTGATACAGGAAGAACATACTTTCTTGGATGCTTTATGTCAGAGTCTGCTGGAAGTAGAATTTTCACATCAGCGGGAATTTCTAGACTTCACAGTGCTAGTTCAATAGTCAGAGGAGTTCTTTTAGCAGCATCAGGGGTTATACTAACACTATCTGGAAATAACAGTCCGGCTGGAGCAGCTGGGCAGCCTTCAAATACTGTTGCAGCAACAGCAGGAGCAACAACACTAAAAGGTGGAATGACTGGTTCTGTAAGAATATCTGACGGTCAGTTTACATTGCTTCTAAATGGTCATGTAAATACAGATCTTTATCCGAACACATTAACAGCTTCGTTTGTTACAACGGAAAATTCATATTTTGGAAAAGTCTTTAATACAGACCCGCTTAAGCTTCAAAAGGCTGGACATATTCTATATGCTCAATATGATATAAACTCTGCATATGCACATATAACAGGATCTGGTATACTTTCTGGAAGTCGACATGCGACTGGGCAACATCTTCTTGGAACATCAGAAGAATTACAGGATATTGGATTCTTGCTTACAGGATCAAATGCTAGAGATACAGCAACAGGTATTGCACCTAATTATGAGTCATTTAATGATAGATTTACGCATGCAAAAACTCCATTCTTTATATCTCAAGATTTCGGAGGAACAAAATATGATCTATTTAGAGTTCACTCGCTAGATGATGGTTCATATGCAAATGACCTTATAAAGATATCTATACAATCAATTAAACCTTCAACATCTGATACAGATAAGTTTGGAAGATTTGACTTATTAGTTAGAAGATTCGATGATCAAGATCACAAAGTAATTGCACTAGAGAAGCATCTTGGCTTAACTTTAGATCCTAGCAGTGATAAGTACGTCGCAAGAGTTATTGGTGATCAAAACATATATTTTGACTTCGATCAGGCAGCTGGTAGCCAAAAGATCGTTGTAAGTGGAGATCATCCTGGATCTTCAACACTTATAAGAGTTGAAATGTCAACTACACTTAAAAACGGACAAGTGCCAGATGCAGCACTACCATTAGGGCACAGGGGACCAGATCATCTTGTAACATCCGGAAGTGGACCTTTAGCTTGCTTCCCACAAGTTCGAACAGCAAAAGCTGGAATTCACAGATCAACAGGATTTATTACAACACCTAGTGCACCCAAGCTTCTAAAAGAAGCTGTTACAACACCAGTTGACTATAGGGAAGATATAATGATGGGAATATCTCCAGATATCAAGCCGGGATCCTGGCTATACTGGGGGACAAGATTTGATGAAAGAATACCAGATGTTTTAGTTGATAGAACTGGTGAAGAATCAAAAGTTCTAAGAACACTAAATAGTCCTACAATTTCAGATAAGACAATTGCAAAGGCAAGGGTTAAATATTTTCCATCATTCAATCCTGGAACATTTAACTTTGCTGTAGGAAACAATCCAGGAAAAGCAGACTCTGGGGGCACAGTACTTGATTGTGACAAGTTTAATAAGAATATCTTTACTCTTGAAAGAATAAGAGTTAGAACAGGATCTGACGGAATTGCTGATACATCTGAATGGGCAAGCTCTTCATATGTAAGAGGCGGTGCAATATCAACGGATCATTCTACAAAGACAAGAGCTCTAAAAGTATCAGACTTAAAGACACAAGGAAATAGAAAATACGCAAAGTTTACTGTATTCCTTCAGGGTGGATTTAATGGTACGAATATATTTGATAAGAATAAGAGCGAATTATTGAATACAGCATGCAAGTGGGAAATGGATGATTCGACAAATCAGGGCGGTGTACAAGGTCCTACAGTTTCAACATATAGAAAAGCAATCGATATCATGGGAACAAAGGCTGATGCAGATATAAATCTTCTTGCAATACCGGGGCTTAGACATACAAGTGTAACAGACTATGCAATAGATGCAATTGAAAGTAGATTTGATTCAATGTATATTATGGATATTGAAAGTAGAGATACATCAAACACAGTAATAACAGCATCAGTTGATTCAGATGGTGAACCTATTACACCAAACGTTAAGAATACAGTTGCAGGATTTCTTGCACGGTCTGTTAATACATCTTTTGCTGCAGCATACTTTCCAGATATAGTTATAACAGATCCGACTACAAAGACAAATGTAACAGTTCCGCCTTCTGTATCGGTTCTTGGTGCAATGTCTTTAAATGATGCAGTATCTCATCCGTGGTTTGCTCCAGCTGGATTTACAAGAGGCGCGCTCGGATCAGCACTATATGCTGCAAGACCTTTGAATAAGACAAATCTAGATGATCTTTATGAAGCAAAAATCAATCCAATTGTATCATTTACAAATGGAAAAGGTCTAGTTGTATGGGGACAAAAGACACTATTCCAAAATGCATCTGCGCTTGACAGGGTTAATGTTAGAAGGCTTCTTATAAATATTAGAAGGCAAGTTAAGAATATCGCAAACTCAATGCTATTTGAACCCAATAGGCAAGAAACACTTGATAGATTCAACTCTCTAGTTAAGCCAGTAATGCAAAGAGTTCAAGAGCAACAGGGTGTAGATAAGTACAAAGTAATTATCGATACAACTACAACAACACAGCTAGATATAGAGAATAATACACTTAGAGGGAAAATATTCCTTCAACCAACAAGAACAGCAGAATTCATAGCACTTGATTTTGTTGTTGCAAA
>Ga0208011_1000473_pt1 | contig 15474 bp, 15 predicted proteins | sample 7_EtaG_FD_184080 | JGI IMG/M metagenome (GOLD analysis project Ga0208011, IMG submission 184080) | Marine viral communities from the Subarctic Pacific Ocean - 7_ETSP_OMZ_AT15161 metaG (SPAdes) (version 2) | ecosystem: Environmental > Aquatic > Marine > Oceanic | place: Pacific Ocean | collected...
AACTTTGGTTCCTGTTTCATCTTCCATATACTTATCAATCCAGTATAAGATATATGAAACAGTACGATCCATATTATCCCAACGAGTATCTCTACAGATACTAGTATCCTTAAAGAACTTTCCAGTCTTCCACTCTTCTGTGATATGAGTTATACCATCCCATTCTGAACTCATTGTGTTACCTTTTTCTTGTTCAATCAATTTCCATGCTTGAATAAGTTGCTGGTTTTTGGAACCATAATGACGTAAACTCAAAAGAGCAGCAGCAATAAATGGTTGACACCACTTATCTTTTTTAGTCATCAACTTATCGAGTGCTTGAAGACATCCGTTAATCATCCAATAAGAAAGTTGGCACTGTAATTGTTCTGAATTTTTGATAGTAGTTTGATTCCATTCAGTTGGTTTAGCAAAATGACATGCTTTGTTCATTCCACTAATAATTTGTCCTTGTGTCAATTTATCTGACACTGGTTCATAATCATAGAATCCTGTAAGGATACCATAGATCTTTTGTTGATTCTTTTCAGTAGCTTCAGCAGAATCAAAACAATCATATGCTTCTTTAATCTGATCTAAATCTTCATAGTCATATATGATTGCTACTAATTTTTCTGGAAGATAATCTGATCCTTCTTCCGACCAATTTAAAGCACGAGTATTACCATCATTTCTGAACATCATACCTTTAGGATATAATTTTCCAGCAACCTCACAATCTTTTATAAGTCTCACCAGATGAACAATACAATGTTCTGGTCTTACATTCTTTAAATACTTTCTTGCCTTACTTAATCTTGCCTCTGTATTTCTCTGGCAAGGAACTTCTGGTAAGTTCAAAAATTCTTGCAACGAGTAGTTGCTATTCACTGAAATGTTTCCAGTAAAATCTTTAGTTTTCATTTTTTTATCCTATAATCCACTCACATAACATCAACCCTAAAGAAGATGGCACCTAATGGTACGGCGTTTGTGGTTTTCTCAAATATTATAGCATAAAAAAAAGAGACCCGCAAGGGGTCTCTTTGTAAAGAAAGAAGATATTAACTTCTTACATAAGGTTCTTAACAGAAACGCGACGATAGTAGCGGTTAGTGTTAATAGTAAGAGCACCTGATCCAACAGTTGCGCCTTCAGCGAATGGGTTTGCGACGATGCCGTAGCGAGTCTTAAATCCAATTTTGGGCTGGAAGCTGTTCTCTCCAACTGCACGAACCATCTGTAGAGGAACGTATGGGCAGTAGAATAGACCTGCGTCATAAGGTGAGGAACCCTTGTAACCGGCGACGTAATACTGATTACCACCAGTTGCGTTAGCAGCAGTGAGGTTAGCAGCATATGGGTCGATGTATACACGGTACTTACCTTGCAGAGTTCCAGCGAAGGTGTTACCGGTGTCGTCAACGTTAAGATTAGCGTTGAGGGCTGGGGTGTAATCAAGTACACCAGCCATTGTAAGGGCGGAAGCAACGTCTGCAGAGCAGAGGATGATGTTACCCTTCCCGCGACGAGTTCTTTGTGCGATTGCGTTAGCATCACGCTCGATCTGGAACAGAAGTCCTTTGAACTTCTCAACAGACCAACGACCGTTACTGTCGATGTCTAAGTCGAATTGACCAGCATTAGCAGTATTGGAAACAGCACCCTGTTCAGCAGTCTTATAAATGGTACGAATGACTTCCCTGTTAATTTCAGCAAGGATTTCAGTCGAAAGAATGTTAGCCAATTCGGCTTCTGCATTCAGACCATGAATTGCTTTAAGGTCCTGAGCGAGTTCTAGTGAGTACTCAGCTTTGAGGGCTCTGGACTTCGCAGTCACAGTAACTTTCTCAATACTGAATGCCATCTGGTTAAAGGCATTAGTGCCAGTACCATCTAGTTTCTCAGCATTATCTGTACGTAGACCCTGACCAACGTCATATGCGGTGTTGGTTGCAGTTGCAGTTGGGCTTAGTACGCCAGGGTTAGTACCTGACTGGGCAGTAGTACCCATACCTGTGGCAGCACTAGACCAACCTTGGGTCTTGTTAAATCCAGCAGATTGACCGGAGAATGCAGAATCAACTTCGTTGTAGAATGTCTCAGTTCCAGTCATAGTGCTGTAACGTGAGCGCATTGCGAAGATGAGTCCAGTAGGTCCGGACATTGGTTGAACACCAGCAAGATCATATGCGATCAAGTTTGGCATTGCACGTCTAATCAAGGAGATTAGAACGGGGTCGAAACCAGCAACTGGAGATGATGCTGAACCACCAAAACCTGCATTAGCACCAGAATTGGTGTTAACAGTTGGTTGCTCAGTCAGCATTCCTGTGCCGTTTTCAAAGCTTTGTTGTTCCCGAAGGAATTTTTCTTGGTTTTCTAGCAGGACGGCGGTAACGCTTCTACGATGAGAATCTTTGATTTTATCAAGACCTTCATAGTCGAGAAGTGGTGCCCACTTTTCCTGCAACTGTTCGGATTGGAACATTTGCGTTTACCTATTTAAAATGTTTATAGTTTGATTAATATTAAAGTCAGTTTTGGCTAATCATAGACATTGACTTAAGATAACCAGCCATTGAATTAGAATAAGATTCTACGTCATTGGTGACTCCTTCTGAGAGTGTCTCTGTTTTAGCAGCCGTTGGAGCAGACTTATTTGAAGGGAAATAAGATTCCTTCAAGGTCTCCAACTTTTCACGATATTCTGCTTCACTTACAAACTCTACACTTTCGGAAAGTGAGACAAGCTTCTCTTTCTGAGTAGCAGCAAGGCCATCAGAAACTGATTCGAGGATTCCATCTGCAACCGACTCTGCGAGTCTGCTGTTTAGGGAAACATTTTTCTCAATTTGCTCGTTGAGTTTTGCTTCCATATCATCTAGTTTTTCTACCATACTCTGTAGGACATCATACTTATCTTCAGGGATTGATACATAATGTTCTTCAAAAAGACTCTTAAGACCAGTCATAAAGGACTCAGAAAGTTCCTCCTTCAGACCGTTCTCTACTGCAAGTTGATTCTCAGTGAACCACTCGTCAGCAACATATTCAAGGTAACCATCGACACGCTCATTAAGTGCGCCTTTGACTTCCTCAACCTCTTCAACGAGTTTCTTGGCATAATTTGCCTCAAGTCCCTCTTTGATTTGGCTAACTTGACCTTTAATTGCGGTCTCAAGGATTGTCTTTGCTTTTGCTTTAAAGTCTTCAGACAATTCTTCACCTGCAATCAAGGCATTAACATCTTCTTCGATGTCAATTTCTGTGAATTCTGGTGCTTCAGCAACTACTTTTTCTTCAGTAGTCTCTTCTTCTGCAACCACTTCTACTTCATCAGTAGTAGTTTCTTCTTCTTCAATTACAGACTCGTCAGATACTTGCTCTTCTTCAGGCAAAGCATTCTTCTTGTCCAATGTTGGCATAGCTTTATCGCCAGCTTCAGCATTTTTAGTAACTACATCCTTAACTTGCTTAAGAGGTCCACCTGGATCTTTCAGCTTCGCTGAATCGTTAGTTGGACTGTAGTTATCTGGGGTAGGTCCACCCAAATCTTGTACTTGTGCAGAATTGCCAGGAGTCGATACTCCACTTGCGTTTGTTCCTGCTTTGGGTAGGGGTTGTCCAGGGGCTGCGTTTGCATTAACGGCAGTCTTGGATTGCACAGTGCCTACTTCCATTTCTTGTAGTTCGTTGCCACTAGACATTTTGTAATCTCCGACTTTCTGTAAAGTTAAAATCTATATTTATTTATAAAGTAATTTGTTTACAATGAGTTAATAAACTCATTGAATACGTTTAATTTGTGCTCTTCGAGGCGTTTTTGCTCCGTAAGACGCTCAATTTTGTTTTTTGTTCTGGTTGCGAGTTTCTCACGAAGGGTAGTTCCTTCCCAAATCCACTCTTTTCCTTCCATAATTCCCTCAACAAATGCATCGGGAGCAGAAGGATCAGCAACGATATCAGCAGCAGTTGCTAGCATGAAATCATCACCAACGACATTAAATCCTTCCTTGGTTGGTTTTAATGAACCAATACCACGGGAAGAAACGCCTAATTTTACACCTTCTCCTATAAGTGAAGATGCAATTTGACCCATTGGGGTATTTAAAATTTTAGCTTTTCCAATAAAATTAGAACCCGATTCTCTCAGGGACATAATTTTATGAGAAACTCTATCTAAATTAACAGTTGGTCCATCAGGATGACCTAATTCACCAAGTGCTCTTCCGGTATTAACATTGGATTCGTTATACCTTTTAACTTCACGTTGAAGAGTTGCCATAGGATACATACGACCATTACGGTTCTTAATGTTTCCTTGGAGGAAAACTCCCTCAATATAAAGAGACTTTTTTCCATTCTTTTCTTCAGATATGAATTCGACTGATTCGATTTCTTCTCTAATGAGTTTCATCATGCGTCTCCTGATACTTGAACTTGTTGGATATAAGCATTACCAGATCCAGTTGATGTTAAACATGCTACCTTAAAGGAACCTCTAAGTTCTGCATAATTACTAGATGACAATGCAGTATGTGCATAACCAACTCCATAATTATTATTAATGATACATCTTGTACCAAAATAACCATTAACACCAGCACTGTTATTAACTGATGCTACACATTTATGACTGAAATCATAATAGGATTGATCTCCACCACCTGCATTAGTTACAGTTAAAGTAACCGCATCTCCTGCTTCAAAGGGACAACCTGTTCCTTCTGGAAAATCAATAACAGTGACAAATGCACCATCTGCCCCATTAACACCTGCAGTTGCATTAGTAGTAGTAATACCAATAACTTTATTTGCTCCAGGAGCACCTAAAGCAATAATTCCAGTACCACCTGAATGAACGTAATATCCATTAGCAGCAGTTGCAGTTGGATTAGTTCCAATAGCAACAAAAGAATCAGCACTTACACAAGCAACTCTTAAACTTCCTGTTTTGTGGGCTAATGCACCAGTCGCAGCACTAGATGTGCTAGTAGAGCGAGTAGTGGTATCCCCAACTGGTTTATGTCCCATTATTGTCCAGAAATCATTTTACTATTTTTATTTATAAATACTCCCCTTAAGACTCTGCTTCAACAGTATCTTCCACTTCTGCAGAAGGTGTTTCAGGAGTTTGTTCAGGAGAATCAAAAGTTTTTGATGCTACATTTGGTCGATAACCATCTACTCTATCAGAAGTTTTCGCAAAAAGCATATCCTTAATTGTATCGCTAATTGTTGAAGGTGATTCGTCAGCAACAATCATGTCCATAAGTTTCCCTTGGACCGCATTCATATCAGGCTTGGTATCAGGCATTTTAAATAATCAATGAGTTAACCTATAATATTTATGTATTATTGAGAATGGAAATTATATTCAAGAATAACAGAAGATAAAAGCTTTCTCATAGCCCAAACATCTTCTGTTGAATCTTTAATAGGTTCTTTCCCATCAAGAACTTTTACTCTATTCTCAAGATAAAAATCTACAGCATTATATAATAATCGTACATCTTTTACACCAAAATCTACTCTAACAGCAGGTTTTTCCTCAGAAGATTCTTCAATCAAATCTCTCCACCTTTAGGAAGTTCTACTGGTTTAATAGTTTCAGACTCTAAATCTGGTTCCATAACAGGGACACCACCATTCATATTTGATGCAGTTGCAGGAACAGCATCCAATGGAAGTCCAGTTTCCGGATCAATTGTAGCAGGATCTGGAATAACACCATCTTTAATTTCTTTTTTCATGATCTTATCCTGTTCCAGAATCTCTTCATCAGTCTGGCGAAGGATCTTACGTCTTACATAATCCTGAGAGAAATATCTTCCAATATAAGGTTCTGCCGTAGCAGCACTTCCCAATCTCTCATTTAATAATTCCGCTTCTTTTAGTTCTGAGAAATGATTATCATATAAGAAATCGTACTGAATATGCTCACTCATAACCTCCCAATCTTCTGGAGTAATTATGTTCTTCAGGAGTAATTGGGTCTTCAGCATGTCATTAAACATATTTGAGAATCTCTTTCTCAAACGTCCAACAAACTTAGTAAACTTCAGTTCATCTCTTAATATCTCTGAGGATCTTCCCAGATTGAATCCTCCTTCTCCGTCCATTCTTGATGGGGGTACATTGAGCGACCGAAATAATTTCTTTTTGAAGTACTCAATATCCGTGATTTCACCAAGGTTTTGGCCTCCAGGAAGAGTAGTAATTTCAGTTCCACGACCTCCTTCCCTTCTAGGGAGCCAGAAATCTTCAAGCATTGCCATATACTTCTTGTCATCACGAATCTCTCCGGTAGATGCATCGTATACCAATTTATTACGATAACGCATCATTACGTCACGAAGATACTGTTCTGCCTTCATTTTTGGCAGATTACCTACATCAATATAGAAAATTCTACGTTCTGGAGCACGAGATAGTCTGTAAATAACAAGACTATCCTCAATCATACGTAATTGATTGAGTGATTTAATTGATTTGTGGAGATATGAAAGTGTATTTCCCTTGTTTCTATCAACTAATCCAGAAGTACAATAGGTAATTGCATCTTTTGCTATTTTAATTCCTTGACTAGCACCAGTTGAAGCTGCTCCTCCAGTAGGATATCCTGACTTAGGATTGTAAATAAAGAATTCTTCTATCTCAGGAAACTCATAATCCATAGGATTACCAGTGTCTCTCATCACTGGATTCTTAAACTTATCAGCATCATTCTTCTTCTCTTTACGCACATAACGCATTTTCATTGCGTCAATATAACGTAATTCTTGAAGACCTTCATGAGGTTTCTTTAAATCTATTATTTTATGGTAATAGATTCTTCCATCAATATACCAATTCCTATAAATTTCATGTGATTTTTTATCAAAATCAAGTAAATCTAAAATAAATTTAAACTCATGTCTAATTTTGTTTTTAATACCATCACTAGCATTAAGATGATCTAAATCTAATTCTACGGGTTGATCATTAGTATCAGATACTATTGCTTCATTTACAATATCTTCAATAGCACTATCCGCTTCTGGATGAAGTGCCATTTCACGATATCTCTTAATAAGTTCAAATTCGGTGCGATACACACCTTCCATATCGACATAGGACCCAAAGAATCCCGACGACATATAATGGTCAACCCCGTCCTCATCATTGGGAGGAACAGGGGATACCGCTGTGGGAGAAAGTGGCTCTGTGTCCTCTATTGAGAACCCAAATAACTTAGCCATAATTTATTTTTTACCGTATTTTTATTTAGTTAGTTTGTATAAGTCTGATTCGGCATAATATATCTTAATAAAAAACCCTAAGTATTTAGGGTTTTTGTACTATTTAATTATACCACAAAATGGGGACTTTGATAAGCCCCCATCTCTTTATCTATTATATCTATTAGCCGTTTGCACCACCTGAAATTAGTTCAAAAGTTTGAACTTGGAAATCTACGGTGAATTCTTCAATTGCATCTCCAGTATCATATGAAAGATCAATTGCTGAAATTGAAGTTGGGAAAATGTCAATAAACTTATACTCTTTTAGTACAGCATTGACTTCTCCTTCACTGTCCCTACTATTCTTAACAGAACCTCTACCTAATTGATAAACGGTAGCATCTGTCATATAAGAAGAAGGTTCAGTAGCTCCAAGGTTATTACTTAACTTGGAAATTTGATCCATCCAACTTTCAATAGCAGTCCTGATTATGAAATCTTCATCGTTAATGATAGTAACGGTCCAAGGTTCAAAGGTTCTGTCTCCAGCTACCTTAAATATACGACCCCTGAACGGAACATCAACGTTAGCGATGTTTGAAGCAGGAAGTGATGCTGCTTTGCAAAGATACCTAAATTTCTCTGCTTGCCATCCCTGAACCGCATCAGGTAGAGTAGTTAACTCTACCTCGAACAGATTGGGTCTTGCGCCGCCACCTACTAGTTGTGACTTAAATTGAGAGAGTGTCTTGTTTTCTCTTGAAGTTGCCATTTTTGGTTATCCTCCTGGTGTTATTTAGATAATAAAGTTAAACTCTACCAACCACTTCGTCGAAGCTAACACCAGTTCTGGTGGCAACGAAGGTTAGAGTTACGTAGTTAATCGACTTCGCAGGCTTCAGGAAGATGTCTGCGCGGAATTCATTATTATCGATAACATCAGGTGTGTTGTTAGTGCTGTCGCAAACAACGAGGAATCCATAAAGTCCTCTCTTCGCCTGAACATCACGAAGATATGGTTCAACAATGTTACGGAAATTCGCCCGTGTCAATTCATCGTTGAGTTCGAAGAGTTGAGCTTCTGCTGCTTTCTGCAGTGCTTGCTCAACAGTAAGGAACAGACGACGAACGTTAATTCTGTCGAATGCAGAGGCATAACCAAGAGCAGTCTTATCACCGAAGAGAAGGGTTCCGATTCCAGGTTGAGTGATAACGGAGTTAATTCTCTGAGGATAAAGCTTATCTCTTTGAGACTTGTTGGGGTTGTATGCAAGTTTAATTGCATTGTTAATGATACCTCTTTGCTGACCCGCTGGTGAGAACCAAGGATAAGCAACTAAGTTTGTCCGTACCATTAGACCCGCGATATCCGCATTAGTTGGAATATAGCGGAACTTGTTGTTAAACCTATCGTAAGTATACTTATATCCACTATCAAAGATTGCATAAGATGAAGATGCCAGTGAACTAAAGTACTTAATTAGGTTATCTGTTTGAGTGGTTGTGTTAGTAATACCAACCAAATCACCCTTATGTGGTCCGATTAGAGATACACAATCCTTTCTATTATTTGCAATAGAAATTAGGTATCCTGCTTTTGCTTGAGAATCGTTTTGTGAATCGAATCCAGGACCCATGATAACGTAGTCTGCAGCAATTTCATCTTTGTTGGCAAACTTATCATAAGAAGTAATGATATCACCAAGAGTTGCTTTCATTCCACCAGCAGAAGAATAATCAACTCCAGCTGTTAAGGAATAAGTTTTATTACCAATAGAACTAAAGGTAATTCCCTGTGCATCTTGATTCCAGAGAGAATCTCCAGTTGCTATTGGAGTAAATGATGCGGATGCAGTACCAGTATAGGCAGTAAATCCAGTTGATCTTGGCGTAGTCTCCCAATAAGCATCTGCAGCATTAGATGGATTACCACCAGCGTACAGATTGTCGGAATAAAGTGCCAAGTATGCTTCGTAAAAAATCTTTTGTGGAGAATTTACTGCGGAAATTGAGTCGGATGCCTTAGAAAGACTGATATGCTTCTCAAGGATATTACCCTGAATACCAGTAACAGTTCCTAAATCATCAACAACTACAATATGTAATGCATCGTTCTTACCCTTTCTATCAAGTGAATACTTGTTAGTAGCAGGTTTTGGAGCAATTTCTTTCCAATACTGAGTAGCATTAGTAAGACCCAAAGTTTGAGAATCATACCAATCAGCAACAGTATCAACATCTGATGAGTGACCAGAAGCATTAACACCGGTAGTATTAACACCAGCAGTAGTTACGAATCGAACATCGGTACTAACTCCAGTAGTAACGGATGCATATGATGTCCCTTCTGCGTAAGTAATTTCCGTTTCCGTTGTTACGCCAGAAGTAGAATTGTCTACACGAGAAACTATCTTAACCTCGAAGGTACTTGCGGTTCCAGTAGATGCTGTAGTAACACCAGTAACAATACCCTTTAAATATCCAGAGGTAATTGTTGATAGGGTTCCAGCGCTACTTGCAGGAACAACGACATCATCGTTAAATCCAACAGTAACACCAACACCAATACGGCAACCAAGATTAGTTAAACTTGTAGTAGCAATACCAACTGTTTGGTCTGCAATATCATCAATGAAACAAATCTTTAAATTGTTTGCCCAAGTTCCTGGGTTTTTAGCAGCGTAGTTAAAATTGGTTGCTTCCGTATGATTATTAAGGTAATCATCGTAGTTATCAATTCTTGCACTACCTGTCAAAGTAGCAGCAGCTTGTCCAACACCAGCATTTGCGTTCGCTAGGGTGGGTCCTGCTGACCTACAAACTTTTAAGACCCCTCCGTATGAAAGGAATGAGGATGCAGACATCCAATACTCAAATTGCGAGTCAGTGGATAGTGGCTTACCAAAAGTATTGATAAGTTCCTGCTCTGTACTTATATCAGTTGGATCATCGACTGGTCCAATTTTAAATGGTCCAGCAATCACACCAATATTATCTAATACATTCTCAGCTCTTCCTATCGTTAAGTCAACCTCCCTGACTAATACTCCAGGAGATAATTGAGGAGTTGCCATGTTTTTGTTCTCCGAAATCTCAGTTTCTCTAAAAAATATTTATTAAAATAGACATTTACGGAGGGTCAAAAATGCATGAACAATCAATGAACACTACCTATAATTCCACATATAGTCCATTCCACCACCTTTATCACCATATTCATCAGTAAACCACCTATCACCATCTTCATCTACAAAACTACTATCATCCATTCCATCATTAACAAATCCAAAAGGTGCCATGTCTTGTTCTATTTGATTCTTCTGTTCTTCGTATAATCTCTTCCTTACATCCTGATCAGTAAGTTCTTTAAAATAATCCTGATTAACTAACCACGCATATATGACAAGGCACATAGCAAGATCATCATTACAACCTTCTTCTGCTTCAAATGAATTACTCTTCTGAATAAACGTTGTAAGTTCACTCATTATCTCATAATCATTAAAAATAAGTTTATCTGCTTCTACAAGAGTCTTTAAGTTAAGTGCTCCAACTTTCTTTACAGTCTTTGACATTTTGACTCCTAATTGAGTCTTTTTACCAGAAAATCCTTGCCCCACGATTTGCCCCGCTCTGCCTCTCATAGAGCACATAAGCAAGTTTTGATACTCTAGGTCATATTGGAGAATAGACGCAACCTGATCGCCCACATCATTGACCTCACAAAGAATATAAGCCTCATTATACTTCTTTGCTATCTCATGAATAATATTGGGAAAGAGCATTGGCTTTATTTCATTATTTCTATACTTGGCAACAACCTTATGGGGGAATTCTGTAATATCAGTAACAACAAAAGCAGAATAATCCTTTACAACTCCTCTAGCAACATCAACAGTCATTATATAATCATGATTTTCCTGCGGATCTTGATGAACATCTAAACCAGCACTTCGTGTCTTTGGATTCTCATATACAAGAGATCTTAATTTGGATGGTGCAATAAGAGTATCAACAGATCCTAAAAATTCACACTCAAACTCAACTTTAAACTGTTGGTCTGAAGTGTTTGCAATTGTTTGTTGTCGCCATTTCTCATCTCTTCCTGGAACTTCACTCCAATGAACATCTGTATGAACATATTCGTTTTTACTTCTTTCCGCATCATGCCACATGCGGTAGAAGTGATTCATTCCGTGCGGCGTCGAGACAATAATAACTTTAGTACTCTTACCAGAAGTAATAGTAGGATAAACAGAGGCAAAAAACGAATCAGCAATATGATTTGGAACGAATGCAAACTCATCCAAGAACAATATATTGAATGACATTCCTCGAACAGCTGAGGCGCTAGTCGAAGCAGCCAGGATTTTGGAACCATTTTCTAACTCTAATGAACCTCTATTCCAGGATAAGACACCCTGTTGCATCCATTTAGGCAAATTCTCATATGCAGTCTGTAAACGACCTAATAGTTCCCGTGCAGTAGCTGCCTTGTTTGCTAGGATACCTATATTAACACTATCATTAAATACAACATAATGCAATAGGTATGATATAACAGTTGTAGATTTACCCGTTTGTCTGGGCATCTTACAAATATTAAATCTATTTTGATGAAATCTATTAATTAACTTCTCTTGAAAATCATAAGGTTCAAAATTTTTTAAACCTTCATCAAGAGTAACAATCTTTACATGTTTATTTGCAAAGTAAACCGGACTGGCTTTACATCGCATAAATTCCATTATTTGATCTTCAGTAAACTCAATTTGAGTATTTGCCCTTTTTAAATTGGGATTACCCAAATAAATGTCATCATGTGCCATACTTACATCATTTCACCAAATAAATGCTTACCTGGTTTATTTAACATAAATTTTCTATCATGATCTATAGTTTTTCTCGTTAAATCTAGAATTTTTTGTAAGTTCTCTGCTTTCTTCTTCAATTCTTCTATTTGTTTATTTTCCTCCGCCCGTTTGGAGGAGTGGGGCTCCTGGGTCATGGTCCGATACTTGGTAGTTCCAGAGTTTAGCACCAGGATAAATTTTCCTTACCTGATCCTGGACTTCTCTGCGTGATGGGGTTTTGACATGGGGGAAGAACATTTGTAGAATGTAATTCTTTCCTCTCCAAGCCAAATAGACATGGATTATATTTCCTACTTTGTTATACCCTGGAAGTCTTTGTGCTTCCTCTAATGGGTCTTCATAATGAATGTTTGATTGTGGAACCTTCATTGGTTCTGGTTTAATGATATCAATGATACTTACATAAAGATTACCTTTAGCATCATGGATCTCAACATCTTCTGAAATTGTATTTAAAATCCGATCACCAACCTTTACATTATTTTCTCCAAACCAACCACGATTAACTTCCAATGCATAAAGAACTTCTGAATCAGAAGAAACTGGAATAGGATTAAGTGGTTGCAATTCTTTAATACATTCAATGATTCCACTTTCATTAATAAATGCAATGTCCAAGGGAATCTTGGTGTGGTTCATATGAAAAGATTTTTCACTACTTTCATTAAAGACGAAAAGCATTCCACTATTTTGGTCCAGACTTTCTCTGAACATTAATCCCAATTTAAACTCAGCAGGAGTAATAGGAATTTCTATTTTAAGTGGAAGATTTAAGTATCCTTCTTTAATCAGCATTAAATTTAGACATTTTCATACTAATATTTAGGAAATCCAGCGTGTTGCCATCAATTCTATAGAATTATCTTCCATTTCCCATTCTTCCGTAACTTCAAATCCTTCAAGTTTAATAGTTTGATGAATTGACATTCTTGCATACTGTTGAGTTAATTTATCCATAAATCGTTCTACTGGAATAGATTGACTCCACGTTTGTCGATCTACTACTAAGTCATAACATCTTTCAATACTATTCCATTTAAATCCAATCTGACCATCCATAGCAGTAACATTAACTGGTACATCAAGATGACCTTTAGCATGTTGTTCATTACTAACAACCATTATTTGATGTGCTTCAATGGGATCATGCCCCATAATATTTAATGCTTCCACTAAAGGAGGCATATCTGTGATTTTCGTTTTTATACAACTAAAATGAGACATGATGACCCGAATGGTTAATTTGTTGTTGTTCAGATTTAACCGAAGCTCTATACATTTCTGCCGTCGGTTCCCTGTATTGGACATTACCAAGTTGTTCTTCAACCCTCTTAGTAAGTTCCTCACATTTTGATCCATAAACACCAATAACCTCTTCAGTTACAGTACCATCTTGCTTGATAGTAAATTTAATAGTTTCTTGTGGCATAATGTAATTAAAAACTTATTTATCACCCACCATTTCCGCCACCGCCGCCGTTGCCACCGCCACCGCCGTTGCCGCCACCATTGCCATTACCACCTCCGTTACCGTTACCGGACCCATTACCGTTGCCATTTCCATTACCATTGTCATTTCCATTACCGTTGCCATTTTGAGGTTTGTATCCGTGTCCCATCCAATATCCACCATAACCATACTTTCTAGTACCTGTTATGGGAACACAAATCTTAAGTTTTTTATCAAACTTCATTCCTGTGGGACATTCTTCCTTGCCAGGAGCTCTAAGTTCTTCTAGATACTGCTTAAATGATTTCATTAGAATACCCCAATACCAAGTCCTAAAGTAACTCCAGGTAGAGTGTTCCAATTAGTTCCATCATAGAATTCCATTTTCTTAGCTGTAGTATTAAATACCATAGCACCTTCGGTAACAGTCATTGCATCCCTTTGTGTTGTAGTTACTACTGGAGGATAAAATGCTTGAGTTGTGCTCTCACATACAAATGAAGATGCCGTTACAATACCAGCAGCTGCATTTATACCAGTGGAGTTAATTGTTACCCCAGTACCTATAACTGCACTCGTAGCAGTAACTATACCTGTGAGATTTATTCCACCAGTTCCTGTAATATATTTAGAATTGAAATCTAAATTACCACCTAATTGAGGAGTTGTATCTCCTACAATATGAGTTTGTATACCTGTTAATGATCCATAAGGATAATCAGTTGCATCAGTTAAATCAAATGCTGGAGTAGTATCAGATCCACCTAAACTTAAACTAACACCACCATAATTAACAGAAGAATTAGATAACTTAGCATTAGCAATGGAACCAGCAAGTTGAGCATTTGTAATGGTTCCTGATAAAGATGAGGTGGGATAATTGGTTGCATCACTTAAGTCGAATGCTGGAGTTGCATCAGAAGCACCTAAATCTACTTCTATTCCACCAAATGAAACAGAATCATTAGATAACTTAGCATTCGCAATCGAACCTGCTAGTTGAGCATTGGTAATGGTTCCTGATAGAGATGATGTAGGATAGTTGGTTGCGTCACTTAAATCAAAGGCAGGTGTTGTATCAGATCCACCTAAACTTAAACTAACACCACCATAATTAACAGAAGAATTAGATAACTTAGCATTCGCAATCGAACCTGCTAATTGAGCGTTGGTAATAGTACCAGTTAGATTAGTTGTTGCTAAAGAACCACTAAATGATGCTGCAGTTACGATTCCAGTAGCAATAACACCTGTAGAATTAATAGTTACTGCAGTACCTACAACAGCAGATGTAGCAGTAACAATACCTGTAAGATTAATTCCACCAGTTCCTGTAATATACTTGGAGTTAAAATCTAGATTACCACCAAGTTGAGGAGTTGTATCTCCTACAATATGAGTTTGGATTCCAGTTAATGATCCATAAGGATAATCAGTTGCATCAGTTAAATCAAATGCTGGAGTGGCATCTGAAGCACCTAAATCTACTTCTATTCCACCAAATGAAACTGAATCATTAGCTAACTTAGAATTAGCAATAGAACCTGCTAACTGAGCATTGGTGATAGTACCAGTTAAATCAGTAGTTGCTAAAGAACCACTAAATGATGCTGCAGTTACAATACCAGTAGCAATAATACCTGTAGAATTGACCGTTACCCCACTACCTACAATAGCAGCAGTAGCAGTAACTATACCTGTAAGATTAATCCCACCAGTTCCAGTAATATACTTACCATTAATATCTAAATTACCACCTAATTGTGGACTTGTATCACCTATAATATTGGTTGTAATTCCCGTTAATGACCCATAAGGATATGCAGTAGCATCTTGTAGATTAAATGCTGGAGTTGCATCAGCAGCACCTAAATCTACTTCTATTCCACCAAATGAAACTGAATCATTAGATAACTTAGCATTAGCAATAGAACCCGCTAATTGG
>Ga0208011_1000475_pt1 | contig 15463 bp, 13 predicted proteins | sample 7_EtaG_FD_184080 | JGI IMG/M metagenome (GOLD analysis project Ga0208011, IMG submission 184080) | Marine viral communities from the Subarctic Pacific Ocean - 7_ETSP_OMZ_AT15161 metaG (SPAdes) (version 2) | ecosystem: Environmental > Aquatic > Marine > Oceanic | place: Pacific Ocean | collected...
CAAGTAAATAAACCCCCCGAGAGGGGGGGGGGATTGCTGCTGATTTATATGGCTGCTCATTTATATATACGGCTCTTCTATTAAGTAGCCTCTATTAGTTAAATATCAGCCGCGACGGCGTAGCCGCATGATCGTAGCCGCTCATGAACCCCCGCGATCTCACCCATTCGGACCGAGTGGAGGATTAGGATTCCATAGCCACACGAGTGCTATGAAATAGATGCAGAATGCAATGATGAATGGATCCATATACTTATACCGATTAAGGTTGAGAGAGATATAACTGATTGATAGCTCAACAGTTAATATTCGTTGAGTGGGATGTAGATATAAATCTTGGCAATAGTGCGTGATTAGTAACTATCACCATTTTACAATCATGGCAATGACGAGTGGGATAGGTGATAATACTGGTGGGAGGGGAGGTGTAATACCTCTAGAGACTTGTAGAGACTTAAAGTTACTTAAGATATAAACATCCGTGAAGCAAGCGTTACAAACTCCTGTAAGAGTTTAAGGTAACGAATGATAACGAAGGTTTAAGCGCGTGAGTTACATAAGTGACACGTATGTGTAACGGTTACGTGTGACACGCGCAAAGGCGGTTGAGACAGCGAGTGTGAAACACGAGCGTTGAAACACGCGTTAGCAAACTGAAGTTGCGAAGCAACTGAATCCGCTTGGCTGTTAATACGCGAGCGTTTATAACGCGAGGTGACAAACGTGAGCGCGTGTTCTCAAGCGCGAACAACGGTTGTTGAATACCCACAGTTTCAGGCGCAAACATAAGACATTGACGTGTGTTACATACACCTCTTATTTTTTTGTTTGACCGCCTTCGTGGAAACATAGGGTATTAAACCCGTCAAAAATCCTGTAGCATTTTCCGGGTTATATAGGGGGATTTCGGGCAATAAGCATCGCCCTGTGAGATACATAATATTATTTCAATAATTTACCGTATCATAGAACTTTTTTTGATGTAATTCGTATCGCTAGTCTTTTTATCACTACCACTAACAGTAATGGCTGCGTGCCCCTAGGAATGACTAAAAAACGGGGTGCTGATTTTGAGGAGTTTTTGGAGTCTCAGAAAAACCGCACTCGCCACAGTAGTTTTCTATATACCCCCTTTTTTAATCCCCCTGTATCCCCCTATAGGGAATTAATTTAGAAAGGGTTAGGAAACTACGCTGCTAAGTGCGGTTGTGCGGTATAGAAGATGAGTTTGTAAAAGAAGCTAAAAGGTGATTTAGTTGTAATAGTGACCGTGTGAATGTGAATCGTATAATCCAGCGAGGTAAAGCTATGGGTAATGGATAGAATATAAGTAATAACGTGCTTATTTAGACAGATGAATCCTCTTGAGTGGTTAAATAACAGTGCATGGGTTGATAAATTCAATAGAACGCTTGAAGTCGGTGCTTCTTCAGGGAATACTATTAATGTAAAAACACCGAAACATAATGTTCATGTAAAACTGCCCAAGGCACCCTCATTACCGAAAGGTCCACCTCTTGCTTCATCTATAAATCCAGCATTGACTAAACTAGGCGGTAATGTGAGTAGTTTAAAATCAGGCTTAGCTGGTATTGCATTACACCAACTCGTTAATGCACATATTATGCCGCAAGTTGAAGTACTTGGAAGAAAAGTGGGACTAAGTGAAGACGGACTACTGGGGAGTATGTTCTCTAAGGAAGATAGGATCGCCTTGCAAAGAAGGCAAGGGAAAACGAGTAGACTGCCTGATAAGTACAAAAAGACTGAACAGATTGCTGGTGAAACAGCTGATAAACATAGGCCAGGTGCTGGATTCACATCAGTCCGTCCTAGCGCTGGAGATGATGATGGGAACGTAATCAGCGAAAGTAATGACAATAATCTACCACGGACTCCAGAACCACCACCAACAACACTAGCTGGAGCTTATAAAAGGTTAGGTCCTAGAGCTGTAGGAGATATGACATGGGGAAGAGTAATTGGGCAACCTAATAATACGGGATTTATTGAGCCCACAGAAGAGATGTTAAACGAAACAGCGAGTATGTGGAATAGTGGGATGGGAATTGATCCAAGTAGTATATACACAAAGCCTATACAGGCAACAAATCCAGGTATGTACAATTCAGGTGAAGGTTTACCAGCAGGAGTAGGGTTTAATGATGTAGACCTTAATACTGGGTATTATGACACAGTACTACCTTCGTCACAGCCAAAGACTGGATTACAGGCTCTCCGTGCTGATGAGAAGAGTAAAGGACTTCTATATGCAAGTGGTAAATACTGGGCTGAGAATGCGGATGGCAAGTTAGAAGCTATTCCCACTGATCTAATTGATGGTGAGGGCACTGCTAGACAACAGGCAATTGCATTTATGGAGAATAAGCGGGCTAATGTTATTGAAGCCCAGAAGGAGGCTCCACAAGAAGCAGGAGTACTACAAGATCCAGATCGACAAAATGAATTATCTAGAGCATTAGCCCAAAATCAAGCCTGGGAGGAACAGCAGAAAGGTTATGGTCCCGAAATTTATAAAGCAACAGAAGGGCCGGTAACACTTGAGTCATTCCAGCCATATGTCAGTGAGTGGCCTATGGGTGACGCTCAGAGCATGTTGTATCAGTATCAAGATCTTCGCGAAGATCAAGGATTGTCGCCAGCGGATGCATTCGCAAAAGCAACACGAAGTGCTCGGGGCGACAAATCTATTAAACAGTCTCCAACAACAGTGCCATTGTGGTAAATTGAAGGGTCAATAAAATATCTACAATAGTGGTAAGTATATATTTAATAATGTGGCGTACGAACCAAAGAATCGAAAGAAACTAAGCGACACTGATCTGCTTATTCGTGGTGCCAACATGGCAGCAAGCGGTATTCAGGAAGGATATACGCCTGAGCAGACCTTAGACATGCTGATGAAGTACTTTCAGCGGCAAGGTGTTGCTGATGTACAGGAATATTCACAGAAATCACTACAAAGTGCTTATGAATCTGCTCCAGAAACGGCAGAAATTGCAAATCAGAAAAAAATTGAAGTTGAAAAAGCACTAAGAGAGGTAAATAAGGGAATAAAAACTGGAAATGTGAGAAATCTGGAAAGAATCCAAGAGATAGAGAATATAGTGGGCCGAGATCAGAGTGATTTCCAACAATTTGGTGGAGCTGACGTTGTTACAGGACGTACTCGCGATTATGGTGCGGATAGAGCCGGAAGAATAGAGGCAGGTTTAATACCAAGATCTGAAATGAGTGACATTGAGCTATCAATTAGCAATGAAGCTAGAGGACGGGCACCATCAGGCGCTGGTGGCGTACGAGATGCACTTAATAGGCTGCAGGCAAAGATTGCTGAAGTTGGATACGACGCACTGCCACCTGAAACACGTGAAGTAGAGCGTCGTCTTATTGATTCACTGGGATACGGACCAGAACAGCGTGCTGCTGAGAGATCTTTAGCTAGGGATATAGTAATACGTGAACGTCCAATGTTTAGTGATGAAGCAAGACGAAGAAGTGACTTAAAAGCTGCTGAAGAGGCTGCTAGTTACGGGTGGATAGAAGGTGGAAGAGGTACCGCTGCTGATGAGGCATTAGCAAATATCGGTAGAATTACAAGACTTGGTCAAGTTAAGGCTAAAGCACCATATAGCGTTATTCCGAATTCAGATGTATCAAATTTTGGTAATGCTGAATGGCAAGGTATTCCAGGAGGTAACGAAACTACCGGATATTACGTAGATCCAAGGACTGGTCAGCCAGTTTTAGTAAGTGAGCCAGTTTTATCAGGGATTTCAGGTGTAAATACGCCAAATTCAGCTCAATTACTTAATGCTCCAATTGGTCCTAACCGTTATCATGTATCTCAAGGTACGTTGGATTGGATTACACAAAATCTACCTGGTGATTCAAGAGATGATAGTGGCGGAATGCAGAAGGGTAAATTTGGACAAGTAGATATCTCTAGAACAACTGCTGACTTCAGTGCAAGACTTCAAGATCTAGGAAATAAGAATAGAAAATTGTATCCAGGATTAGCTGGTGTTAGTTCGAATGTTAGAAGCATTGGGGAGTTTGATAGAGCAATTAATCAAGTCATTAATCAACGATCATCTTCAACAGGTAGATTTTTTATACCAGATCCACTAACACGTAAGCAAACACTAGTGGCAAATCCAGGACCGTCAGATGTACTACGTTTACTCGATATGAGTAGCACAGAAGAGGATAAATTGAAGAATGCTCTTATGCAATTAACTTTAGCTCAAGAGAATCAGAGGAAAGCAGATTATATAGCTAAAGATTTTGAAGGATTTAGGAGAGAGCTACAACCGATAACGACTGCTACAATTTTTAGTGATAATGCAGAAGCATTGGATAGTTCACGTGGAACTGCTGAGATTGCATTTATTGGAAAAGATACGACACTCAAGAATTCAAATAGAACAGTTAGGGGACTGTTGAATACTTTTAAGGATGACCCACAGGTTTCCACGCCAGTGATGGGAGCAACTACTGATAGATGGGGTGGCAATCCTCCTATCACACGGCAGCTTGCTGGTGGATTAGATCCAACAGAAATACGTTGGCAAGCAGAGCAACGGGCAGGTCGGAATCAGAAGCTAAGACCGAATCCAGATAAAAAAGCTAAGCAAAAGTTTCTTTCTGTAAAAGGTGAGATTCTCGGGTCAGATGCCAATAGATCACTTGAATTTGCAAGTAAGGAGTCTATAGAAAAACTCGAACAGCTTAGAGATTACCAAGTAGATAATGCACTATTAAGGCAGGCGGAGATTTCAAGACAAAGAGCTTCTGGACAATCAGCTGACTTCCTTATTCATAACCCCAAAGGTCGTCAGGGTCGACCACTCCCTACAAGGATACGTACCTCACCTGCAATGGGTTTCGTTCCAGATATGAATGAAGGTTTTGATTATGAATCATGGAAACGTCGTCAAGCTGCTCCAAAACAGCAAGTAGCCCCTAAGAGCACTGCTGCTATTGCTGATGAAGCATATTCTCGTTTAATTAAGAGAGTAGGTGAAAAACAGCAGCAAACAGAAACAGCAACCCCACCACCTCCTAATAAGCCACCAACTCGTACAGCAGTAGGTGCTAGTTCACAACCACCTTGGCATAGAGGTAAGAAACGCTATATGGCAGCAGGTGCTGCGGGATTAGGTACACTAGGGTTATTAGCCAATGAACAGAATCGTAGGCAAGATCAAGAAGAAATGGTGAGGTACTAAAGATGGCTACTAATTTCGGTACTAGAGAATCAATTACTGCTGGTCGCATGGCACAGCAGGAGAGAAAGTACGCTGGACCTTCTACAGGCACAGTAAGTGGTGCTACTTCATTTGAAGAGACTAAAATCTTAGATTCTCCAACTGACACAAGGATGGCAGGACCTGTAGGAGCACGTGCTCTTGCATTGATGAATAATCCAGAAGATCAAAAGCAACAACAGGAATGGAGTGCAATGCTACGGAAATCACATAAAACGGACGACTGGTGGGGAGTAGAGAACGGCCTGGCGTAAAGGTTGTAAAAGGATATAGCTAAAATAATAAAAGGATCAAACTAAAGTGTTTTAGAGAGTCAGTTATGTCAAGATCTTTAATGAACGTATTAAAGTTAGCAAAGGAGCTGGGGAAAAGAGGTACAGGAAAAATGGGGAATACGTTCAGGAAGGTAGGAGAAAGAATAGTAAATAATACTGGACCTTGGACTAAAGAAGGACTAATTGCACAATTTGGTCCTGACGTATTCTTCGGTACGGTTGGCGGATTAGCTACACAAGGGGATGCAGGAGATAAATGGATTGCAGGTATAACTCAAGGTGTTGGAGGTGGCTTAGGTGGTGTAGCACTTAGAGGGCTAGTAGGACCTAGAGCTAGATCTGGTGCTGGGTTATGGATGTCAGAAATTGCAGGTGGTTATGGTGGTGATATGGCTGGTATGGCTGTAGGCGATCAAATCCTTAGATGGAAGGGTGGAGGTACAACTCCATGGGAAAAACTTCAAGCAGAAGACTATGAACGTCTAAGAGCAGAGCTCTATCAGCAGCTCATGAGAGAACAGGGATTGGTAGCGTAATGTTAGGAAAGAGGGGAGAAAGATTTTTAGATGCACTTTCAGAGGCCTATGGCGAAGGTCGTCCAGATCATCAGAAAGTATTCTATGAAGCACGTGAAGCATCGGGTGTTGATTCAGACGCACCAAGGATTGAAGCAGCTCTAGGAACTAACGCCCTACTAGGACGATTGCGTGACATGTTGGGGGTATCACACCCAGCACATAGGCAAGTCCGTATTGAAAAAGGTATGGGTTTAAAGGATGATTTAGCAGGAAAAGCTGGTCAGTTAGCAGGAACAGTCGCTGCTGATTTGACACAAGATCAAGGCCGTGAACTATGGTGGCTATTAAATGCACCACAGGCAGTAGGTAATGTAATTCAGGAGTTTGCATTAAATAAAATCAACCCACGACTATATGGTGCCAGTCCAGTGACGCATGAAGTCACAGGTAGACCAGTAAGAGCGAATGCAGATGATGAAGAGATAGCAATCGCTATGAATTTAATCGACAAGGAAAGTGGTCGAAGGAAGAGAGGTATAGGGATTCAAAAGGATAAAGAAACTGGCGAGTATATTTATAACCAAAGGAACTTCGCACCAGGACATGTAGCTGCTTTATCCATACCAACCGGAGTAGCTATCAATGCAGGGATCGGCCTGCTGAATCCTCTGGGTGGATCAGGTGGCTATGAAGCTGTGCTACCAAGTGAAGCAGACGCAACAAAGACTCAAAACCTATTAGGTGAAATCGCTGCTAAATACATTCTTGGTAGGACTGGTGGCCTATTACCTTGGGACGAGTTTAAGAAGATTAGACCGGATGTATCTAAAGGTGAATACAACGCATATAAAGCATTTAAGTATGACAAAGCACTGGATTATGATATAACTGATGGTGACGTAAATCTGATTCCAGGTGGTGTTCTAAAAGCTACAGTAGATGGAATACACGGGCCAGAAGTACAGTTCCTAGGTAGAAGCCTGCCTATTACAACGACTGCTATCCCGTACACTACTGCTTTAGCAGGAACAACATTAGGAGCTTCACCTGCTATTCAACGTAGATTAGGATTGAATCCTAAGCACACAATTAGGAATGCACTAGCAGGTGGGGTATTAGGTTTGACAAGCGGAGGCGGTGGTGGATATCTAATGGAATTAGAAAGACGTAGGCGCAATGAAGCTGCGAATCAGGCTTACTATGATTCAGTTAACATAGAATAAATAGGATTCAGACTAATGACAAATTTCGCCATAAGTAATCCAAATATGATGGATGCGGTCGCCCTAGGTAGTTCAGTATACGATCCTAAGTTGTTTCAGTTAGGGGAATATTACAAGAAAACAGGGAAAACTAAGGCAAAAGCAGGACTTGATATTGCTGGGCTCAATGTTGCCAAAAAAGCAAAGGAAGTAGATTTTGGCATTGCGGGAATAGAGTCAGCTGCACGAGCAGAGGCTAATGCAATTAACCAAAATGGGTTTACGAATTTTGCCACTGGAATTGGTTCTGGACTGCTCGGTGGATTTGGGAAAATGGGAGGTGGCGGTGGTGCTGGTGGTGGAATGAGTTTCGCTGATGGCATGAATTCTGGATTACCAAGCTTCGGTGATTACAGCGGTATTCCATCAGGAGGATTTGGCATTCCCTTCGGGTAAATGGCATTTAATTTAGATCCAGGAGCCGATGCAATTACTGCTTCAAATGGAGGCCTATGCTGGTTACCAAGTTAGAACATAAATATTGATAAAATACAGGTATATAAGCGAATAAAGTAATGGCAACAAATTTTTCTAAAACTGGTTTCGGATTAGTACCGCCAAAGTTTGATATACCTACTAGTCCAAGTGGTGGCTACAGAACAGACGCCGCCGCTGCTGGCAGTGTTGGTGATAACTATGCAGGATTAGCTGCCAAACGTCCAAAGCCTGCAGATATCTATGGATTACAGGCTCAGTTAGATGCCATGGAGCAGGTAAGTAATTGGGATGTTGAAGGTTCTGTAAAAGGTGTATTTACTAATTTATATGGGGATCTAATAGGAAATCAGAAACTATATGAGGCTCAGGAGGCGGCAACAAAAAAGAAGGCCGACGCAAGTAAGAGTGCTGGAATATGGAGTGGGATAGGTCAGGTTGCTAGTGCCGCTCTTCCATTGCTAATGGCTTGTGATGAGCGTACAAAGCATTCAATAGAAAGGTTGGATGACGTGACATTAATGTTACGAGAATTGAATCCAGTAAGTTTTTACTACAAGGATGAATTCACAAGTGAACCGAGCAGGATGCACTATGGGTTTATTGCTCAGGAGTACAAAGATGTGATGCCTGATGCAACTTATGTTGATAGTGAATCAGGAATGTATAGAATAGATATAAACCAGTTGATCGCCCTGCTTGTCTGTGGTTATCAACAACTGGACAACCGTGTTACACGGATGGAAGCTAAAAACGTTTTAGTAGGAGTTAGTTAATGTCTAGAAGAGGTTTATCGGCAGCTCAAATTAGGGCACTGCTAGAAAGATTAGCAAAAGTTGATCTAGATAGTGCAACAGGAAAGTTTGGAGAGGATTTAGCAGGTCTAGCAAGACAAGGTGCTAGGTCGTATGTTACAGCAACTGATCCATTGGTATCAAATGTTCAAGACCTTATATATAAGTACTTACCCTCTAAGTCTGGAGGCATTTCTAGCACTGGTGCTCAGTTAGCTGGTAACAGAATGTTTAAAGGAGCCTTGCGCTCACTTCCGGCAATTGGCGCAGTAGGAGGTGTTATGGGAGCTGCTGATATCCTTGCAGGACCAAAGAGTATTGGTAATAAAGGAATTGATTTAGGAGCCGCGACTATCGGAGCAATTCTTGGTGCACCAGGCGGAAAACTTGGAATGATTGCTGGTGCAGGTGGTGGCAAAATGGTAAGTGATGCTTTACAGCAGTTATTTGGCGGTCAACCTAGGACTGAGAAACAGGTTAAACTAGAAGAAGCACTAGCACTACTTAAAGCAGGAGCAGTATAATGTGGCCATTAGGATTAGGATTGAGAGCAGCAGGGATGCTTTGGAAAGCAGCACCTGTTATTAGTCTTGCAGGAGCAGGTATAGGAGGAACTGATTATGTTATGGGTCTTAATAAAAGCCTAAGGGATGAATACCTCCAAAAAGGGGCTGGCCCTGATGGTAAATGGACGGCTGATGATTTCAATTTGTGGGATAGACATGTATTGCGGATGGATCCGTCGTGGTTTGAGACTAATGCTGAACAGCACAGGCAAGGTCTTCCCATTGTCCAGCAATATAAAAAATATGGAATGCCTGCACTAACTCCTGATCAGAGTATAGGGACTTATAAAAGCCTACATGAGGCGGAGGTTACTGATCAAATTAAAGCAAACTCACTGAGAAAGCAACATGAAATAAATAGAGAATCTCCAGAGTTTCGAATGAAAAAGGGACAACTTGACGCTCAAACCCAGATGGCAAGGCTCAGGCACCAAAATGAAGTTAATGCACAAAATGATCAAACAAGTATATTACGGCAACAGATGCTTAATCAAGTAAATGAAGCAGACAAAAATAGATTACAGCAATTGCAGATGCTAAATACAAAAAATAGTAATGAGTCACTACGGTGGCAACAACAGATGGACTATATGGATAGAAAAGAGTATGCCAGAGATAGAGCAGACAGAATGAAACTCCTTATAGCTGGATTGAGTCAGCTGGCTGCCAGCGCTGCTGCTTAGTTTTAATATTAGATTGTATTGCTAAAGGTAGCACGTAAACCACCTGAGTTACCCCCAAAAAGTATATCAAATTGATTTTGGTTAAGTCTTACATTGCCACCATATGCGCCTACGTGACCATGAGACCCATGCTTATTAGGATCTTGATTAGGACCTATGGTTTCATGCGCCGAACCTTGAAGCAGGTCCATTAAGTTTGCAGTACGTGTACGCCAGTTAATACCGTCAATATCATCATCTCTCCAGTCTTGGATATCTATAGCTTCGTTAAACTTGTGGTGACTATTTGGTGCATGGCCTCCAGTATTCCCCCCAAAAGCAGAATGCTCAACTATGGTTAGACCGAAATTATCTCTAAGACGCTTGCCAAGATCTACAATATTAATATTATAGAAACCGTCCTTATCTGGGGTATATGAAGTAGGCAGACTTACAGTAGATTGAGAGAGATTACTTACATTACCTAGAGTAGGAGTACCGCTATTAGCAGCTACATCTCCAGTAGCTTTAGATTGTAAAATTTGGTTTTTGAACTCTTCTAGTTTCTTATTAGAAGCATCCACCGCTGCTTGAGCTTCAGTCATTTCAGCAGATAGATCCAAAGGAACATAATCAGGCCTAGCTACTTTCTCTGGTCTAATACCAGCTTCAGCTACAAGGGATCCCATTAGTGCTAATTTACCAGCCATCTGCTGTTCTATATGCTTATTCAACTTTTTAAGGTCTCTTTTGATACTCATATCATCAGATTTACGCTGGGCTATAGGCAGAAGAGCATCTTTAAACAATTCACCCTCCAGTTTATTAGACGCAATCTCTTCAGCCGTTCTATTTTGCATAGCCTTCATTTGTAGAGCAGCGTAGTCAGGGCTAGTTTTAAGTACATTGTTAAATGTATTCAGTGCTTCATTAGAAACAACCTGACCAGCAGCAGCAAAACGGGACATATTATATGAGTAGTTACTTGTATCTATTGTAGGAAGTTTTGATACATCAAAAGTAAGTAGCATCAGAGTCAATAACATTACATAACTTCATATCCACTCAACTGATTGTATCAACTAAGTTAAACTTTAACCTTACAAAATCGTATAAACTGAATACATAGGCATCAGTAAAATAATTGGTTATGTCAGTTCCACAAATGGGATTTAACTTCAATAACTTTGATCCAAGTCAGCATCACGCTCCGCGTGAGCGTTATGACTTTAGTGGATTTGACCCAAGGAAACTAGGAACTGCACCTGCTAAGCATGACTTTAGTGGATTTGATCCAAAACAACATGGTGCAGAGTATCAAACTCAACATGATTTCAGTGGGTTTGATCCAACACAGCACGGTGCAGAATATCAAACTCAACATGACTTCAGTGGGTTTGATCCTAGTCAGCACAGAAATGCTTATGACTTTAGCGGATTTGATGCTAAGGAACGTGGAGGAGAGTATCAGGTTCAGCACAACTTTAGTGGCTTTGATGCTAGACAGCATAGAAATGCCTATGACTTTAGTGGATTCAACGCTAGAGATCACGGTGAATTGCCTCGTTATGATTTCGGAGGCTTTAACCCTAGGGCTCATACCTGGGATGGCAACTACGGTATAGGAAACCAAGGCATTGGCCATTTACAAGGCCGAGGTGCTAGTAATTACGACATTGCTGAATACATCCGTGGATTCGGAGGTAACGTAGGAGGTGCTGCTAGAAACTTTGAACGGAGCCACACTAGAGCTCCTGATTTACCCAATGCTATGGGTCAAAAGGATATTGACCACTTAAAAAGTCAAGGTGCTAGTGATTATGACATTGCTCAGTACATTCGCGGATTTGGAGGTGAAGTAGGATCCGCCGCACGAGACTTTGAAAGACGTCATACTCAAGCTCCAAATGAGTTTGGTCAAAGGGATATTGACCATCTTAAAGGACAAGGTGCTAGTGACTACGATATAGGTGAATATATCCGTGGCTTCGGCGGAACAGTAGGAGGTGCGGCTAGGGGTTTCGAACAACAGCATAGCCAAAGACCTGCTAATGCTAACGAGATGGGTCAAAAGGATATTGACCACTTAAAAAGTCAAGGTGCTAGTGATTATGACATTGCTCAGTATATTCGTGGCTTCGGTGGAACAGTAGGAGATGCAGCACGAGACTTTGAAAGACGTCATACTCAAGCTCCAAGTGAGATGGGCCAAAAGGATATTGACCACTTAAAAAGTCAAGGTGCTAGTGACTACGATATAGCTCAGTATATTCGTGGATTTGGAGGTTCTGTAGGACCTGCAGCTAGAAGCTATGAGCAGCAGCATACTCAAGTTCCAGGAAAACCAAATGCTATCGGTGAGTATGACATTAAACATCTAAAATCACAAGGAGCTAGTGACTATGATATTGCTGAATATATTCGAGGCTTTGGAGGAGAAGTAGGACCTGCAGCTAGAAGCTATGAGCAGCAGCATACTCAAGTTCCAGGAAAACCAAATGCTATCGGTGAGTATGACATTAAACATCTAAAATCACAAGGTGCCAGTGACTACGATATATCTGAATACATCCGTGGGTTTGGTGGAGCAGTAGGAGACAAAGCTAGACAGTTTGAACAGCAGCATACTCAGGCACCACAGAAAGCTAATGAGATTGGCCAAAAGGATATTGACCACTTAAAAAGTCAAGGTGCTAGTGATTATGATATTGCTGATTACATTCGTAACTTTGGTGGTGAAGTAGGAGGTGCAGCTAGACAGTTTGAACAGCAGCATACTCAGGCTCCACAGATGCCTAATGATATTGGTCAGCACGATATTGATTACCTACAAAGTCAAGGTGCTACTAATGAAGAAATTTCAGACTATATCCAGAATTTCAGTGGTGGAGAAGTAGGAGCAAAAGCAAAAGAATTTGCTCAACAATGGAAAGCTAAACCTCAGGCACCACCTGGAAACTCTCCAGGTCCTGTAGCTGACCCATCAGTACCACCACCAAGACAGGAACCTTTACCCACTACACCCACACAACCAATACAATCAGAACAGACGACACCTTCAGTACCAACAAAACCAACTCCATCGACTAATAATACAATGGCTTACGACTTTAGCAAATTTGATCCTAGTAAGCACGGGGATAAGTTCAATTTCGGGGGATTTAACCCTAGCCATCACGGCAATGATGGGAATGCTATGGGCAATGCTGATATTCAGCATCTCAAAGGGCAAGGAGCTTCTGATTATCAAATCGCTGATTACATTCGTAACTTCAATGGAGCAGTAGGACCCGCCGCACGAGACTTTGAAAGACGTCATACTCAAGCTCCAAGGAATTTTGGTCAAGCTGATATTGAGCATCTCCAGGGCCAAGGTGCTAGTGATCAGGATATCTCAAATTATATAAGTAATTATTCTGGTGGAGAAGTTGGGGCAAAAGCAAAAGAATTCGCTCAACAATGGAATGCCCAACCAAAATCCGCTGTTGGAGGATACGACTTTAGTAACTTTAACCCCAGTGCTCATGGGAATGATGGCAATGCGATAGGTCAACAGGACATTAACTATCTCCAGGGCCAAGGTGCTAGTGATCAGGAGATCTCAGAGTACATTCGTAACTTCAGTGGAGTAAAGGGTGATTGGGCTAAAGAATTCGCAAGAACGGGAAGTGCACCCGCATTCAATTTCAATTATGATCCTGATGTTGTAGGTGGTAAAGGTATCGGGCAGAAAGACATTAATTATTTTCAAGATAAGGGGGCAAGTGAGCAGGAGATATCAGATTACATTCGTAACTTCGGCGCAGAAGGTGGAGTTGTTGGTGACGTAGCCGCTGATTATGCCGGTATAGCAAACAATTATGGAAGCTCTGCTACATCTAATGTGCTTAATGACTTCAATCCTGATAATGTAGGTGGAGAAGGGATTGGTAAGCAGGATATAGATACATTGGTTTCACAAGGATTTACTCCAAATGCCATTAAACAGTACATTACAAATTATAGTAATGATGGAGGAGTAGTAGGTAGTGCGGCGGCAGAATACGCAGGAGTTAATCCGAGTTACGGTAATCAGTCATCAACATGGTCGCCTATTAATAATCAGAGTAGTGGTCCACCGTCCGCAGTAGACAAAGGCTTATTCAACTTCCAAGGGATTATGGATCAATTTTATAATTACCAGCCAGGTGAGAATGATCCAGCTGGTAATGCAATGAAGAATTCATTTGCCGCTAATATGATTCAATCTGGATTTGATAGCACATTAGCTACTCAGATGGCAGAGAAGCAGACTCAATTAGCTCAAAGCACAATGACGCAGGGTGCTGATTTGGAGCTACGGAATACAGACACATTCATGCAGAAACAGTATGAACAAGGTCTGGGTTCAATGGGCATGCAGTATGACCTACAAGATAGGTTTGCTGGTAATCAGCATGGTCGTGATGTTGCGATGCTAGAAGCAACTGGAGTAGATCAGCGTGCAACTATTGGATCAGCAGGTCAGCAAAATAGATTGCAGAGAATCACTGAAGGTCAGCAAGATCGGTTAACTGACTCCAATAGAATTCAGACAACTGGTGCAGAAACACGTGCAATTGATAGTAATAAGATACAAGCTACAGGACAAGAACAACGTGCTGGTATTAGAACCACTGGTGCAGAAACACGAGCTACTGATAGCAACAGACTTGCAACAGAAGGGAGGGAGCAACGTATGACTATTGGAGCGCAGGGTGAAGACACAAGAAACACCCTGAGTCATCAGAGTAGACTTGATGCTAAGCGGTACCAGGATGAAGGAGAAAGTAGTAGAAGGCTATCGAGGGCATACTGATGACAACGAAAACGGCTTCAAACAGTAAGGTATATCTAACTATTGTTGATAAGTGGTTAGATACTTTACCTGCTGCTGATTCAGAGGACTTTAAGGAGTTTGCAGAAGTTACTCCATCAATCATTGAGATTTGGGTTTATGCAGGAATTCTGAAGTACGAAGGTACATTCAATGACTTAGCTCGTTGGGTAAAAATGAAGTACAAGAAATTGAACCGTCGTGAGATTCTTAATAGTGAGATCGCTGCTTTGCATAGTGATATTCAAGATCTACGTATGGCAGTTAATAGTGGAGAGATCAAAGGAGATAATGGTGCAGCACGTTTGGCAGCATTAGAGAAAGAACTCCGTAGTCACATCGAGACAAGCGATCGTATGAATCGTACGACAGATAAGCGTGGTTTAATTTTGGCGGGTGCTGACCGTGTAATGCGAGAACTTACAGCAATCTTTAAGGACGACCCTCAGTTTGCAGAACCAATTGAAAATTCAATTAATGCAATCTGGGCCAAAGTATATAGTGAGTTGACAAGTACATAATGTCTAGTTCAATAGAGTTTCCAGAGTTACCAGAATTGGTACCAACATCAATTAAGTCTGTAAGGCTTGAGAGTGCATTGACTAAACGGATGCCTCACATGCAATCATTAAGTAGTTACGGAAACGCAAGGCAGTTAGAAGCAGAGCAGTACGCTAGAGAGATGGGAGCTGTACATGAGATCACAAGGAATCAGGTAAAAAGAAGTCAAAAAATTTCTAAAGCAAAAAACAGGGCTGCACAGCGAATTGCCGAAAGAAAGACCAAATTAAGGAGTTCTTAACGT
>Ga0208011_1000476_pt1 | contig 15457 bp, 18 predicted proteins | sample 7_EtaG_FD_184080 | JGI IMG/M metagenome (GOLD analysis project Ga0208011, IMG submission 184080) | Marine viral communities from the Subarctic Pacific Ocean - 7_ETSP_OMZ_AT15161 metaG (SPAdes) (version 2) | ecosystem: Environmental > Aquatic > Marine > Oceanic | place: Pacific Ocean | collected...
GCATGTATGTACCCAGAGCATAACCAATTAGACCCCGATAATCCTGATTGCCGTGAAGATTCCGCATACCCAGCTGCACCAGATTCCGAATATGGATGGGAGAAACTTTTTTCAGAGAGACTGTACTTGGCTTACAATCGTAACCATGGTATTCCTGTTAGGATTGCCCGTTATCATAATATCTTTGGGCCAGAAGGAACCTGGGATGGGGGAAGAGAAAAAGCTCCAGCGGCAATCTGTAGAAAAGTTGCTTATCTCCCCGATGAGGGTGGAGAAATCGAAGTATGGGGGGACGGTTTGCAAACCCGATCCTTCCTGTTTATTGATGAATGCATAGAAGCTACTAGAAGAATGATGGACTCAGAGTTTTTAGGACCAGTAAACATTGGTTCTGAGGAGATGGTCACCATCAATCAACTGGTAGATACTGCTGCGAAAGTTTCTGGAAAGAAAGTTGAAAAGAATCATATTGATGGACCCTTAGGAGTTCGTGGTCGTAACTCCAACAACGATCTGATTCGTGAGAAACTTGGATGGAATTATTCACAGACTCTGGAAGATGGTATTTGTATTACATATAAATGGATTAATTCTCAAATTGAAAGTCTGGGGAATGTAAAATGAGTACATTAGTATATTGTGGTGCTAATATTGGATTCAGTTTGTGGTCTATATTTAATAAATTTGATCAGGTTTATGCATTTGAACCTGACCCAGAGATGTTTTCTCAACTGAAGAGAAGATATGAACAATTTGAATGGGTTACTTTGGTTAATGCTGCATGTTCTACTGAGAATGGAAAGACTACTTTCTATGTGACTAACAACTCTGTGTCAAGTAGTCTTGGTTCTCCTTCTGCTGAGTTTTCCAAAAAACTTGAATCTGATACTGGTTCTGGTGCTGTAAAAGAGATTGAGGTTGAGACAGTCAATCTTGGTGAATACTTGAAAGAGCAGGATGTTGATTTTGTTGACCTGTATGTTTCTGATTGTCAGGGAAGTGACCTCAATGTTCTTAAGACCATGAAAGAGTATGTTGATAACGATAAGATCGGTGAGTTGTATATTGAAACTCATGGGGACAATACTCAGATCTACAATGGACTTGATAATCAATATAGTGGATTTAAGAGTCTGTTGAATGAGAACTTTGACTTCATTCATGCTACATTGGGATCCTATGGTGCCGGTAATGCCAGTCCAGAGAGAGTTCAGTATGATGGGCAGACTGTTGGTGAAGAATATATCTTAGATGTAAGTGGATGGAATGTGTCTAACCCTGAGTGGGATACATATTGGAGGTCAAAGACATATGAACCTAGTATCGGACAAGCATTGAGGTCGTAATGAACATTGCTATTTTAGGATCTGCTGGTCAGATTGGTGCTTATCTATCTGAATATCTGAAAGAAAAAGGACACGAAGTTACTGATATTGATGTTGTAAATGGTGTTGAATATGATCTGAGGGCTACACCAAACACCATTGTTGAGAAGTCAATTGAGAATGCTGACTTTGTATTCTTCCTTGCCTTCGATGTTGGTGGGTCACGTTACCTGAAAAAGTATCAACATACTTTTGACTTTGTGAACAACAACACCCGTATGATGGCGAACACCTTTAGGTTGTTGAAGAAATTCAATAAGAGGTTTGTGTTCTCATCTTCACAGATGAGTAACATGTCTTACTCACCCTATGGTGTGATGAAGCGTGTTGGTGAACTCCATACTACTGCACTCAAGGGACTGACTGTTAAGTTCTGGAACGTGTATGGTATCGAGAATGATATGGAGAAGGCACACGTCATCACTGACTTCATCCGTAAAGGATTTGAAGAAGGAGAGTTTGAGATGATGACAGACGGCACAGAAGAACGTCAGTTCCTGTATGCCGAAGACTGCTGTGAGGCACTGGAAACAGTCATGGAGAACTTCACTGACTTCAAACCAGAAGACCCACTGCATATCACATCATTCAATTCAACTTCTATCAAAACGATTGCTGCAATCATTCAGGGTTGCTTCAATAGAATCGGTAGGTATGATGTAAAGATCAAACCAGGTCTTGCTAAAGACAGTGTTCAGATGGACAAGAGAAACGAGGCAAATACTTACATCACTGGTTGGTGGTTACCTAAGACTGGTATTGACGTAGGTATTGGTAAAGTGTTTGAAGCAATGAAGAAAGATTATGAAAAAGTTTAAGTTAGTTGATAATGCCTTCTCCTACACAGGGATATGTGAATTAGGAGAACAGACTGGACATCAGGCACTCAATAGAGTGCCCAAACATGTAGAGTGGGTTCATGAGGGATTCAATAACCACATGAAAACCTTTAACAACTTGGAGTCAACTGATGAAACTTTCTATACAGAACAACTGATTCAACTTGGACTCAATGATAAGACCAGTGCTAAGAAGTATGGATGGTTGATTGAACCTAAATGGTATAATCCCATGACGGCAGAGATCAAAAGGAATCCTGAAGTCTATATCGAATCATATGATGCAATCTTTACTCACGATAAAGAACTTCTAGACATTGATCCAAAGTTTAAATTTGTATGGGGTCAGGGTAGCATCATTGAAGATGTTGGTTTATTTGAAAAGAGTAAGTTAGTCTCTTGTGTATGCTCTGGTCTAACTATGTCTGAAGGACATCAACTCCGACTTGAGATTGCACAGCAACTTGCCGAGAGTGGTCAGGTTGATATGTATGGAAAAGCATTCAACTATATCCCTCGTAAGATTGATGGACTCAAGGATTATATGTTCTCCTTTGCTATGGAGAACTCTTTCTACGAGTCTTACTTTACAGAGAAACTACACGACTGTCTTCTCACAGGGACTATGCCAGTTTACTTAGGGGCACCCGACATTGGCGATTTTTATAATCTTGATGGTATAATAGTTATGGGGCGTGACGATGATGGTAGTGTAGTCTTTGATTCAGAAGTTTTGACCGAAGAGTATTATTATGATCATCTGGACGCAGTAAAAGATAATTACAACAGAGTTGTAGAAACTCAAACGTCTGAAGATTTTATCTACGTAAATTATTTCCAATGAATCGTATCACTGATTACCTTGAATTGAAACTGAACATCATTGAGTGGATTGACGAGTATGTAAAGAAGAATCCAGTTGAAGCACTAGTTGTTGGTGTATCAGGTGGTATTGATTCTGCTGTGGTCTCTACTCTCTGTGCTGAGACTGGTCTGCCCACTTATGTTTTAACCATGCCTCTCCACTCAAAGAGTGAGAACACTGGACTATCAGATGCACATGCAAAAGCATTGGTAGATAAGTATCCTAATGTCAAAGTGGTCAATGTTGATTTAAGTGAGACATATAATAAGTTTATGTTGAATGTGAATGATACATTTACTAACAATAAACTTGCCAATGCGAATACAAAGTCTCGTCTTAGGATGGTATCTTTGTATCAGGTATCAGGGTCTGTTGGGGGTATCGTAGTTGGTACTGGTAATAAGGTTGAGGATTATGGTGTAGGATTCTATACTAAATATGGTGACGGTGGTGTTGATATTGCACCTATCGCCGATCTCTATAAGACTGAGGTATGGGAACTTGGAAGATATCTAGGGGTTGACCCTAGGATCATTGAAGCGAAACCGACTGATGGATTATGGGATGACGGAAGAACTGATGAGGATCAACTCGGAGCTTCTTATGCTGACCTAGAGAAAGCTATGGAGTCTGGTTATGGTCCAGGAGTTGAACCTCTTGAAAAGTTTAAGGCACAAAACTCTCACAAAATGAATCCCATTCCTACATTTAAACTATGAGTACATCAATTGAAGAAGTAAAAAAATATTGGAATGATCGTCCATGTAACGTTCGACACTCCAGTAAAAAAATTGGGACACTAGAATACTTTAACGAGGTATCGAGTAAGAAGTTCTTTGTTGAACCACACATTCTTGACTTTACAGATTTTATTTCCTGGGATGGAAAGAAAGTTCTTGAGGTTGGTTGTGGTCTCGCAACTGCTGGCATTGAGTTTGCTAATGTTGGAGCAGATTATACGGGAGTTGAGTTGTCTGAAGAGAGTCTTGATCTTGCCAGACAACGGTTTGATATTTCTTCTAGGACTGCAAGATTCTATTCTGGCAATGCAGAGGAACTTTCTTCATTTGTTCCTGTAGAAACTTACGATCTCGTTTACTCCTTTGGTGTGATTCATCATAGTCCTCATCCAGAAAGGATTCTTTCTGAGATTAAAAAGTATATGAATGAAAATAGCACTCTCAAGATTATGCTATACGCAAAGAATTCTTGGAAGAATTATATGATTGAATGTGGTCTCGATCAACCAGAGGCACAGTATGGTTGTCCGATTGCTAATACATATACTAAGCAAGATGTGGTAGATTTGTTGGATGGATATGAAGTTCTCTCTATCGATCAGGACCACATTTTCCCATATCAAATCGAACCATACAAGATTGGGGAATATCTAAAACAACCTTGGTTTGAATCTATGCCCTTAGAGATGTTTAGGACTCTTGAAAAGAACCTTGGTTGGCATTTACTCATCACTGCAAAATTAAAATGAAAATAGGATTGTTGGGAACTGGGAGATTGGGTATTTGTTTTGCTCTTCTTTTGGAAAAGGCAGGATATGAAGTTGTTGCCTCTGATTTAAGAGAAGACTATATCAGAGATCTTCAGCGTGGTGTTATTTTTACTAATGAACCACAAGTACAAGAACTTTTAACTGAGGCAAAAAATATTACATTCAAAGTCGGTAATAGAGAAGTTATTGAAGAGTGTAGTATCATTTATACATTAGTTGCGACGCCCTCTCTTCCTGATGGTAGTTATGATGTAAGTTGCGTTAGAGAAGTTATCAAAGATTTTAAGAAGTGTTCTAACGTTTCTGGTAAATCTCTTGTTGTTGGATGTACTACTAATCCTGGAGATTGTGAAGATTTTCAAAATCATCTACGACCATATGGTGTTGATGTTTATTATAATCCAGAGTTCATTGCTCAAGGATCGATTATTAAAGATCTTAGAAATGCTGATATGGTTTTGGTTGGTGGTGAGGGAGAACACCTTTACGATCTTCAAGAGATCTACTATAGGATTCAAGATACTGAACCAAAAGTGTATACGATGAGTACAACTGCTGCTGAACTTGTAAAGTTGGCAGTGAATTGTTTCCTTACAACCAAAATTAGTTATGCCAACATGGTTGGTGAAGTAATGGCACTCAGTGGAAAAGAAGATGAAATTGTAACCGTATTAGCTGCTATTGGTGCTGATAGTAGAGTTGGACAAAAGTTTCTAAACTTTGGATATGGATATGGTGGTCCCTGTTTACCAAGAGATAATAGATCCTTTGCCGCATATGCAAAGAAGTTGGGTTTAGAATATAATCTTGGCACAACAACTGATAACTTTAATGAAGCACATCTAAACTTCTTAGTTGATTGGGTTGTGAAAAAGAATGTAGATGATCTACCATTTGCATTTCGCTCTATTGCATATAAGAATGGAACGGATATTCTCACAGAAAGTCAGCAGTATAAATTATGTTGTGTACTTTTAGATCTACAATATAGGGTTTATGTTGTTGATGATATTGTAAAAGATCAGAGTGATAGTAGAATAACTTGGGGTGAACCTGATGAAGATGTTTATTGGATTGACTTATGATTGGAAATGATAGAATAGGAAGTAATGGTAGATTAGGTAATCAGATGTTTCAGTATGCTTCTATGAGGGGCATTGCTGCAAAGAGAGGTTATGATTGGGTTGTTCCTCCAGAAGATTATAATCACACTGCTAACTATGATCTTTTTGAAACTTTCAATATGAGTAATGTTGAAGCAAAAAATATTGGATTTGTCGGGGGTCAACGAGTACAAGAAACGAATCATTGTTTCAATCCTTACTTCTTTGATTCTTGTCCTGATAACTGCAGTCTGGAAGGATTTTTTCAAACGGAAAAATACTTTAAACATATTTCTGATCAGATACGTGAAGATTATTCATTTAAAGATAACTATTTAAATCCTTGTTTTGAGTATATTGATTCTTTAGAAACTTCACCAATTTTTCTTCACGTCAGGAGATCAGATTCTATTGGTAGAGAAGAGTTTCATCCAATGTTGCCACTGAGTTATTATGAAGAATCTCTGAAAGAATTTTCTGAAGATACTCTCTGTTTTGTTTTTACTGATGATATTAGTTGGTGTAAAGAGCAAGAACTATTCTCAAGTGATAGATTCTTATTTAATGAGAGTAATGGAGTATATGATTATAAATCAATGGATGGTTTAGGTCAGATGCAAAACTCTTTATTACCACAAGTTGATTTGTGCTTGATGTCATTGTGCTCTGGTGCTATAATTGCAAATAGTTCTTTCTCATGGTGGGGTGCGTGGCTACAAAATAATAGAGGTAAAGTTATTGCTCCACAATCTGAAAAATGGTTTGGAACCTCAATGACACATTTAGATACTTCTGATATTATTCCAGAAGAATGGACTGTAAAACAATGGAGCAAATAAATGCTTAACTATGAAGGATGTAATTATGAAAATGATATTGGAGCAGGAGGTCTTCAGGACATCTTTGCTTTGATGGTGTTTGGAAAGGAATATCAAGGAACCTTTGTTGACATTGGATGTAGGCATCCTGTTCTTCATAGTAATAGTTTTCTATTAGAACAATATGGATGGAGAGGATATGCAGTTGACCTGGAATACTTTACCCCCGAATGGAAAAAGTATCGACCGAATAGCATTTATGAAAACCTGGATGCTTTCACTATAAATTATGAAAAGCAGTTTGCAAAGTTAAACTCAGAACCTTTGATTGATTTTCTTTCTATTGATCTAGAACTTCCTGGCGAAAGGTTTAATATTCTTAAGAGAGTATTTGAAACTGGATATGAATTCAAAGCAATTACAATCGAACATGATGCGTATTGTCAACCTATAAAATCTGAGAAGATTCCTCAGAGAGAGTTCTTGACTGAGAAAGGATATACTCTTGTAAGAAAGGATGAGATTATTGAAGACTTTTGGATTAATCCAAAGTATATTGATGAAGACCAATATCAATTATTAAAATCCCATAATACTGGTCCTGGAGGAGGAATACATCCTTGGTTATTTTTAAAACAAGAGCATAGTTATGATTGGACACATTTCTATGATAAAATTGACTTTGATAGTATTCCTGAATTTATAAACTCTAAACCTTATTGATACAATGACTATATCTTTTAATGGACTTGGTAATGAAGGTCGTCTTGGAAATCAACTTTTCCAGTATGCTTTTATGCGAGGAGTATCATCTAAATGTAATGTAGACTGGATGATTCCTGGTCCTGATGCTCCTAGGTTTGATAATTATGGTTTATTTGATTGCTTTGAATTACCTGGTTGTAATGTAGGGGAGTCAAACTTTCCTACGTTTGAGTGTAGAGATACTTTGTTTCATCCTGAGGTATTTGATAAGGCTCAGGGTAATATCAATTTCTCTGGAGTTTATCAAACTGAAAAATATTTTGAACATGCTTCTGATGAAGTTAGAAAAGATCTGACATTTAAATCAGATTATCTAGATCCTTGTAAAGAATTTGTTGATGAAATGGGTGGTAAAGAGAATTGTATTTTCCTTCATGTTCGTAGAGGCAATCCTAATATTACAGGAAGAAGGGGAGAGAAATGGTCTTATCAGATGTTACAAGAATATCATCCACTTTGCAAAGAGCAATATTATCTTGATGCACTAAAAGAGTTTCCAGAAGACAAACAAGTCATTGTCGTTTCTGATCTAATTGATTGGTGTAAACGTCAGACTTGGTTGGAAGGAGATAGATTCCATTTCTCCGATTCTTCTTATGAAACTTTTGGTGATGGTGCTTCTGTTCCTTACATTGATCTTTGTCTTATGAGTTTGTGTAGAGGTGCGATCATTGCAAATAGTTCTTTGAGTTGGTGGGGTGCTTGGTTACAAGGTGATGTTGGTAAAGTAGTTGCTCCTGATCCTTGGTATGGTCCTGCAAACTCTCATTTTGATATTCGTGATTTTATTCCTGAAAGATGGGTGAAAGTATATAACGATCCAACATCTGTGCCCCCAGAACAATGAATCTAACATTCTTAATACCTTTAAAACTTGAATCTGAAGATAGAGTAAGAAATATAACAACGGTTTTGGTTTATCTTCTATCAAAGTTTGATGTCAAAATTTTAGTGCAAGAGCACGATACTGAAAATAAGTTTGATAAACTTGTAATGCCTTATCTCAATAAGAGGTTCGGACCTATCTCACATAGGTTAAATCATTTTTTTGATGAGCAGAAAAGTCCATACTTCCACAAGACAAAGATTCTTAATGATCTGCTGCTTCGATCTGATACAGAGGTGGTATGTAATTATGATACAGATGTTCTTCTACCAGAAACAAGTTATACACTTGCCTATGAATCCATCATGAATGGAAGTTGTGATGCAGTATATCCTTATGGGTGTGGGGTATATCAAAAGGCAGTTGCATATAATGCCAATGTCTTTAAAACTTTTTTAGAATCTGATTTAAATATTTCTAATTTAGATGAAGTATCTACCATAAACAACTCTACTATTGGTTGGTGTCAGTTTGTTAGAAGAAAAAATTATATAAATTCCTATATGATGAATGAGAATTTTCATGCATGGGGACCTGAAGACTGTGAGTTTTACTATAGGTTAAATATTTTAGGGAATAAAGTTGGTCGCGTTAATGATTATGTGTATCATCTAGAACATTCTAGATCAATAGATTCTTGGTTTTCTAATCCAAAATGGCAAGAAAATACTATGTTATGGAATTGGATTAAACAACAAAATAAAGAAAAACTTTTAGAATATTTAAAAACTCAAGATTATGTTAGGAGGAGAATGTAAATATGTTATCGTTTAATCATCTTGGATGTATGGGGCAACTTGGAAATCAAATGTTCCAGTATGCAGCCCTAAGAGGCATTGCTGAAAATAAAGGATATGATTTTACAGTTCCTAACCATAAGAAAATATTTGATGATGGTCTGGGAAATAAACTGAGGATAGAAATATTTGATTGTTTTCATTTATATAATGTACGGCACACTGGTATGTTACATAATGGTCATGCTCCAGTAATCCAAGAGAAACACTTTCATTTTGATAAATCTCTATTTGACTTATGCCCGGATGAAATTTCATTGTCTGGATTTTTCCAATCTGAAAACTGGTTTAAGAATATTGAAAGTAGTATCAGAGAGGATTTTACTTTCTATGATGAGATAATGATCCCATGTAAGGAGATGATGGATGATATTGACAATGCAGTATCTTTGCATGTTAGGAGAGGTGACTTTCTAGTTAATTCTGCAAATCATAATAATCTTGGACTGGATTATTATGAAGAAGCATTGTCTAAATTTGATGATGATCGGCAGGTAATTGTATTTTCTGATGACCCTGAGTGGTGTAAAGAACAAAGTCTATTTGAGAATGATAGGTTCTTGGTTGCTGAAGGTAATGTAAATTATGTTGATATGTGTTTGATGTCTTTTTGTACAGGACATATTATTGCTAACTCCTCATTCTCTTGGTGGGGTGCATGGTTAGCAAAGAGTCGGAAAGTGATTGCTCCTAAAAATTGGTTTGGTGAGAACTTAAAGAATAATGACACTAAAGATATTTACTTAGAGGATTGGGAGGTAGTCTAATGAAGAGAGATTTAAAAGACTGTACGTTTATTATTCCGATTCGTATAGAGTCTGACGACAGACTTCGTAATGTCATTACTATTCTTTGTTATCTTGGTAAGAACTTTGACACTAATATTATTGTAAAAGAGGTTGATTCAAATCCAATATTTGAGAAATATGCTTTACCTCTAATTAAAGAATATTGTGGTGACGTAAGTTTTATTAAACATATCTTTGAAGAATCTAATGACCCTTTGTTTTTAAGGGAAAAAGTTTTGAATGAAATGTTAGTTCTAACAGATACTAAAGTCGTAGTCAATTATGATTGTGATGTTGTATTCTCCTTAGATGTATATGAGGAAGCATATAGAAGGATCATGTCTGGGGAGAGTGATTTTGTTTATCCGTATGGTGAAGGTCCTTGGCAATATAAAATCTTTGCTGATGATGCGATGGTGACGGAATGGTTAAATGATGATGATTATGATTTTAATATCTTAAAGAAAAAGTCTTTCAACGATAATGCTGGAGAAGGATGGGTTCAATTCATTAAGAGGGATGTATATTTTGAAGCAGGTATGGAGAATGAAAACTTCATGGGATCTGCACCAGATGATTTTGAAAGGAGATATAGATTTACTACTCTAGGATATAAGGTTGACAGGATATATGATTACATTTATCATCTAGAGCATAGTAGAGGACTGAATTCATATCCACAATCGATGACGCAGCATCCATATTGGAAACAAAATTGGGCATTGTGGGAACAGTTGAAGGAATATTCTAAAGAACAATTAATTGACTATTATTCAAAGCAGAAGTATTTGAAAAAGTATAGATGATTATTTCGTCATGCCCTTTAAGAATATCTTTGTTCGGTGGTTCAACTGACAATCCATATTTTGTTAAAAAATATGGTAGGGGTTCTGTAATTAGTTTTACTTGCAATCTCAAAACGTATGTGACTATCAGTCAAGATAAAATTGGTTTCAATAAAGAACAGCACAAGTATATTATTAACTATTCAAAAAGGGAGGAAGTTTCTAGAGTTGAAGATATACAAAATGAAGTTGTAAGAACTGTTCTACAGCATTTTCATATGCCACCAGTTCAGGTTACTCTTACTAGCGATGCCTATTCACAAGGAAGTGGATTGGCATCTTCTTCTTCATATACAATAAGTCTTATTAAGGCATGTTGTTTGTTTTTAGATATTACAATGACTGAGAGTGAGATATGTAAATTGGCATACTCACTTGAAAGAATTTATAATTCTTATTGTGGATATCAAGATCCTTATGGATGTGGGGTTGGAGGATTCAAAAGAATTAATTTTATGGGAGATAACTTCATTACATATGAATTTTTATCTACCGATATATTTAAAGAATATGACATTCATCTTGTTTTTACTGGAGTTACTAGAAACTCTAAGAATGTTTTGATGAAAGTCACTGAAAATATTCATAAGGCAAAACCATTATTGAAGACGGCCGATAGAGCATATAAGACATTGATTAGTGAGAATAATGATGAGTTTTTAGATCTTATTAATAAGAGTTGGCAGCAGAAGAAGGAAACAACCTCTGTAGTTACAGAAAATCAAGTGATTAGGGATATTGATAGCACATTAGAACATAATGAATCTGTTAAGTCTCATAGATTGTGTGGTGCTGGTAATGGTGGATTTTTCTTGACATTTTCTAAAAGAGACACCTTGAATATTCCTTATGAATCTGTTAGAATAAGTATTGAACCAAACGGTGTTTATGGAAGCATTATATGAATCCATTTAGAGAGTATATTGAAGTTCTTGAATGTGCTCATATAGGTAATGAGTTTGAGAAGTTTAAGGAAGCGTTTGAGAATCACAGTAGAATTATTATCTTAGGGAATGGTGGGAGTAGTTCTGTTGCATCTCATATCTCTCAAGATTATATGAAGTTTAATGGTAAGAGGGTGTCTATCCTTTCTGATCCATCAATGCTTACTATGCTTACAAATGATTTTGGGTATGAGAATGCATATCAAAAGTTTTTGGAATATTATGTTGAGGATGAAACTCTTGTAATAATTATGAGCTCTGGTGGAGAGTCAAAAAATATGATAAACTGTATCAAATGGTGTGAACAAGAGTTTATTTCTTATGGTGTTTTAACAGGATTTAATTTTAATAATACAATAAGAAATACCGCAAAAAATGCATTATGGAATTATCATATTGACAGTGATTCATATGGTGTGGTAGAGTGTGTTCACCAGATCTTTCTTCATGGAGTTGTTTAATGGATAAAGTAAATTTTAAGACGGAACATAAATTTTCTTTACATGCTGAAGATTGTCAAATTCATATGGATAAATTTACAGATGAAAATAATTTTAAGTTAAAACCACTTGAGAATGAGACAGGTGCTGGTTGTGATTATTTTACAGACCTTCCTCTTATTAGAGAGATCATAGATCGTTTTCCTTTAGAAGAAGATGAGAAAATAAATTGGATGGATCTTGGATGTGCAGGTGGTCATCTTATTCTAGATGTAAATGATCAGAAAGAAACTGATATTTGTATTGGAGTTGATGGAAGTGTTGGTGTTTATAAGCAAGAGTCATGGTCAAGTGGAAATAATAAAGAGGTTCTTAATAATGCAGATCTTTCAAAAGATTTTTCTGTAGAATATCCTGATGGGGGTATAGTTCCATTTGATGTTATTACTTGTTGGGAAGTCATAGAACATTTTAATGAACCAGAATTAGATACTTTTTTTACTACGGTTGATAAGCATCTAACTAAAACTGGAGTTTTTTGTGGTAGTATAGCATTGTGTCCTGATATTAAAGATGAAAAAGGACATCATCCAGAACATCCAAAGTTTAATCCAAATGGTAAAGTTTATCAATTACATAAGATTCTTTGGCCTACACAAAAATGGATGGATTATCTTGGACAATATTTTAATGTTATTGATTATGATTTTGATTCACATTTTCGAGATGATGGAAGTGGATATGTTAAAACTTACTCTTACTTTTTTGCTTGTACTAAAAAACTATGAAGTATTGCTTTGATCTAGATGGGACTATTTGTGATACTCCATTAAGACCTTCTGATTTAAAACCAGGATATCTAGAATCAACCCCATATCCCTTTATGGTTGAGCAGGTTAATAGACTTTATGATGAGGGGAATAAGATTATTATAATGACTGCTAGAGGTAGAGGTTCTGGTATTGATTGGACTGATTTGACTATAGAACAATTGGATAGGTGGGGAGTTAAATATCATGAACTTGAACCTATGTTTCATAAACCAACTGCTGATCTTTTTATTGACGATAAGGGGATTAGTGTAGAGGAATGGAAGAAGACTATACCACCTAAGAGGGGTATTGTTGGTGGTGCATTTGATGTTATTCATCCTGGATATATTAGGATGTTTAAGGATGCAAAGACCCATTGTAATCATCTTACAGTTGCTCTTCATGAAGATCCTTCTATGTCAAGACCTTCTAAGATTACTCCTTCACAATCTGTTGAAGATAGGATAGAGATTCTTAAATCTATTAAGTATGTGGATGAGGTGATAGTATATCAGGCAGAAGATACTTTCTTATCATATCTTGATGATTATGATATTAGATTTTTGGGGGATGATTATATAGATGGTAGTTATACTGGAAAAGATATTCCTATTGAGATTGTATTTTTAAATAGGAGTCATGGATATTCTACTACTAAATTAAAATGTAAAATTTATGAGCAAGTTGAAAAGCAATCAAAATATATGTGGGGAGAACATTATGCCAACTGTTATGAATGAAGATAAGTCTTTAACTTTGAGTTTGGTAACAGGTGCAGCAGGTTTTATTGGATCTAATCTTGTCGATTATCTTTTAGATAAGGGTCATCAAGTCATAGCTGTGGATGATGAAAGTGCTAACAATGATAACTTTTATTGGAATGATAAATCTATAAATGTGAAGGGTGATATAACTGATTATGCATTTATGAAGAATGTAATAAGCAGAAATGTGACTTATGTGTTTCACTTAGCAGCAGAGTCCAGACTTCAATCAGCTATTGATAATCCTATTGAGGCAGTTCGTAAGAACTCTCTAGGTACAACTGTTATGTTGCAGTGTGCTAGAGAAGCAGGTGTGAAGAGATTTATTTATTCTTCTACATCTTCTGGATATGGTAATAACCCTTGGCCAAATGATGAGACGCAACCAGATGATTGTTTAAATCCTTATTCAGCATCAAAGGTATCTGGTGAGAAGTTCTGTAAAATGTATTATGACCTCTATGGATTGGAGACAGTATCACTTAGATACTTTAATGTTTTTGGTGAAAGATGTCCTACTAAAGGGCAGTATGCTCCTGTGATAGGTATTTTTGAGAGGCAGAAGGAGGAAGGAAAATCACTTACTATAGTAGGTACTGGAGAACAGAGAAGGGATTTTGTTCATGTAAAGGACGTAGCCAGAGCAAACTATTTGGCATCTATTATGCCTATTAAGAAAGGTGGTCATGATTATGGTGGTGAGGTATTCAATGTAGGTAGTGGTAAGAATTATTCTATTAAAGAGATTGCTGATGCTATTTCAGATAATCAAGTATTTCTCCCTAAACGTGATGGAGAAATGGATTATACTTTTGCTAATATAGATAAAATCACTAGTGTTTTAGGTTGGGAACCAGAGGTTAATGTTATGGATTGGTTAAATGGATAAAAATAAATCAGTATTTAAACTAAAAGGAATTGGTCCTATCTATTATCTTAATCTTGATGGGCAACCTGAGAGACGGGAGTATATGGAGAATCAATTTAAGTATTGGGAAGTTGAAAACTATGAACGCATCCCTGCATATGATGGTAGAGAAGATGACCTGAGTGATATCATTAAAGGCATCTATCCTCCTATGATGACCTCTGGAGAGATTGGATGTACTACGTCTCATCTGAGGGCACTCAAGCACTATCTAGAGACCTCTGATAGTCCTTATGCTGTTGTTATGGAGGATGATTGTAGTTTGGATTTAGTTCGGTTTTGGAATTTTACTTGGGTTGATTTTTATTCACATATTCCTTATGATTGGGATGTAGTTCAGATAGCAATCATTTGTACAGGAGATATCCATGTTAAACTTCATAAGAGATTTGTGAATGATTTTTCTACTGCTTGTTATGTAATCAATAGGCATCATGCAGAGAAGATTGTAAGACTTCATTGTCGTGGAGATAAGTATAAGTTGGATCGGGGTATGAAACCTCGTCCTGTTGCTGATGATTTGATTTATAATTCGGGAAATACTTTTTCTATTCCTCTTCTTTTGTATAGGACAGAACTTGGGTCAAGCATTCATCCAGAGCATGTTGATGCTTTCCATAAGGGCAATTATGCAGCCCAAAGTAATTATTGGGAACAGCAAGGGTCTTCTATTGATATTAAAGAACAGATGAATTATGATCCTTATTTGGGTCGGGTAACCGAAAGTAGTGCTGCTCAAAACCAATCATCAGAGGGTGAATAGGTAAAAACACTTGACGTTTTACGAAACGTAAAGTATACTAAATAAATGAACGTAAACAAATGCCCCCGAAAGATCGTCCGGCAATTGTGATACGTTAATACATACAGGCTTGTCGAGTCTGTTATCATCCGCAATAAAAATATTGCGAGACACTTAGGAAAACAAAAATGTTTAAACCCGTAATCGCAGCTCTTGCAGCTGCACC